>JACCDT010344491.1_pt1 | contig 23474 bp, 24 predicted proteins | sample 7446291 | NCBI WGS metagenome assembly JACCDT01 (sample SAMN15323446, study PRJNA562643) | freshwater metagenome | isolation source: river surface water | place: USA:Blue River Watershed | collected 2017-08-17 | reverse complement strand
CGAGTTGCAGGTGCTGCTGCCCGACTGGCCAGCGCCCCCTTTGCCAATTCATTTGGTGAGTCCAGTTCAGCGGCGCGAGTCCGCGAAGGTGAAGGCATTTGCGCTTCATGTGGCACAGGCAGTTTGACATTGGCATCTGACCGCACGTGGTTGGTCCATGGGTGGGTAGAAACGAAAAACGCCCCAGAAGGCGCGTCATTGCAGTTGCTCTGGCGGGTCAGAAGAGATTGTATAAATAACTTGCTCAGCTCAAAAAGTATCAATTTTTGGTGGCGCTAGGGATTCGAACTCTCCCCAATCAATTCGCCAGCCTAGGCAGCATTGACTTGGCCAAGGCCCGAGACAAAGCTGAGCTATTTCCATAACCAGCCACTTTGGCTGCCTCCTTGAGTCCCTTGCCCAAATCAACAGCCCGCTGTGCCAAGGCCAGCCGGATTGCAGCCAAATACTTTCCTGGCGGTCTGCGCATTGTTTGATGAAACTTGCTCGCAAATGCCGTCCGCGACATCCCGGCCTCTTTGGCCAGCAGTTCCAGATCCCATCCAAAAGCTGATCGTTGATGCATGGCCACCAATGCTTTGGCAATTCGGGGATCGGCCAAACCATTGAAGAGGCCACTCTCTTGGTCACTGGGATGTGCCACAAGGTAACGCAGCAAGCCGATGAACAGGATGTCGCCTGCCCGGTTGAGCAATGCCGGTTGTCCGCAACGGGGTGCATTCAATTCAGACTCGATCATGGCGACTGCCAATTGCAACGCGGGCTCATCGTCTGCCAGCGAGACTGTTCGCGGTTGTGCGAACTCTTCCAAGAACAAGGTGGCCACGGGTCCAGTTAAATGAACACGCGCCTGCACCAACCGGCAGGCATTCTTTGCCGTGAATCTGTGAAAGACGAAGGGCTTGCTGGCATGAACTGCAACCAAGGCTGGGGATTCGATCGTTTGTCGCACACCATTGATCTTCAACTCTGCGCAACCTCGCGTCAAAAAGAACAACTGTAGATCGGAGTCGTTGTCCCCACTGGGTGCGCCATTCACACGGGCGTCAGAAACGAGCCCCAACGTGACCAAAGGTGCCAAACCCTCCAAAAGCGCGGACAGGCGATCGAGTTTGATGTCGTTCATATTGTACGAATTGCAAACATTAAAGTATTTTTAATTGCAGATAGTACATCATAATGAACTCCATCGTTCCTACCCGACCTCTTTTCTCTCATTTCCAAAAGGACACTTCATGAGCACACTCGCACTGACACCCCGACAGGCTGTTCCCGCATTGCACATTCCGCTTGTCACGGGAGGTCACTTTGCACTGGGGATGGCACCCGCAGAGCGGTTTGACTTACTCGTGTTTTACCGAGGCCTGCATTGCCCCATTTGTGCCAAGTACCTGATGGAACTCGAGGCATTGGCACCCGAGTTCCACAAGCGTGGCGTTCAGGTTGTGGCGCTCAGCAGTGACAACGTCGAGCGTGCACAAGCCATGTCGGAGAAGATCAAGGCGTCCCACCTAAAAATTGGCTATGGTTTGAGCCTGGCCAGTGCTCGCCAATGGGGCCTGTACATCAGCGCATCTAAAGGCAAAACATCCATTGGCATCGAGGAACCTGCGCTGTTTAGCGAACCAGGCGTTTTCATCGTTAGACCGGATGGAACGCTTTACTACGGCGCCACGCAGACCATGCCGTTTGCCCGTCCGCAGTTTCAGGACCTGCTGGGTGCTATTGACTTCGCCATTGCAAAAGACTACCCCGCGCGCGGCGAATACACAGGTTCAGTCTAAATCCACAGCCCGCCATGTTTCAAAAAATCATTGAAATCACCCTGCCTATATTTTTGATTGCATGGCTGGGCTTTGCCTACAGCCGTCGGTTCAAGCCCGACCTGGGTGGCGCAAACAAACTGATCGTTGATCTTGCATTGCCCGTTCTGATTTTCAGTTCGCTTGCGTCGAAAAGTTTTGATCCACAGTCTGCCATCACATTCACTTTCGCTTCGATGGCGTTGATTGTCTTGAGCGGATTACTGGCTTGGCCAGTGGCTCGATTCTCGGGCGCTTCTGTGAAGGCATTCTTGCCTTGTGTCATGTTCACAAACGTTGGGCCGATTGGTATTCCACTCATCGCATTGGCCTATGGAGCTGAAAGCTTGCCGCTTTCAATCGTGCTGTTGGTCATTTCGAATATTGTGCATTTCACACTGGGGGCCATTGTCATGAGCGGCCGCGTGGACTGGCGCTTGGTCTACGCCAATCCACTCATAGGGGCCACGCTGCTGGGCTTGTGGGTCTCGCACATGCAATGGGGGATTCCTTCACCCTTGCAAACTGCATTGACGATGGTTGGCAATGTATTGGTTCCGATGATGTTGCTGTCACTGGGTGCCCGACTGGCCAGCAGCCAGTTACATGATGTGCGAGTGGGTGTGAACGCATCGATTTTGACATTGGTCATCCGGCTAGTGTCAGTTTTGCTGCTCTTGCAACTGTTGACACTCAATCCTATTGAGCGCGGAGCGATGATTTTGTTTGCTTGCTTACCCCCCGCAGTGTTTAACTTTTTATTGGCCGACAAGTTCCATGTCGAGCCAGAAAAAGTGGCCTCCACAGTGGTGATGGGACATATATTCAGCATGGTCTTTTTGCCATTGGGCATCTGGCTTGCATTTCTAAAATAGATCTCCATGAATGAAAATCATTAGCCCTTGTCTGTCTGCTCTTCACAAGCAGTGCCAACGCACAAACACTGGAGGCGATCACAGGTCATGCCAACGACATCAAAGCACGTTTTTCAAGGAGCACGTTCATCAATGGGGTGACACTGAAACAAGGAGACATCGATACCACGGCCAAAGGGCAAGATCTCATTCACAACTCATCTTGAACGTGGTTGCTTATCCGTGTCAAAACAAGTCGAAGTGGGCAGGCTTTTAAAGCCCAATGGCGCTGCATCTTATAAACTCACGACAGCCGATGCAGAACATGCCAAGTGCGTTTTGATTTGATGAAACAATTTAAAAATCACATCGGGTCTGCAGACTTGATTAAAAAATCAAAAATTCACCGAGGACCTTCATCCATTGCACGCGTATGCTTGCTCGGCCGCACCTCAAGCGTAACGAGCTGCCAAGGCTTCCAGCGCCACCGGCTTGATGCTTTTGGCCTTGCCAGCGCAGCCAAATGCTTCAAAGCGCGCCTGGCAGATCGCCTGCGCGGCCTTACGAGCGGCAGCCAAGGCCTTGCGTGGGTCAAACTCGGTCGGCTGGTGTGCCATGAGCTGGCGCATGGCACCAGTCATGGCCAGGCGGATGTCGGTATCAATATTGACTTTGCGTACGCCGCTATGGATGCCACGCACGATTTCTTCCACTGGCACGCCATAGGTTTGCTTGATGTCACCTCCGTATTGACGAATGATTTCTAGCCACTCTTGCGGCACACTGGAACTGCCGTGCATGACCAAGTGCGTATTGGGCACTTCCGCATGAATGGCTGCAATGCGATCAATTGCCAAAATATCGCCTGTGGGTGGACGTGTGAATTTATAAGCGCCGTGGCTCGTGCCAATCGCGATGGCCAAGGCATCGACCCCGGTCTGCGCCACAAAGTCTTTTGCTTGCGCCGGGTCGGTCAACATCTGCTCATGGCTGAGCTTACCTTCGGCGCCCACACCATCTTCTTCACCGGCCTCGCCAGTTTCCAGAGAACCAAGGCAACCGAGCTCCCCTTCGACCGAAACGCCCACCGGATGCGCCATCTCGCACACCCGCCGAGTCACCGCCACGTTGTAGTCGTAGCTGGCTGGGGTCTTGGCGTCTTCCAACAGGGAGCCGTCCATCATCACGCTGGAAAAACCCGAACGTATCGACTGCTGGCACTGCGCAGGCGAAGCACCATGGTCCTGGTGCAGGACCACTGGAATGTCGGGGTGAGTCTCGATGGCAGCCAACACCAAATGACGCAGATAGGCCTCGCCCGCGTATTTGCGCGCCCCGGCTGAGGCCTGCAAAATGACCGGGCTGTCGGTGGCCTGAGCGGCTTCCATGATAGCCTGGACCTGTTCGAGGTTGTTGACGTTGAATGCAGGCACGCCGTAGCCGAATTCGGCAGCGTGGTCGAGAAGTTGGCGCAATGAAACCAATGCCATGGTGGATTTCCTTGTGAGTTAAAAATGAATGAAGGTCACAAACCCACCGCCGAGCGCTGGGTCAAAATTTCAATGGCAGGCAAAGTTTTGCCTTCCAGGATTTCGAGGAATGCACCCCCGCCGGTCGAGACGTAGCTGACCTGCGCTTCGATGCCGTATTTGGCAATCGCGGCCAGCGTGTCGCCGCCGCCCGCGATGCTGAAAGCGCCTGAATCGGCAATCGCCTGGGCAATCACCTTGGTGCCTTGTTCAAAGGCAGCGAACTCGAACACACCCACCGGGCCGTTCCACACAATCGTGCCCGCCTGCTTGAGCTGGGCAGCCAGCTTTGCAGCGGTCTCCGGACCAATGTCCAGGATCAGTTCGTTATCGGCCACATCCGTGGACTTTTTGATCGTGGCCACCGCATCAGCAGCAAAAGTCTTGGCCGTCACAACATCGGTCGGGATCGGAACTCCCGCACCGCGGGCCTTCATAGCCTCGATCACGGCTTGGGCTTCGCTTACCAAGTCGGCTTCTGCCAAGCTTTTACCGATCTTCAGGCCTGCGGCCACCATGAAGGTATTGGCTATGCCGCCACCGACAATCAGATGGTCCACGTTTTTGGACAATCTCTTCAAGATGGTCAACTTTGTCGAAACTTTACTGCCTGCCACGATGGCCACCAACGGACGCTGAGGTGAAGTCAGCGCCTTGCCAATCGCGTCGATCTCGGCCGACAACAAGGGCCCCGCACAGGCAATAGGCGCGAACTGCGCAATGCCATAGGTTGTGCCTTCGGCGCGGTGCGCGGTGCCAAAGGCGTCGTTCACGTAGATGTCGCACAACAGAGCCATCTTGCGAGCCAGCACTTCGTCGTTCTTTTTTTCGCCTTTGTTAACGCGGCAGTTTTCAAGCAACACCACCTGGCCGGGGGTCACCTTAACACCATCGACCCAGTTGGCGACCAAAGGCACTTCACGACCAAGCAATTCACCCAAGCGCTTAGCCACGGGTGCGAGCGAATCTTCGGACTTGAGCTCGCCCTCGGTCGGCCGCCCCAAGTGCGAAGTCACCAAGACAGCAGCCCCTGCGGCCAAGGCCATCTGAATGCAAGGCACGCTGGCGCGAATGCGAGTGTCTTCGGTAATGCTGCCGTCATCGGCCTGGGGCACGTTCAGGTCGGCGCGGATGAAGACACGTTTTTTTTCTACAAAGCCACTGGCGCACACATCGGAAAATCTCAGCATATTCATTTTGAGGCCCCCACCACGCAGGCCATTTCCAGACACTTATTGGAGTAGCCCCATTCGTTGTCATACCAGGCCATGAGCTTGACAAAAGTGCTGTCCAGTGCCACGCCAGCTTCGGCATCGAAAACGCTGGTGCAAACTTCTCCACGGAAATCAGTGGACACCACTTTGGCTTCGGTGTAACCCAAAACACCCTTCAAAGCGCCCTGACTCTGAGCTTTCATTTCAGCGCAAATTTCGGCATAAGTGGCCGGATGGTCCAGTTCCACGGTCAAATCCACCAAAGATACATCGCTGGTGGGCACACGCACCGACACGCCGGTGAGCTTGCCTTTCATGGCAGGGATCACCACCCCCATGGCCTTGGCCGCGCCGGTGCTGCTGGGGATGATGTTTTCCAAAATGCCACGCCCACCGCGCCAGTCTTTGTTGCTGGGACCATCCACTGTTTTTTGTGTAGCGGTCGCGGCGTGCACGGTTGTCATCAAACCGCGTTTGATGCCCCATTTGTCATGCAGCACTTTAGCCATGGGGGCCAAAGCGTTGGTGGTGCAACTGGCGTTGCTGACGATGGCTTGCTCGGCGTAGCTGGAATGATTCACGCCAAACACAAACATGGGTGTGTCGTCTTTAGATGGTGCTGAGATGACAACTTTCTTGGCACCGGCCGTCAAGTGTTTGCAAGCACCTTCTTTGTCAAGGAACAAGCCCGTAGCTTCGATCACCACGTCCACACCAACCTCGTTCCACTTCAAATTCACAGGGTCACGCTCTTGCGTCAGGCGGATACGTTCACCGTTCACGATCAGGGTGTTGCCTTCAACGCTCACGACGCCGTCAAAACGACCATGCACACTGTCGTACTGCAGCATGTACGCCAAGTAATCGGGTTCCAGCAAATCGTTGATGGCCACCACCTCTAGGTCCTGGAAGTTTTGAACCGCTGCGCGAAACACCATGCGGCCGATGCGGCCAAATCCGTTGATGCCAATTTTTGTGGTCATGAATTTTCCTCTCGATTCAAAACAGTTCACGAGCGCGTGTCACTCCAAACGTCCACGGGGTGGGTTCCTACAAGATCACAACAGTGCTGAAAAATCGTCGATCACACGGTCGGGCTCACAGGCGTGCACCGACTCGCCCATGTTGTAGCCATAGGACAACAGCCAGACCGGCACCCCGGCGTTGCGTGCGGTGGTTGCATCGATCGACGAATCACCGACGAACAGCGCATCAGACGACTTGAGTTGCCAACGCGCCAGGCAATGGACCACGCTGGTTGGATCGGGTTTTTTGACTGGAAATGTGTCACCGCTGACCACCACATCAAACGCCGCATGCAGGTCGTGCACGCGCAAAACGGTTTCGGTGTAGCGGCCTTCCTTGTTGGTCACTACTGCCAGCTTGCAGCCGCTTGCGCGCAAAGCGCTCAGCACTTCGCGCACCTGCGGGTAGAGGTGGCTGCGCGTACCGCAGCGGGCCTGGTAATAGCGGTCAAAAATCGGCAAGGCCTCCTTCAAATCGGAGCTTTTTCGAACGGCTTCAACCGTGGTTTCGGTGACGTTGGCCAGGGCCTGGATCAGTAGCTCTTTGGTGCCGTGTCCGATCCAGTCATTGACCTGGGTTTGCCGCACTTCGGGCCAGTCGAAATAACGCAAGGTGTCGTTCACGGCATCTGCGATCTCTGGGGCGGTTTCGACCAAGGTGCCATCCAAGTCGAAAAAATAAGCTTTCTTGTGTGATCTCATCGCAAGCCTTCAGTTGCCAGAAGTGACGATGTGCTCGGGCAAGGCTTGAGCCTGATTGTGTTGATGGCGGTGCACCAGCGTGCGCACGGCTTCGCACACTCGCTCTACGGTGATGCCAAAGTGGGCGTACAGCGCTGCGGCCGGAGCCGATTCACCAAAGCTGTCCATGCCGATCACCATGCCTGTACGGCCCACGTACTTGCGCCAGAAGTCGGGGTGTGACGCCTCCACTGCCACCGAGGGCAAACCAAAGGGCAGCACGCTGCCTTGGTACGCAGCGCTTTGTCGGTCAAACACATTGGTGCAGGGCATGGATACCACCCGCGTGGCCAAGCCTTGGGTGGCCAAGTCCGCTTGTGCCTGCATCGCCAGCGAGGTTTCAGAGCCTGTGGCCACGATGATGGCTTGCGCGTACGGCATGTCGCTCAAGATGTAACCGCCGAGGCGCACCTTATCGGCATCGACCACGCTTTTGAGCAACTGGGGCAAGTTCTGGCGCGACAGAGCCAGGGCACTCGGTCCATCGCGCCGCTCCACCGCACAGGCCCAAGCCACAGCGGTCTCCAGTCCGTCGGCAGGGCGCCACACATCCAGCCCCGGGATGATGCGCAAGCTGGGCACATGCTCGACGCTTTGGTGCGTGGGGCCGTCTTCACCCAAGCCAATCGAGTCGTGTGTGAACACATGGATGACGCGCTTTTTCATCAGCGCCGCCATGCGTATGGCGTTGCGCGAATAGTCCGAAAACGTCAGGAAGGTACCCCCGTAGGGGATGAACCCACCATGCAGCGCCATGCCATTCATGATGGCGGCCATGCCGAACTCACGCACGCCATACGACAAGTGGTTGCCCCAGGTGTCGCGACCCGCCCTGGTACAGTCTTTGAAGTTGGTGAGGTTGGAACCGGTGAGATCGGCGCTGCCGCCAAAAAACTCGGGCAACAAGGGGGCCAACACATCCAGCGCGTTTTGGCTGGCTTTGCGGGTGGCGACCGCATCGGGCTTGGCCACGATGGCGGTCAACGCCTGGGCCAAGCCTTGGGCGTATTCTGCGCTCAAATCGCCACGCATGCGGCGCTCAAACTCCGCGGCATCTTGAGGGTACAGATTTTTGTAGTCAGCCAACAGCTGGTCCCACTGGGCCTGGGCGCGCACGCCGCGTGCGGTGGCGTCCCAAGCCTGGCGCACATCATCCGGAATCTCAAAGGGTGCGTACGGCCAGTTTAGGGCTTCGCGGGTGGCGGCAATTTCGTTAGCGCCCAACGCTGCGCCGTGCACATCATGGGATCCTGCTTTGTTGGGCGAGCCCTTGCCGATCACGGTTTTGCAGCAAATCAGGGTCGGGCGACCACTGGCTTGTTTCGCCTGCGCCTTTGCCGATACGATGGCAGCATGCACGGCTTGCGGGTCATGGCCATCCACCGATGGAATCACGTTCCAGCCATAGGCCTCAAATCGCTTAGGTGTGTCGTCGGTGAACCAGCCTTGCACATGGCCGTCGATCGAAATGCCGTTGTCGTCGTACAGCGCCACCAGCTTGGACAGGCGCAGTGTGCCCGCCAACGAGCATGCTTCGTGACTGATGCCTTCCATCAGGCAACCGTCGCCCAAGAACACATAAGTCATGTGGTCCACGATGTCCAAACGACGTCCATCCTCTTCGCGGTTGAATTCATCGGCCAACATTTTTTCGGCCAACGCCATGCCCACCGCGTTGGTGATGCCCTGGCCCAAAGGTCCGGTGGTGGTTTCCACGCCCGGGGTGATGTCGACCTCGGGGTGACCGGGGGTTTTGCTGTGCAATTGGCGGAACTTTTTCAGCTCCGCCATCGGCAGGTCGTAGCCAGTCAGGTGCAACAAGGCATAGATCAGCATCGAGCCGTGACCGTTGGACAGGACAAAACGGTCACGGTTGGCCCATTGTGGGTTGAGGGGGTTGTGTTGCAGGTGGCGGTTCCACAGCACTTCGGCAATCTCGGCCATGCCCATGGGCGCACCGGGGTGGCCGGATTTGGCAACTTCGACGGCATCGACAGCCAGCATTCGCAAGGCGTTAGCCATGCTTTGGGCCATTTCAGTTGTGGGAGGTGGCATAGACAAGGACGGTTGCATCGCGAGCCTCCTGTTCAAGCCTGACCCAGAGCACGTTTGCGGCGCTCCATCATGCGCCAAACAAAGGGAGTGAAGATCAGTTGCATGGCGATTTCCATTTTGCCGCCGGGCACCACAATGGTGTTGGCACGGCTCATCCAAGAATTGTTGATCATGTTGAGCAAATAGGGAAAATCGATGCCTTTGGGGTTGGCAAATCGGATCACCACCACGCTCTCGTCAGCACTGGGAATGTCCCGTGCGATGAAGGGGTTAGAGGTGTCGACCATCGGTACTCGCTGGAAGTTGACATGCGTGTGCGCGAACTGCGGCACGATGAAATTCACGTAATCGGGCATGCGGCGCAGGATGGTGTCGGTCACCGCCTCAGTGCTGTAGCCCCGCTGGTGCTTGTCGCGCCAGAGCTTCTGGATCCATTCGAGGTTGATCACAGGAACCACGCCCACGCGCAGGTCCGGGTACTGAGCGATGTTGTGCTCGGCCGTAACAACGGCGCCATGCAGGCCTTCGTAGAACAGCATGTCGGTATCGGTCGGCAGCGGCTCCCAGGCGGTAAAGGTGCCAGGTGGCTGATGGAACGGCGCCGCCTCTTCAGCGTTGTGCAGGTATTTGCGCGACTGGCCCTGGCCTGTTTCGCTGTAGCTGCGGAACAGGTTTTCAATCTCGCCAAAAAGGTTGTTTTCAGCGCTGAAGTGGCTGAAATGCTTGTTGCCAGCTTTCTCGGCTTCGGCTGCGCGGGTCTTCATTTCCTGACGGTCGTAGCGGTGAAGACTGTCACCTTCGATAATGGCAGCCTTGACACCTTCTCGGCGGAAGATGTTGGCAAAGGTACGGGTGACTGTGCTGGTGCCTGCACCAGACGAACCGGTGATGGCGATGATGGGGTGACGTTCCGACATGCGAGGGTCTCCTGAAATTGAAATTCTTTTGATGATCGGGTTCAGTCCCGAAAAAGGCTGCGCTCGGCAAACAATGGGTTTTCGTCCTTCACGACGGCCGGCTCGCGGTGATAGCGTTCGATACGCTCAACTTCGTTTTTAGAGCCGAACACCAGACCAATGCGCTGATGCAATTGACTGGGCTTGACCTGAAGCATCGGCTCACGACCTGTACTGGCGCGGCCGCCAGCCTGTTCCATGATGAAACCCACAGGATTGGCTTCATAAAGCAAGCGCAAGCGTCCAGCCTTGCCCGGATCTTTGGTGTCACGCGGGTACATGAAGACCCCGCCGCGCATCAGAATGCGATGCGCCTCGGCGACCATGGAAGCAATCCAGCGCATATTGAAGTCCTTGCCGCGCGGACCGGTGCGGCCAGCCAGGCATTCGTCCACATAGCGCTTGACCGGCGGCTCCCAGAAGCGGGCATTGGAAGCGTTGATGGCAAATTCCTGAGTGTCCTCGGGCACCTTCATGTCCGGGTGGGTGAGCATGAATTCGCCCATGACCGGGTCCAGCGTGAAGCCGTTGACGCCGGTACCCACGGTCAGCACCAGCATGGTGGTCGGGCCATAAAGGGCGTAGCCGGCTGCGACCTGCTGGCTGCCCAGTTGAAGGAAGTCGGCCTCGGTCAGCTCGGTCCCCTCGTGCACGTGTGTGGGTGCCCGCAGAACGCTGAAGATGCTACCCACTGAGACGTTGACATCGATATTGGATGAACCGTCCAGTGGATCGAACACCAGCAGGTATTTGCCGCGCCGTAGGTGCGGGGGAATCGGATACGGCGATTCCATCTCTTCAGACGCCATGCCGGCCAGATGCCCGCCCCATTCGGTCATGCGGATGAAGAGTTCGTTGCTCAGCACGTCGAGCTTTTTCTGCGTCTCACCCTGCACATTGAGGCTGGCACCGCCGTCAGCCGGGTGGTTGCCCAAGAGGTCGGCCAGGGCGCCATAGGCCACCGACTTGGCGATCGCCTTGCAGGCGAGGGCCACGTCGAGGATAAGGGCGTTGAAATTGCCGCTAGCGTCGGGATAGCGGCGGCGCTGCTCGATCAGGAATTGCGTGAGGGTGGTCGATGTACGTGGGGTAACAGCCATGAAAAAGCTCCGGAGTGTTATTTTTTTCAAATCGCAGCGGCTTGGCGAAGTGTCTGCAGCACGTCTCGGTAACCACCATCGGCATCGGGCGCACCAAACACGGCGCTGCCCGCCACACAGACATCGGCTCCGGCAGCCACAATGCTGGCAATGTTGTCGGCCTTGACGCCGCCATCGACTTCAAGCGCGATGGCCTGACCTCCTGTGGCGCGATGGGCCTCGATGCGCGTTCGCGCCTGACGCAGCTTGGCCAGCGTGGAGTCGATGAATTTCTGGCCGCCAAAGCCGGGGTTGACACTCATGAGCAAGATCACATCAACCTTATCCATCACATGATCCAGCCACTCCAGAGTTGTAGCTGGGTTGAACACCAGACCGGCCTGGCAACCATGGTCTCGAATCAGCTGAAGGCTACGGTCCACGTGCCGGCTGGCCTCGGGGTGAAAGGTGATGATGTTGGCGCCCGCCTTGGCAAACATTGGAATCAGGGCATCGACCGGTTCAACCATCAGGTGAACATCGATCGGTATTTGCACATGCGGACGAATCGCCTCGCAGACCATGGGACCGATGGTCAGATTGGGGACGTAGTGGTTGTCCATCACGTCAAAGTGCACCCAGTCGGCGCCGGCGGCCTCGATCGCGCGAACCTCTTCGCCCAGGCGGGCAAAATCGGCAGACAGGATGGAAGGGGCAATACGCAGTGGTGTCTTCATTGGATCAGCTCCTTAGTGCGCAGCAAGTGATTCGACATGCCATTCGCGCAACTGCGCGAGGCCAACGCCTTCAAGGTTTGGCAACACGCGCAATGCCCCATTGAAGACGTGGTGAGCGGTGAAATCGTTGATGGTGATGATCGTGCGCAAGCCGGCCTGTGTGGCTGACTTCAGGCCATTGGCCGAGTCCTCCAGCGCCAAGCAGGCGGATGCCGCCAAGCCTATACGGGCCAGGGTCTGCTGATAGACCATAGGATCGGGCTTCTTTCGAGGTGCAGTGGAAGCGTCTTCGACCACTGAGAAGTGCAGTCGCCAGTCCGACCCAATGGCGCGACGCATCAAGCTGGCAATGTTGACCGGCGAGGTGGTCGTGGCAATGGCCAGTTGCAGTCCAGCGGCGCTGGCCGCTGACATGAGCGGCAGCACACCCGGACGCATCTGCACCTGACCGTCCTGCACCGCCTGTTCGTAGGCAGCGGTCTTGATCTCGTGCAGGTGAGTAATCGTCTCATCGACGGCACCCCCGTCGATGGCCCGCGGCATATCGCCACGACTTTCCCAGTAGGCGCGGATACGCTCTTTGCCGCCCGAGATTTCGAGCAGTTGCGTGTACAGCGGCACATCCCAGTGCCAGTCCAGACCAACTTCGGCAAAGGCGTGGTTGAACGCGGCCAGATGCGCCATCTCGGTGTCGGCCAGGGTGCCGTCAACATCAAAAATAAGGGCTTGGAGCATGGGTGGCCTTGATCGGTTCGTTCAGTCGGGCAGAAACGCTTGCCTCAGGCGCTACCGGCCGCTGCAAACACGCGGCTGGCGCGGATGTCGGCTGCGGTGAGGGTGCTAAGGTCTTCGACACTGTGCGCCTTGTCCGCTTCAAGAAAAAGGCGGCTGGCTTGGCGCAGGCGTGCACGGTCGAGTGCGTTGCGCACGCTGCGGGCATTGGCAAAGTGCGGCTGGCGCATGCGCAACTGCAAGTAGGTATCAAAGGCCGCATGGGCATCTTCCAGCTCCGCGCCATTGCCGGGCTCGAAGCGGTAGTGCAGCTCGACCAACATCTGCTGGGCGATCCGCAGCAGTTCGGGAACGCTGTAATCCGGGAAATCCAGATGGTGCGCGATGCGGCTGCTCATGCCGGGGTTGGACGAGAAGAAAGTGTCCATGCGGTCCTTGTAGCCCGCGAGAATGACCACCAGATCGTCGCGCTGGTTTTCCATCACCTGCAGCAAGATCTCGATCGCCTCTTGCCCATAGTCACGCTCGTTCTCCGGGCGATACAGGTAATATGCCTCGTCAATGAAGAGCACCCCCCCCATGGCCTTCTTGAGTACTTCCTTGGTCTTGGGCGCCGTGTGACCGATGTACTGTCCGACCAAGTCGTCTCGCGTAACCGCTACCAGATGCCCTTTGCGCACATACCCCAGCCGATGCAGAATCTGCGCCATGCGCAGGGCCACGGTGGTCTTGCCAGTACCAGGGTTTCCGGTGAAGCACATGTGCAGGCTTGGCGCCTGCGCCGCCAAGCCCTGATTCTGGCGCAGGCGGTCGATCACCAGCAGCGCGGCAATGTCGCGCACCCGCTGCTTGACGGGCGCTAGGCCCACCAAACCCTGCTCCATGTCGGCAAGCACAGCCTGCACCTGGGACTGCGCCAGCACCTCGGTCACGGTGCGGGCGCTGGTAGTGGCCGCTTGAGCGGCAACCGACGCCTGGGCGGCCGCTGCCGGCCCTGCTGCTTGAGTGGCTGGCGTGAGTGCAGTTTGGCCAGGGATGTTGTACATGGCAGGCCCCTATCCAGCGTTCAGTAACGCTGGCCTTCTGGCTTGTCTGTAGCGTAGCTGTGCACCGTGTAGCGTATCGCGCGGTTGTGGCATTCCTGGCGTGCCAGGCCAAAGCCAGGCTCGTTTTGGGGCCGGTTGACGATGAAACTCATGGTGATGGATTCGACCCCGCGTGTAGAGTCAAAAGCCATTAGGCGTATGTAGTGCTGCGGGAAGGTCTTGCGGCACTCGGCCAGTTCGGTCATGACACCGGCGGCGTCCTGCAGGTCGAACATGGGCATGCCATACATCTCCCAGTAGGTGTTGCGCGGATGCGGATCGTCGGTGTATTCGACGCTCCAAGCGTATCCCTTGCGCAGGCCGTATTCGATCTGATGGCGGATCTCGTCGTCGCTGAGGTCGGGCAGAAAACTGAACTGGCCCTGAGTGATGCGGCCGGTGGGGTTGGTCATCATGGTGTGTGATCCTTTTCGTGGTGATGGCTGAAAGCGATGACGCTCAGGCGGCAGCCGAGGGCGTGACGGCGTAATCACTGGTGTCGGTGGATGTGTAGTTGAAACTCACGTCCTTCCAAGTGTCCAGCGCCTGCTTGAGCGGGGTGCAGAACTGCGCTGCCTTCTGCAGAATCTCGGGGCCTTCGTTTTTGATGTCTCGACCTTCGTTACGGGCCTTGACCATGGCCTCGAGCGCCACGCGGTTGGCGACGGCACCGGCCTGAATACCCGCCGGGTGGCCGATGGTGCCACCGCCGAACTGAAGCACAACGTCGTCGCCAAACAGGTCAATCAGTTGGTGCATCTGACCAGCATGGATGCCGCCCGAGGCCACTGGCATGACCTTACGCAGATCGGCCCAGTCTTGGTCGAAGAACAGGCCCCGAGGCAGATCGGTGCGGGTCACGGCATCGCGGCAGACGTTGTAGTAGCCCTGCACAGTCATGGGATCGCCTTCAAGCTTGCCCACGGCGGTGCCGGTGTGGAGGTGGTCCACGCCAGCCAGACGCAGCCATTTGGCGATCACCCGGAAACTCACCCCGTGGTTCTTCTGCCGGGTGTATGTGCCATGTCCAGCTCGGTGCATGTGCAACATCATGTCGTTCTTGCGGCACCAGTTACTCATGCTCTGAATGGCGGTCCAGCCGACGATCAAGTCCACCATCACGATCACGCTGCCAAGCTCCTTGGCCAGCTCGGCGCGCTCGTACATGTCTTCCATGGTTGCAGCAGTGATGTTCAGGTAGCTGCCCTTGACCTCACCTGTGGCTGCGCTGGCCTTGTTGACACCATCCATCACATACAGGAAGCGGTCACGCCAGTGCATGAAGGGCTGCGAGTTGATGTTCTCGTCGTCCTTCATGAAGTCCAGACCACCCTTGAGGCCTTCGTAGATCACGCGACCGTAGTTGCGGCCAGACAGGCCCAACTTGGGCTTGGTCGTGGCACCAAGCAGTGGGCGTCCGAATTTGTCCAGTCGCTCGCGCTCGACCACCAAACCAGTCGGCGGCCCCTTAAAGGTCTTTACCAGCGCGACCGGAATGCGGATGTCTTCCAGGCGGGCGGCCTTGAGCGGCTTGAACGAAAATACATTTCCGATCAGGCTGGCGGTGATGTTGGCGATCGAGCCTTCCTCGAAAAGGATGATGTCATAGGCCACCCAGGCAAAGTACTCTCCGGCGCGGCCGGGTACCGGCTCGACCTTGTAGCACTTGGCGCGGTAGTTATCGCAGGCGGTCAGTCGGTCGGTCCACACCACAGTCCAGGTGGCGGTAGACGATTCGCCAGCCACGGCGGCGCCGGCCTCCACCGGGTCCACCCCTTCCTGCGGCGTGATGCGAAACAAACAGATGGTATCGGTCTCCTTGGGCTCGTAGTCGGGCACCCAATAACCCATCTGGCGATACTTGAGAACGCCCGCGCTGTAGCGAGCCTTCGCATCAGTGATCTGTGTTGATCCGGTTTCGATCTCGCTCATGCATGTCTCCTGTTTGTGGGGCCTGCCGGCCGTGGTCGTGAGGTATGGACTCAAATATAAGAATCTGATGAAATAAGGTAAATTCAAATTTTTATATTTTTATATTAAGAAAAACCTAAATGAAAAATGCGACCTTTCGCCAATTGCGCGTATTCAACGAAGTGGCGCGGCACCTGAGTTTTGCGCGGGCGGCAGAAGCCCTGCACCTGACGCCACCAGCGGTGACCATGCAGGTCAAAGAGCTCGAGAGCCATGTGGGCATGCCACTTTTCCATCGCAGTGCGAAAAAGATCAGCCTGACAACCACAGGCGAGTACATGCTGGTCTACGCGCGCAAGATATTGGCCACGATCAAAGATGCAGAAGATGCCGCGGCACGCCTTCAGCGGGCCGAAACCGGTGTGTTGACCATCGGCTTTGTCAGCACCGCCAAGTACTTCATGATGAAGCTGATCGCGGACTTCCGCCGTCTGCATGCTGGTGTGGATGTGCAGTTGGCGCTGGGCAACCGAGAACAATTGGTGACCATGCTGCAAAACAGCGAAATCGACATTGCGGTCATGGGCCGTCCGCCCAAGGAAATACAAACTCGACCTGAGCCCTTTGCGGCCCATCCGCATGTGTTTGTCGCCAGTTCCGATCACCCCTTGGTCCAACGCGGCCCTCTGCAGGTCGAGGATCTGCGGCCGTACGACTTCATCGTGCGAGAGCCTGGATCGGGCACCCGGGCTGCAATGCAGAAATTCTTCGAAGAAACCTACGTCGAGCCACGGCTAAAGATTCAGTTGGGCAGCAACGAGAGCATCAAGCAGGCCGTCATGGCCGGACTGGGTCTGGGTTTTCTGTCGCTGCACACTATCGGCTATGAACTCGCCCAGGGGCGCATCGCCATCCTCGAAGTTGAAGGCGCCCCGGTGGTGCGCGCCTGGAACCTGGTCCACACACAGTCCAAGCTGCTCTCACCTGCCGCCGAAGCCTTTCGGTACTACATGCTAGAAAATGCAGAGGCCTTTTTAGCAATGCACTTCGGTGGATCAATACCGTAAATTTCTGGTCCGGTGAGTGGTCAAACCAAAGCTGCGCACTAAGGGTACATTTCCGTCTTGGAATGTTCGAGACTTGCTGGTTTCAACTCAAGGCATTTCCAGTGAAATAGACTTGGGATTGGTCGCCCCAAGATTCAACTTCAAGGGTCTGCTTCGGTATGCTCAACAGTCATTCCAATGTAGAACGGGACCTAGTTTTCGATGAGCTAAAAAAACGGCCTCCCGCAAACTTAGCGCTTTGCCCCCATCATGCCAAATCTCATGTGCGCCCGGCGGGTGATAGCGAACGTAATAACAATCGGTTTCTCTATCAAAAGAAATTTCCGGCGGGTCTGATGGGTCATTCGTGCCATAAAGGGTGTGGTGTCGAACGATACGAACTGGACAGATGGTAAGACCTGCGTATAACCAATATCCTTCCTTGATCGCAGGCATAAGATCTATTTTCGCCATAGAAACCCTCCTGTCAAAGAAACACATCTGTCAAATGCTAGTAAAGACACCCGCCATAGACATGAAGATAAACCCTGAGACATTTCCATTGCCTGTCAGTCAATGGCGAGGTATTTGCTAACAACCAAATACTGATACGTGCAATGCTGGAACCAGGTCGCCAGCCTGACCACCTGGTGTGCGTCTACTGCGGAAATGTGGAAGAGTTCTTCGATCATGTAGCCAAAGCGCAGCAAAAAGTTATCGCGAGCAAGCACAATTTTCAGTTGCTTGAGCACACCATGGCGCAGTACGGCATGTGTTCAGCGGGCTCTTGCCAAGCAAAGCACGTGAGGTGATTTTTTATTTGTCTGATATTTACAAAGCGGGATCCAATTACACCAAGCTATCAACGGCATTGCATAAATCTATTGGGCAGCCTGGATTGCCCTGGTTAGCATACATATTCTCTGGCAATCCCGCCAGGGCAATCGACTCAAAACTCACAAGGAGATATCCATGGCAGCACTCAAAGGCTCGCGCACGGAACAATGTCTGAAAGACGCCTTTGCTGGCGAATCCCAGGCCAACCGCCGCTATTTGTACTTCGCAAACAAAGCCGACGTAGAAGGTCAGAATGACGTGGCAGCCCTGTTCCGTTCCACCGCTGAAGGTGAAACAGGCCATGCCCACGGTCACCTGGAGTTCCTGGAGCAATCCGGCGACCCAGCCACTGGCATGCCCATTGGCTCGACACGTGACAACCTGGCTTCGGCAGTGGCTGGCGAAACCCACGAGTACACCGACATGTACCCTGGCATGGCCAAGACCGCTCGCGAAGAAGGTTTTGACGAAATCGCCGACTGGTTCGAAACCCTGGCCAAAGCTGAGCGCTCACACGCCAACCGCTACCAGAAAGCCTTGAGCGAGCTGGTGGATTAATTCCCCAGCGCGCTAACCCGCTGCGCCTTGTGGTGCAGCGGGTTTTTCTCAGGGCACTGGCCGCAGAGTCCTCAGAAAAACCCCAAAAAAAATCCCAAAGGAGCACAACATGGCCAAAGAAGGTAACCTTGAAGCCCCCACACGACATGCCCTTGACTGGGAGAGTCCCGACTTCTACAACGAAGAGAAATGCTTCGATGAACTTGAGCGGATTTTTGACATTTGCCACGGCTGCCGTCGGTGCGTAAGCTTGTGCAATTCTTTTCCTACCTTGTTTGACCTGGTCGATGAGTCCAGCACCATGGAAGTCGATGGTGTGGACAAGAAGGATTACTGGAAAGTGGTGGACCAGTGCTTCATGTGCGACCTGTGTTACATGACCAAGTGCCCCTACACACCGCCGCATGAGTGGAACCTGGACTTTCCGCACACCATGTTGCGGGCCAAGGCGATCAAGTTCAAAAAAGGCGAAGTAGGTGCGGCCGAAAAGTTTTTGGCCTCGACCGACACACACGGCTCATTTGCTGGTATACCCATTGTGGTTCAGGCAGTCAATGCATTCAATAAGACCAAAGCGGCGCGCAGCATCATGGAGAACGTGGCGGGCGTGGACAAAAATGCCTGGTTGCCTTCCCTGGCTACCAAAAAATTCCGCTCCAGCGTTCCGGATGCCCAATCGGTCGAAGTCGTGGATGGCGAAAAGACACCGGGCAAAGTGGCGATCTATTCCACTTGCTACATCAATTACAACGAACCTGGCATAGGCCATGACCTGCTGAAGATCCTGAATCACAACGCCATACCTTATGTGTTGGTCGAGAAAGAAAAGTGCTGTGGCATGCCCAAGCTGGAGTTGGGCGACTTGGACTCGGTCAAGGCATCCAAAGAAGCTAACATCCCGGTGTTGGCCAAGTACGCCAAAGACGGCTATGCCATCATGGCGGCGGTTCCGAGCTGCGCTTTGATGTTCAAACAAGAAATCCCGCTCATGTTCCCGGATTGTGCCGATACTCAGTTGGTCAAAGACGCCATGTGGGACCCGTTTGAATACTTCATGGCCCGCAAGCGCGATGGCTTGCTTAAAACCGAGTTCCCGCAAAAACTGGGCAATGTGAGCTATCAAATTCCTTGCCACGGACGTGTGCAAAATATCGGCAAGAAAACCGAAGAAATGCTCAAAATGATCCCGGACACCGAGATCAACACCATCGAGCGCTGCTCGGGCCACGCAGGTACTTACGGCGTTAAAAAAGGCTCACACGAGATGGCTTTGAAGATCGGTAAGCCTGTCTTCAAAGCCATGGCGACCATGAAAGATGGCTCCAAGCCCGACTTCATCAGCTCCGACTGCCCGCTGGGCGGGCACCACATTGCCCAGGGGTTTGAGATCAACGGCCTGGGAGCCGCAGAACTGAACCACCCTTTGACCTTGGTGCGCAAAGCCTACGGTCTCAAATAAGGAGCACTGCCATGCAATTGACCGGGAAAATCACGCCTGAGACTCTGATGTCGCTGGAGGCTTATACCAAGTGGCGCAAGGTCTACAAGCCCGAAGTGATCGCCCATCGTAAGCTGCGCAGCGTGCAGTTGGGTGAGCACATCAATGTGCAGTTTGAAAGCGAAACCACCATTCGCTACCAGATTCAGGAGATGCTGCGCATAGAAAAAGTTTTCGAAGAGGAAGGCATCCTGCATGAGATCGAGGCCTATGCCCCACTGGTGCCGGACGGCAGCAACTGGAAGGCCACCATGATGATCGAGTACATCGACATCAATGAGCGCAAGCGCGAGCTGGCCAAACTGATCGGCGTAGAAGACCGGATGTTTGTCGAAGTTGAAGGTCATGGCCGCGTGTATGCGATTGCCGACGAAGACCTGGACCGAGAAAATGATGAAAAAACCTCGGCGGTGCACTTTGTTCGCTTTGAATTGACGCCCGCCATGTGTGCCGCTGTGAAGGCAGGCGCTGCCGTGAAACTGGGTTGCGATCACACTCATTACCCATCGCACATCAACATTGCCCCCGACACACTGGCCAGCTTGGCGGGTGACTTGAAGTAATTTCAAATATCAAGCTACAGTGAGCTTGCCCCTTCAGCGCCATTTGGCTGCAGCCTTGGCGACTTGCGTGTCCACAGAGGTTCGACCGTCGCAGTGGTAACGACTGGAGGTCAAACTGGCCTCCCCCACAAAGCCGCTTTGGCAACGTTGCAGACAAGCCTGTTGACCATCCATGCCGTGGCGCTCCAAAACAACCTCGCCGTCCAACACAAAAAACATCCATCGAGGCGTCTCGCCCGTCAAAAACAAGGCCGTGTTTGCCGCAACGTCCTCGGCTTCGCACTGTTCATGCAGACTCGCTGGCAACAAATGCTTGAGGATTTGAGGAAGTAGTTTTATGGTCATGTACTGATGTATGACAATAATCATATGCTGAGAAGTGTTGATTTGTCCATACCTCAGCCATGATTGATCCATTTTTTAGCTTTGGGCGACGACTGCCTGAATACGGTGTTCCCGTTCTCAATGAACGCGCTGTTCGTGCAGCGGCGGGCATCCTGTTCTTTTTTGCCATGGTCTCATTCATGAACGCATGGCTGACGGGCAACTTCGCACCGACCCGGGTGTTCGTGGTGGCCTTCTTGATCGATTTCACGATCAGGCTTTTCGTCAATCCTCACTATGCGCCGAGCATGGTGATCGGTCAGTGGTTGGTACGCCGCCAACAACCCGAGTGGACCGGTGCACCGCAAAAGCGCTTTGCATGGTCCATTGGCTTTGTGCTGGCACTGACGATGCTCTATCTGGTAGTCATCCAAGGCGTGATCGGCCCCATCAATCTGCTCGTTTGTGGTCTGTGCCTGATGTTGATGTTCTTTGAGAGTGCCTTTGGCATCTGCATCGGATGCTGGCTCTACAACCGGATAAGACCGGATCAAGCTCAGTTGTGTCCAGGTGGTGCGTGTGAATACAGGCCAGATTCAAAAGACCCGTTGAAGCTGGGTCAGATGCTGGTCGTCCTGGCTTTCGCTGGGGTGATGGTTTTTGTGGTCCCTGGCCTAGCGGGCAATGGACACACTACTGCGCTGACAACGGAGAGCACCTCTGCGCCACTGGACCTCAAGGAGGCCGAACGCTGTAAGGTGCCTGACTTTGCCAAAGCCATGGGCCACGAAGAAAAGTGGAAACTCCACAATAACTGCAAATAATTTATTACTTATATAAGCATGAAAAACCCACTCATCCTCGCATCCATCGCACTGGCAGCCACCCTGGTTTGGGCTCAGCCCATGGGTTTCAAACACTTTGGTCACTTCATGCACATGATGCATACCGGTGAAACCGCGGGCCAGGTTCAACTGTCAAGGCTGGACACCTCGACAGGCGTTTGGGGCGTGGGCGCCTTGGCCGATCTCAAAGGAGAAATCATCCAGGTCGACGGCAAGCTGCTGGTCAGTCTTGGATCGGACGCACAAGGTAAAGTCAATCCGCCCAAACCCCACGATTCGGCCGTCTTGTGGGCCAGTGCCAAAGTCACCCAATGGGTCTCAGCCAAGGTGCCGTCCGACATGAATCAGGCCCAGTTCGAAGCCTTCGCCAAAGAGCAGGCCAAGGCGCAGAAGTTGGACCTGGAGCAGCCCTTTGTGTTTCGTGTCAGCGGTGACTACGCGCATTTGATTTGGCACGTGGTCACTGGTGAAAAATCTACAGGCGGTGGTGGACACGTCGCACATAGCCAGGGGGCCCAAGGCGGTCATGGTGGTGGGCATGCCAACCAACAGTCCGGCATGAAGGTGTTTCGCAACCCCCAGGCCAACGGCCAACTCGTGGGGGTCTACAGCGGTGCCCAGCTTGAGGGAGTCGTCTCTCACCCCGGCGAGCGCTTTCATGTGCATTACATTAACAACGACATGACCATGTCTGGCCATGTAGACCAGTACAGTGTCCTTGCGGGTGCCACCCTTTGGCTACCCAAGAACTGAAAGCCACAACATGCTCAATCCAACAGCCAGACGTTTGGCTTTAACAACCTTGCTGATTGCGCCGTGGCTGGCCTTGAGCTTGAGTCATGCCAGTGAGCCAAACTTTGTGCCCAAAGCGCAGTTGGTCGTTGATCAGGTTTACGCGATCGTGGGGCCACTCGGGCAGCGCAGCGTGGCCAACGCAGGGCTCAATGCAAACTACGGCTTCGTGGTCACTGAGCAGGGCGTGATCCTGATTGACAGCGGTGCCAGTGCGCACAGCGCAGCCATGCTGGAGAAAGCCATTGCCCAAGTGACGCCGCAACCCGTGCGCTGGGTGCTCAACACGGGCTCGCAAGACCACCGTTGGCTGGGTAACGACTACTTCGCCCGCAAGGGCGCACAAGTACACGCCTTGGCTGCCACCGTCAAAACCCAAAAGGCCGTCGCTGAGCAACAGGTGACGGGCATGGCCCGCTTTGTGGGCGATCAGATGAAAGGGACATCGCCACGTCACGCTGATGTTGTTCACCCTGGCTCCGAGGTTGCACTGCAACTGGGCGGCGTTCAAATCCAGTGGATGGACACCAGCGCACACTACCCCGGTGACACCATGATTCATCTGCCCAAAGCAGCGGTTACCTTCACTGGCGACTTGGTCTATGTCGATCGACTGCTGGGTGTACTGCCCCAATCCAATGTACGTAAAGCACATCAAGCATTTGAACGATTGCGAGCACTGTCACCTGCACACGTGGTTCCCGGCCATGGGAAGGTGACCAATATGGTCCAGGCGCAAAAAGAAACCGGCGACTACTATCAGTTCCTGATTTCCAACATCGGCGCAGCCGCCCGCAATCTGGAACCAATGTCTGAAACACTGGATAAGTTTGCTTCTCCGACTCAGTTCAAGCACCTTCAGAATTTTGAAGAGCTGCATCGCGCAAACATGAACCGAGTGTTTGTGGACTTTGAAGCAAATCCCTGATGGATTGGATACGACTGTTTTCGGCCACCGACACCAGTCGTTTGCATTTATGGGGGCCGAACTCAGCAAAAGTTCGAATCCCCACCGCTGCCAACCCGCACGGATACTGGCTTCCCGCAAAAGCTCCTGACTTTTCGGATTCGAACCGAAACTACAGCTTCAAAATTTACGCTTCAAGCAAACTGCGCAGCATCCAAGCAGTTTTTTCGTGAACATCCATTCTTTGAGTCAGCACGTCTGCAGTTGGCTGATCGTTGGCCTTGTCCACAATGGGAAACAGGTTGCGAGCAGTGCGGGCGGTGGCCTCCTGGGCTTTGACCAAATGCTTGATCATCTCTGTGGCCTTGGGGACTCCGTCGATTT
>JACCDT010667414.1_pt1 | contig 23503 bp, 35 predicted proteins | sample 7446291 | NCBI WGS metagenome assembly JACCDT01 (sample SAMN15323446, study PRJNA562643) | freshwater metagenome | isolation source: river surface water | place: USA:Blue River Watershed | collected 2017-08-17 | reverse complement strand
GGTAAATGGTAATATAATAAATTATTTTTTAAATTATTTGTTTATTTAGAAAATAAACTATATTTGTACCGATTTTTGGATATATAACCGCCTAGCATACTAAACTATTGATGTAATATCAACAGGAGTGCAAAGGTCAAAAGAGTAATGGTTGGGTAATTTAAGTACTTTTATTAGTGGAATCACCTCTAAAATTTGGGGTGATTCCGCGACTGATAAAAAGTCTTACACCATAAGGGGTGCAATACCTACAACGGCTCAATATTTCGAGCATAACAATCAAACAATTTGGAGTAAGGTAACGCAAGAGAATACAGCGTATTATATACAGAATTGCCCTCCATTGGCTTATATCATTAATCGTAAAGCAATGGCTTTCATTAATGGCAAAATAGAGGTAATTAATCCAAATAACGATAACTACCTAAAAGGCGAATATGGACGCGAATGGGTTAAGTTATTAAAGAACCCTAATCCGTTACAGACAGGTAGGCAATTTATGTTGCAATTATACAGCTATATAGAGGCTTATAATTGGTGCTTTGTATTACCAGAGCAGCCAGCGGGATTTAAAGACTTTAGTAGAATATCGAAACTATGGATAATCCCCCCCTCACACGTTTGTATTACACTTAATGCGAATTATAATAACGCCGATTCATTTGAAGACCAAATAGAGGAAATAACCTTTGAGTATAACGGCACAAGAACAAAGCTAGAAAAATCGAGTTTGTTTTTATTTAAAGGAGTTGGATTGTGTATTGATAATTTAACCTTCCCAGATAGTAAGTTATTGCCGTTAAAGTACCCTATCAACAACATCATAAAGAACTACGAGGCAAGGGGTACGATAGCAGAAAAGAAGGGCGCGATAGGTATATTAAGTAACACCGCTAAAGATAACGTGAGTGTTATCCCAATGGATGAAGCTGATAAAATAGCATTGCAAGCCGACTATAAACGTTACGGGTTTAATAAAGACCAATGGCAGTTAATTATCACGAATGCTTCTTTACAGTATCAGTCAATGACTATGCCTATTAGAGATATGATGTTATTGGAAATGGAGACGGCGGATGTGGTAACTATTTCGAATGCGTTTGGTTATCCTTATGAATTACTAGGCAGCGAAAAGGGTACAACATTTAGCAATCTAAACGAGGCAAAGAAATCTTTCTACCAAGATTCAATCCTACCTGAAGCGGATAATATCATTGAGCAATTTAATATACTTATCCGTTCAGAGGAAAATAAAGTAAAAATAGCCCTTGATTACACATGGCTTCCAATATTCCAAGAGGATGAGAAGTTAAAGGCAGAGGTAAGGAAGGCGCAAGGTGAAGCGGTAATACAAGAGTTCAACAATAACATTATAACGTGGAATGAAATGCGTAAAGGCTTGTTTTTAGACACTAAGCCTAATATGGATTTATATAAATATCAATTAAAAGAAATTTACAACAATGGAGACAATATTAAGCCAACTACAGGCGAATAAAGAGCAATTACTAAAGGTAAAAGATGGTAAAGATTTATCTTTTAAAGCAGCAGCAACAATAGTTTCAGCTAATGTAACTGGTTCAAGCATTACACATATCGATCCGGTAACGACGCAACCAATAACGATTAAGCAGGATAATAGCAGTTTCTTAATGGATTATTTTCCTCAAGTGATGGTGGATTCTCATTCATTAGTAGTAATCAATGAAACGGCGGATGATTCAGATGGTACTTTCTCAAGTGTATCGGAAGGGGCAGCAAAGGAGCAGGTGGATTTCGATATTGCAGCAACGCAAAAATCATTTACTAAGTATGCAGATTATATCAAAGTGAGCGATGAAATGATTGATGATATACCATTCGTTTTGTCGCAAATAAACGGCAAACTTAGAAAAAGATTAAAGAATAAGATTAGCGCGGATTTCATTGCAGCTATTGTAGCAGCAACGCCAAACATTACTAACCTACAATTAACCGTTGGTCAATTAGCAACGAAAGTAAGGCATTTATTCCCTTCAATCTACGAAGGTATGAAGAACCAAAAGGGCTACGATATGAACCTTTGGCTATTGAACGCTCCTAACTATGGGCAGGTGTTCAACGATGTAGATGCCTCCGTTGATACTGCTTGGTTCGACTTAAACAAACCTATTATTTTACCAGCAGCAATAACAGCAGGTAATATATTGGCACTTGATACCTCGATGTTCCCTATTTATATCTACAAAGATATAGATGTGCAAATCGGTAGAACAAACGATGACTTCACTAAGAACTTAGTAACGGTTCGAGCCGAAACGCGCATTGCATGGAATATTGCAGGGGAGTGTTTGAAAGCTATTTATGACGATGTAATTTCTACAACTATAACACGAATTTAATATGAACAAGCCAATATCATATAAAGCAATCGGAGGAGGCATAGAGATAGCAGGCAGAAAAGTAAGCGGTTATCTTGCACACTTTGATACTAAGGATATGGACAACGAAATAATCACTAAGGGTGCGTTTCAAAAGTCCATACAAGAAAGAGGTGTGAATAGTACAACAGCTAGAAAGATAGCTTATTTATACCAGCATAATTTAGATAAGCCCATAGGCAGGTTCACAACGTTAAACGAAGACCAAAAAGGCTTATACTTCGAGGGCGAATTAGATAATATACCATTAGCTAACGATGTACTTGAGCAATATAAAAGCGGTACGTTAAATCAACATTCAATCGGATTCTTAAAGGTAAGGGATAAATCTACTTGGTCGGATAGTGAAAAGGCATTGATACTAAAAGAGGTTAATCTTTTCGAGGGTAGTGTTGTTACTCTTGGAATGAATGAAAACACCCCATTCTTAGGTTTAAAATCTGAATTTGTAGCCTCTGAATGGGAGCAATTAAGCCGCGAAACGGAACAAGTATTAAAACATATTCCTTTTGAGGAGCAATTTAAAATAAGACAATTAATAAGCAAACATATATCACTTATGGAGGTTGAGCCAGTTAATACAACTACTCAAACAATACATGAGCCGAGTTTAAAAGCAATTGATTGGGATTATATTATTAACAATTTAAATAAATAAAATGGAACAGTTAACAGAAGAACAAGTAATTTCCAAAATAGATAGCAAATTCAAAGAAGCTACTAAGGGCTTTGCACTTGATGTAGAAACAAAATCTGCTTTAGATGCTTTGAGGGCAGATTATAACAAACTCAAAGAAGATACTGCCTTAGAAACAGAAGCTAAATTCAAATCATTAGAAGACATCTTAGCTATTCAAGGCGACATGATTAATTCAATGAAAGCTGCAAAAGCAGTTGAAACTAAAAGCGGTACAATTTACGACCAAGTAAAAGAGATTTTCGAGAAAAACCAAGAAGGCTTAAACGCTTTCGTTAAGAAATCAGCACCATTCAAAATGGAATTGAAGGCAGCTGGTACGATGTTAGTTAGTACTAACGTAACAGGTTCAACAACCTTATTACCTACTCCGATTATGACTCCCGGTTATAACCCAGCAAGACGTAATCCAACCACTTTTCTAGATGTTACACCAATTGGGCGTACATCTTCCGCTCGTGTATCTTACGTTGACCAAGTTTCGGCGGATGGTACAGCAGCAACGACAACGGAGGGTTCAGGTAAACCAGCAATTGACGTTGATTTTAAAGTAAGTACATCAAGTGCAATCAAGATTGCCGCTACTACTAAGATTTCAGATGAAATGTTAGATGATATTGATTTTATGGCTAAGGCGGTTAGCGATGAATTAATGAGTAGAGTACGTTTGGCAACTAGTGGGAATATATATACTTACATCACAAGTGGTATGACTCCGGGCTATACAGAGGTAGCTTCTACATACTTAGACTACTTTTCATTAGCTAGACAAGCAAATATTTATGACATTGGTATTGCAGGTAAGGGTACAATCGATGCCGCGAATCACAACGCAAACACAATGTTTTTAAATCCATTGGATTATGCTAAATTAGGTTTAGTAAAAACAACAGCTGCTGAATACACGCAGCCAGAAATGTCTGGTGCGTTAGGTTTAGAGGTTGCAGGGTTGAAGGTTGTATCTTCTAACGCCGTTGCAAGCGGTAAATACTTAATATGTGATATTGACAAGTTGAACATCTTAATGTACCAAGATTTAATGGTTGAAGCAGGATGGGAGAATGACGATTTCACTAAGAACCTTAGAACGTTTAGAGGTGAGATGCGTGTTCACTACTATGTTAAGGACAACGATAAAACAGCGTTCTTGTTTGGTGATATTGCCACTTCAGTAGCTTACATGACAGCAGCATCATAATAATTAGTATATGAAAAAAGTAGAAATAACAGGAACAGGTTTAGCTTATCCAGTTGGGCAAGTAGTGGAATTATCGGACTATAAAGCGGACATTCTCATTAATGAGGGTAAAGCTAAACTAGCTGAACACATCGACAACTTAGAGACTAAAACAACTAAGAAAAAGTAAATGGCAATCACAACGTATCTACATTTTGTTGGCGCAATATCTATACCAAATCCAGCACCGTCCGTTGTGGGCGGTGCTAATTTGGTTAACTTGATAGCTAAGTACGAGGCTAAGTTTTTAGAGGATGTACTAGGGTATAAGTTCTACGACCTTCTTATGACTAATATAAATGAAGGTAGTGGTATTTATCATGATTTGTTGGTCGGCAAGGCTTATACGGATAGTCTAAATATCAACCGATATTGGAAGGGCTTCAGAGAGGTTGGCACTAATCCAATAGCTAATTATATTTATTGTGAGTGGCAAAAACAAAATTTCAGTCAAACGACTTCGCTAGGTGAAAGACGTGGCAAGTTTGAGAACATGACGGATAATAGTGCTAATAGTAAATACAAAGAGGCGTGGAATGATATGGTAGACATGTTGATTGTAATGGATGACTTCTTAACTGTTAATAAGGAAGATTACACTAACTACATTGGTGAAACGTTCCCTATCGATGGTTATTATGGCAACTATACAAGAGAGCCAAGCAATGTTAGATATTTCAAACGTGTAAACTCGTTCTTCTAATGGCGCATACTTATACAAGTCTACCTGATTCATTAAGCCCCGTAATAGAGGGGATTGTTGCTGATTGTAGCGATGCGTTGTTATCTGAAATAGGCTTTGCTATTAACTACAAGGCTGATAGTTTTTTGCGTATAATGTCGGAGTTACAACAAGAGGTTCTAACTACACCAATACGGTATCCGATATTTGCGCTAATACAACCGTATAAAGCTAAGTTTGGCAACTTTTCACATCAAGAAATAACTTGTGATATTATTATTTGCGCACTTACAAAAGCAGAGTATTCATGGTCAGAAAGAGAGGAGTTAACGTTTAACCCTATACTATTGCCTATTTACGCTGAATTTATGGCGCAACTAAAGTTGAACGGTTCGATTTCTTACGATGGAATAAACCCACCACATGAATTAGTTAAGCTGTATCACATGGGCGATACACAGGCTAATAAAAATGGTTATATAGTACCTGATATGGTTGATTGTGTATTGATTGAAGGGTTAAGGTTTAACCTTGAAAAAGATACACTAACATGTACTCCATTACCATGTGAGCCAGTACACGAGGTGGCATTATTAGACTACATAAGTACATATAGTGTGAGTGGGGATGGTAGTAACTCATTAGTAGTTGGTATTAGTTCGGCGGTGTTCATTAGCTTATTGCCGGGTTCACCAGTAGAATATACTATAAACTATGGTTTAGGCGGTGCGGATGTGGATATTGAGGTTTTAACGCCTTTAACGTTTAGCGTTGCTGGTGTAGCTAATGGTACTTATATAGGTACCATAAAGAGTAGTTATGGAAGCCAAGTTGAGTTTGAGTATACGGTAACAAGCAATTTATTAGCAGGTATAGTTTATACGCCATCGGTTTCGGTAGATTACAACGATTTAGATTGCCAAGATTTAAACAACTACCCAATCGATATAACCTACAGGGCACTTTCTACAACGCTAGCTATTGGTACAATATCAATTGTCGTTTCAAACGGCACATACATTTATAACGAGGTTGTATCAACATTAGATACAACTCTAACATATAACGATTACAGATTAACGGATTTAGAAGAAAGTTTCGACGTTCAAATAAAAACGAGGTTCAGTAATATTTTAAACAACAAAATTATTTTACAAATTAAAACTATTTAAAAATGCCACAAGCAGGAATAAGAGAAATTTCGTGTAACATATCGAATGCAAATACAGGCATTCCACAATGTTATTTACATCCGGGAAAGATTGAGAAAATAATGTTGATTCCAAAAGGAACACAGTTTTCAGCTACCGATGTACTTACATTATCAACAAAGTTAAAGGCTTTAGCAGCGCATGCTACTGAATCCTCACGCGGTTATCCAATTGGTAACTTCATAGGATTCGAGGATAAGTCAACGGAAACAACCACAACCACAACGCCATTTGGTTCGCAAATACTAGGCGCGGAGGGTAGATTCGGTTGGATGCATCAATACGAAGTAGGAGGTATGAACTATATGAGCAAACTTAGAACATTCGAGGGCGCACAAGGTTCGTATGACTTATTGATATTTGATAAAAAGAACCAAGCGGTTATCGGTACAACTCCCGATGACCCTGCCTATGTATTAAAAGGTTTGTCCTTAGATTTAATCATGAATCCATTAGTTAAATGGGCGGATGGTACGAATGGTACTAAATACATGATTGGTTTTTACTTTTCAGATCCAACGGAGTTAATGGATAGATTGAGTTATCAAGTATTGCCAACTGGTAGTAACGTTATGTCGATTAATGGTTTAAGAGATTTAGAACTTTCAGTAAACACCGCATTAGCTGCTGGTGTTGTGAAGTTGAACATCAAAACCGATTACGGTGCGGTGAATTTATACCCAATTGAGGGTGCAGATTTACAAGCGTTAACATGGACAGCGGAACAAGAGGCAACAGGTACATCTATTTCCGTTGCCGTTGCGTTGGATGCGGCTACACAATCATTGCAGTTCACTTTATCGGGTGCAGGTTATACGGGCTTGGCGAGCGGTGCGACATTGATTATAAAATCGCCAACGGTTACGGCGATGACTGCAACCGTTCCCGGTTTTGCTAACTCTCAAATCATCTTAACTAAACCATAATAGCATGGAGCGAACACATTATAATATCGATGGTGTTAATTGGGCGGTTGAGATTTTTACTACAGATTTTACAACGGTTGCGGAGTTTGTTAGTTATTATAGTGGCAAGATGCCTAAGTATAATGATGAAAAACTAAAAGAGGTTTACAAGTTCGTAACGAATGAATTAAAAGGTAAGAAGTAATAAAATTATTGGGGGCATGTGGTTGTGTTGTAATGGCATAACCACATCCCAATAACTAAAAGAAGTAATATGACTGTTAAGCAATGGTTAGAAGGGATAAGACGTATAGATTTATTCGCTATTGCTAGAGATGTGATTGAGGAAACGGAGGAGGATTTAGTGAAGATTAACCGCGACCAATTGATGAGGAACGAGAATAGTGATGGTGAGTTTTTAGGTGAATATAAGTCTTCAGCATACGCTAAAATGAAAATTGGTAGGAATCAAAGCGGGGTGGTAGATTTGTTTTTGAGAGGTGATTTCCAAAGGTCAATATTTGTACAATTGAACGGACGTGAGTTTTTTATGAATGCAACGGATAGCAAAACGGATAAGCTAGAAAGAAAATATGGTAAAAAGATACTTGGAGTTGAAAAAGGCTACCATTACAATAACTACAGGCTAAACAAGTTTTTGCCTAAGTTTAAGGCTAGGTATGATGCAGCAAGAAAAAGTATGTAAGCCATGTGAAAGAGAGAAAGCGAAGTTGCCAACTTATAGAAAGATAGCAAGAAGTAGGGCAATAAATGAAAATAAAATAATATCGGTAGTATTTGATGAAGAGGATAAAAAATATATTATCATGGATTGCGAAACAGCTAGGCAAAGGCAATGTTTCATCATCGAATACTTCATGCCTGTATAAGGATTTAGACATACCTTTTAAGATATTTCTAAGGGCGTTATTTAAGAAAGATTATACCGATATTGAGGACTTTAGCACAATATATTCGATGTATTTAGAGGCTATTGGTGGAATGGAAGTAGAAAGAAGTATTAGCAACGTTTCGAGGTATGAATATTTAAAAAACAAGATTAGATTAGTTGAAATTACGTTGAACTTGTATAGAGTGAACCCAACTAAGGAGTTATTCGATATAATTCAAGGATACGATTACATGAACGGCGAGCAAGACTTTAACGCCGAAAGAGCGGATATTTTAATCGAACAAATAGTGCAACAAGTAAGCATGGATATTGTCGAATTGAAAAGTATCGAGGCAAAACACAAAGCAAGTAAGGAGAACGAAAAAGCGGAAAGCGAACCGGATTACTACAACCTATTGAAGTCGTTTGAGATAGAGTTTAAGTTTTATATACCAGATACGATAACGATGCGTGAGTTTTGTAGTTACTTTGTGAATTATAAAGAAAGGTTAAAACAAGTAAAAGAAACAGAATGATTTTTATAGGGTTTATTTTAGGCTGTGTGTTTATGTCTTTATTGCGAATAGCGTTATATAGGATAGGTATTTACACCGACAAAGTAAAAGAAAGATATGAGAAAGATAGGGCTGAAATAGATAAAACAACAAGTAATGGCTGATATAGAAGAACTCATTGGTAAAGAAGGTATAGCGGGGGTAGACTTGGCTATTGTCAAGATGGAGAAACTTTATGATGTAATCGTAAAGGATATTCAAGGTGCGGTAACGTTAACTAATGAGTTAAGCAATTCTAGGTCAATCAAGGATTTAGGGGAGGCTGTAATGGCTTTAGAACGAAAGATACAAACTACCACAAACACGCAAAAAGTTTACACGCAAGCAATGGCAGATGCAGCGGTGCAACGACAAAAAGAAATTGCAGCTTTAAAGGATGTTTCACGCGAAACGGTGAAGGCAGCTAGTGAGCATGATAAGTTTATTGCAGTACAAAAGCGACTAGAGAAAGCAGCACAAGAGGCATGGCATCAACATGGTAAAAATAGCCAACAATTTAAAGATGCAGCAGCCGCGAGTAATAAATATTTGAATGAACTAAAGGCTTTAGATGCTACACTTGGTAACGCACGAAGGAACGTAGGTAATTATAATAATCAGTTGTTTTCAATGACGCAAGTATTGAGGGAATTACCAGCGTTTACCTATTCGGCGCAAACTGGTATGATGGCGTTAAGTAATAACTTACCTATACTAGCAGATGAATTTCAAAGGGTAAAAGCGGAGACTGGAAGCACAGGCGCGGCACTTGCCATGTTTGGCAAATCGTTGTTTTCATTTTCCAATATCTTCGCTATTGGTATTGGGTTGTTTACGATTTACTATAAAGAAATAGTTTCGTTTATTACTGGTACGAAAGAAGCTACAAGATCAATAAAAGATATGAATGAAGCGTTTGAACAAGGGGCAAAAACTGTATCAAATGAAATAGTGCATTTGAAACAACTATATTCAACAGCTACAAATATTGAGGCTACATATACTGCTAGAAAGAATGCCGTTGATGAGTTACAAAAATTATACCCTGCTTATTTAGGTAATATAAAAGACGAAGAAATCATGATAGGCAACGCACAAGCGGCGTATGCAAAATTAAATAAAGAACTTATTAATAAGGCTATATTTCAAGGATTTACAGCAAAAGCTAATAAAATAGGCGAAGAGTTAACACCATTATTAATAGAATTAGCTAGAATAGAGAATCAAATAGAATCTATTGGAGGGAAAAAAGGAGAAAAAAATAAAGACGGTTACTTTATGACTGGTGCGCAATCGGCTAGAGATAAGCTGTTTTTAAGTGAGTTAGACTCTAAGGCAACAAGTTTAAGAGACAAGATTGAACCACTACACAGAGAATTGCGCAATTTATTTACTGTATCTGATAGATATAGTAGTGAATTAACATCATCATCTACTAGCAGCGCGACAAGTACTGGAGGAAGGGCAGGCGGAAGAACTGAAAAACTAAAGAATTGGAATGATGGTGATATAACCGTCCGTTGGGAGCATGAATGGAGGAGTAATGGGCTAAGTCAAGAAACTATTAAGCAAATGGGCGAATTTTACGCTAAGATGTTAGTAGATATAATAGCTGAAATAGATAACGAATACCCAAAAGAATTAGCTACTAAAGAAGCGGATGCATTAAACCAACAACTACTAAACAGAAAGAGTTTAACCCAACAAAGGGCGGATATTAAAGCGCATAATGAACAAAAACTAAAGGATTTGACAGAGTATGTGCAATCGGCAATGCAAATTAACCAACAACTTCACAATTTAAGTAGTGCGTTTTATGATAGGGAGTTACAAGCCTTAGACGCTAAATCTGATAGATTGAATGAACTGCATAATCAAGAAATGCAATTCATCGAGCAATCGGGTATGTCGCAAGCTAAGAAGGAGAAAGCTAAACAAAGACTAGAGGCGGAAACGGCAGCAAAGCAAAAAAAGATAGATAAGGATAAACGCAAAGCAACGGTTGAGCAAGCTAAGTTGGATAAGGTTATGATGGCTTTGCAGATAATAGGTAATACTGCCATTGCGGTTATGGCTAATTGGGCTAAAAGCCCTGCCCTTGCTATTGCAGCTGGTGCAGCTGGTGCATTGCAACTGGCTACATTGGCAGCAGCTACACTACCTGAATATAAGGACGGGCGTAAAGGCGGTAAACAAGAACTAGCCATAGTTTCGGAGGAGGGGCAAGAAGGTTTAAGAGATAAACATGGTAATCTATCATTATTACCTGCTACTAAATCTATTGTGCTGCTACCTGAAGGCTCGGATGTTATACCAGCGCATGAAATGATAAAAAACAAGTCATACATTCGTATAGCTAGGGAGGGCGGAACGGTTACACCTCAACGAATGCAAGATATAATGTTAGACGAGGCTGTATATGAGTTAAAAGGACTTAGAAGGGATTTAAGAGATAAGCGGTTTTATGTAGATAATAATTCATTGATAGGGTACGACCAATACATTCAAGCTAAAATAAAATAATGCCACAACCAAAAGATTTTATTGAGTATATTAGGTATTACGATACAGGGTTAGCTTTGTGGCAATACTACTATCATAACGGTACAACGGTAGCTACTACTACAACTAAAACGCCATTAAACCGCTCACCAGAAGGGTGGCAAGAATACATGACAAGCCTAGAGCGTGGTTTCGTGTATTTTGGATTAGATACCATCCACACAACGCCGTTGAAATTCCTAAAGGATGGCGCATACATATTGAGATACTTGTATTATACATATGGTATAACGGCGAAAGCTGAATTGTTCATCGAGCAACTAGATAGGTCGGATTACACCTACTCGACATATTTTAGAGGAGATATAAATTTCTCAAAACTACAAGATGAGTTCGATTACTGTATCGTGCCGATATTAGAGGGCGGGCATATAGAGAAGATTAAAAGTAGAGATAATACATACTACGAGTATGATTTAATGTATAACTCATTAGTTGAATGGGTGAAGCATGATGGTATTATATTAAAGTCAAAACTATTGTTTAGTGTACCAACTGGTACAAGTATCGATGGGCTTTCGTTTTCAAGTGCTACATTTGATTTTCCAGAATTTGTATATATCAATACAGAGGGTAGTAACTTATTCACTCCATTTTGGAACGTAGATACAGCTAATCCATGGACTGATTTATTTGGTAACGATTCATCCAATGCAATCAATTATTATCTTAGTGGGGTTGGATCTTTCATTATTGCCCCAAATGGTAGTTATACGGGTGCAGATTTCGTTAAAATATACGCCGTTATTAATGATAGTGCTGGTACGTTTTCAAGTGAGGTTTTACTATGGACTTCACCATCTGCATTACCAACGGGCTCACCTACAGCCTATAACTTCTCTTTTGCGGATAAAGTAGTGTATGTTCCTTCCACTTATCGTGTAACGATTGCACATAGAGTTGATGGCAGTGCGGTTAACGTATGGGCTACTACATCAAGTTACATGAACCTTGAAGTTGAGTTTAGTAACCGCTACGATGCAACCTATTTACCAATACTACCAATTCAATCGGTACTATTACTTATTTTACGCACGATTACAGAAGATAACACCGTTACACTCACCTCTAATTTATTAAACTCGACATATAACGCGGAGCATTATTTAAGCTCAGGCGATGGTGTTCGTGGATTGGAGAATAGCAAGATAAGGATTACACTAAATGAATTGTTTGAGTTTATAGATACAAAGTTTGGCGCATGTTTGGTGTTCGATAAGGACGCTAATACGTTCTATTTAGAATCTAAAGACTATGTGTTTGACAATACGGTTAACCCTAATTATACAACACCTTTTGAGATAACGAAGTTTCAATGTGTTCCTTTTACCTCTGAATTAGCTACTAATATAAAAATAGGCTCACAGACATTCAATGAGAACACGCTAACGGATGAGGATGGCATTAATAACGCCAAATTTGAGGCTAATGTAACGAATGAGTATCTTACGCCAATGGTTCAACTAGATGGCAAAACGGTACAAAAAACACCAGCAATAAGGGATGATATTTATGGTATAGAGAATATTAGAATAAACCTAACGGATAAGAAACTAGCTGATAGTGAAAACGACAACGAAGTATTTGCGTTCCATATCGATACAAGTGTAGTAGCCTCTTATACATTTCCTGCAAGTGGCTTAGTGATTGATTATTATTTACTATATCGGAAACAAATAAACCTCTCAATAGGTGTTAATTATTGGAACATAGAGAACGTGCAATATCCTGAATCAGTTTATAACGTAATCTATTCCCCAGCAAGGTGTATGTATGCAAATGGTAGTTATTTGCGTTCATTGTATAAAATGAATGACGCAGATTTTATGACGTTCCAAGTAGCAGGTAAGAACTCTACTTTAGGCGTTGGAATGATAACTACAGAGGGCGCAACGCCGTTAGTAATTGATGAACACGCCAATATTGAAATTTCTTCTTTATGTGTTAATGATAATGTACTATTTTTGCCTTATATGTTCCATATAACTACTAAAAATAAAATAAATTTATACGCGTTGTTATCGGAATATAGATATAGGACAATTCCATTTATTCATAAGGGGGTAACGCTTTATGGATTCATTATAAAGGCATCTAGTAAGCCTCAAATAGGGGCTTCAACGGACTTGGTATTATTATCCTCACCAGATAACGACTTAACAGATTTAATACTAAGCAATGGCATATAAGGTATTTGATTTCTCTTTAATGAATCCACTTAAACCCGTTTATCAATCGGTAAAAACGCCGAGTGATATAAGTGGCTTTTTTTATAATTCCTTCCGTCCAGATGAAAACTCAAAGGCTTTTGATAGTGATTTTTATAAAAACTTATTTCGCCAATACGAGGATAAAAGAAACTACTTACAGAAATACCAACAATCAAACTCATTGTTTATTCAATGGCTTAGTTCGGATGATACCACAACGCCATATTCTGCAAGAATATTAAGAGCGGATGGTACAGTCTACGAGTTGAAAACTATAACGGTTGTAAAATCATCAACAGAATATGCAGGCGAAGCATTGTATTACATAGTAGTTCACTTGCATGATTTACCTGAAGGTACATACTTTTTACAACTAATTTATACAACAGCTTCGATTTATTACCCTGTAATATTTGAGCCAATCAATATAAAGCAAGTTCATAAAAAAACTGTAAACATTACTTTTTCCAATTCGTATAATGATCAAGGATTAATTTATGAATATAGTTGGTACAAACCACAAATAAGGGTAGAGGGTACATTGTATTTGAAACCAGCCGCGAAGATAGATAGTTACGAAGACCAAGTATATAACACAGAAATAGTAAGGGGTACACCGTATAGAGAATATGAATTGGTATTGGATGAAATTCCAGATTGGCTTGCCGATAAGATTAATAGAAATACTATTTGCGATGGTTTAGAGATTGATAGCATAGCACTTCAACGACCTGATGGTGGTGGTATGGATATTAGACCAATAGCGAATAGCCCGTTTTCTAGTTACACAATTAAGCTAAGGGAGCGCGTATGTGCTACAAACGTAGAGGTATGGGTTGCTGCATTAGATCTAGGGGCGATGCCTCAAACGGATGGATTCTTTATTGAAACAATGTCTATACAAGGTTCAAGCGAGGTAATAAGAAAGGGCTTTGCAGGTAAAAGGAATTTCTTAGACTATCTTAATGCAGAGCAATCATATATTAAAGGGTTTAATGGGTATTGGTCGGAGTCGGTAAACAACAAATTGATTTTTACGCCAGATAATGATTATGCTATTACAGGCGCATGGCAATTAACGGCAGCTAATACATTGCTTTACAGTTTATCATTAAACTTTTATAATGCTTATTCAATAGCCATTACTATTACACCTCCGGGTGGCACGATTTACTATGCCACATCATACGGAACGAATCGAACGGTTTATGCAGCTCCAGTAGCGTTAAGTGCTGCATCCTCGCAAAAGTTCGACTCGAAGGTTACTATATATTTTTCGGACGCAGCGCAAATAGTGAATACTGCTACCTCTGGAGTAATTAAATCAATACAAGGCAATTTACCGCCTTCGTTGACTAACTTTAATCTAAGCGGTATAAATTCAATCGAAAGTATAAAAAACAATATTTTTACTTACACAACGGTATTAGCAATAATTAATCTTTCTGGTAATAAGATTAATAGTTATGAGATAAACAACATTATTAATTTAATATATGATGTACGAAAAATATTATCCGCATCATGTGTAGTTACATTAAGTGGGCAAACGCCAAGCGCACCGCCTGTAAGAAGTGATGCACTTGGGTATATTATTAGTTCTATTAAATCATCAATCACAACCTTAACTACTGATTAATGTCAACGATACCCATAAGAGATTCAAATAACAAACGCCGCCCGGGAGGTAAATTTACAATGTCTATAAAGGACGTTGTAATGATGCGAACGCAATTAGGCGAAAATACATCGATTGCTTACGAGGATTTATTGGCACAATTAACGGCAGCCATTACAGTAGGCGCAGGTGCAACTTTTAGAGAGATTTATAAATACCAAATATTACTGAATAGATGACACTTAAAGCAACAAATGAGACATTAAGAGTTGTTACGGCATCAGCAGTTACAATAGATTATCACGTTAACTATGCGGATTTAACTACAACGGCAACGGATAGTACAACAGAGGGGAGTATAACAACAGCAACGACTACTACAATAGTAAGTGCGCCAGCAGCAAGTACTCAAAGGTTAATTACATATGCTTCATTTGTTAATAGACATGCTTCATTAAGTCAAACTCTATATTTAACTAAAGAAATTGCAGGAAGCCCAACTACATTAACGCCTCTTTGTGTGTTGGCTTACGGGGAAATGCTAGTTTTTGTAAAAGGTGAAGGATGGAGCAAGTTAAACCGTAACGGAGATTTGATATTAGTAGGTGCAACTGGAGCAGCAGGAGCAGACGGTGGCGGAGGTATTACTACATTCGTTGCAGTTGATGATGATTTTATTTTAGAAAATGGGCATGGGTATATGATTGAAGATTCTGCACTAACTGGGAATATAACAGTAGATACGGATTCACTAGTTGCTGGCGATGAATGCGAGGTATACAATGCTAACCTAACCTATTCTGTTTCCTTTAGCGGTGCAACTGTTTACGGTTTCGGAGGTGGTTCGGCTCAAGATTCTATTATAGGTGGCAGTTCGGTAAAAATTAGACATATAGGAACGAAAATAATTATGATATAATGAAAAAAATAAAACTACTTTTTTTAGTGCTTTTTAGTGCTTTCAGCGCATACGCCCAACCGCAATCGGCAGGGGAAATTTATGGGTATAATAATTCCATGACTAGAGGACGTGTAAAAATTGTTGGCGACCAATTGAAAATTTGGGATAGCACGGTATCCGTTCTTAACGCTGTAATGAAACTAAAACTAGATAGCATCTACACTAAATCCGATTCCTCTTATCAACGTAGTACTATAAAGATTTCTCAAATGCCTGCCGTTACAGTCGATAGTACGAACGCATCTAGGGTTGGTGTGAAGCTAATACAAAACCCCACCATCGCCAATACATCATTTGGTATTAGTGGCACATTGCCAGCGTTTGCATCAACACCAACAGTAAATGCAGCCCAATCGGGTACATGGAACATCAACAACGTAAGTGGCACAGTATCACTACCTACTGGGGCTGCTACATCTGCCAACCAAACTAACGGCAATCAAAAGGTGCAACTGGTAGACGGTGGTTCAACAGGTACTTTATCACAAGCTGAAGGGAACTCTCCATATGCAGGTATAATAGCGCAAGGATATAACAGGGTAACAGATGAAGCGAGGTATTTAACCGTGAACGCGAATGATAGGCTTCTAACAACAGATAGTACGGCTTTTGTGTTGTTAACAAATATATACGCACGGCAAAACGATACTAGCGGATGGAAAAAAAGTATTAAAATATCCGAAATGCCGTCTATTACAACCGTTTCGGGTGCAACTGCCAACTACGATAGTTCTTGGACGGCAACGGCTCTTACTATTACAGGATTGAACTCTATGGCATCAAGCGCAACGGTAGGATGGAAAAGTGATACTATTGGCTTCCTACACAATAAAGCAGTTGATATGGAGCTTGGCGTAAAAATAAGTTTTGCGAATACCCTACCTGCAAATGACAAAGCAGTTTATATTTACTGTAACCCGTGGTTCAAAGGTGCAGACGGAACATGGTATTCCTCAAGTGGTGGAACAGCAACTCTACCAACAGCATCGAATGGCAGTTATACCATTGCTTCACCAAATGACTTCGTTTTACTTGGTGTTTTAAGTTACACCACACAAAACATGGTATGTCAAAGAACATGGGCGTTAAGCTCTGTCTTTACAAGGATGCCCGATGCGGTGCAATTTGTAGTAGTGAATTTTTCGGGAGCAGCCCTCCATTCTTCAGGAAATTATATGTCTTATAACCTAGCAAACAAAGTTCAACGATAAAATGAAAAAACTAATAATATTTATAGCAGCTCTACTACTTGCAGTTTCGGCTTTTTCGCAAGTCGAGAAAATAAGAGTAATCAACGTTACACACGATGCCAACGGCGCAACAAATTACGGTGCAGAATATCGTGTGCCATTACCTCCACAATTAGTTGGTATTCCACACAGCCTGAAAATACTTCAATCCTACATGGGGGTGTATAATGTTCGCGGATTAGATACGGTGAATAATACCGTTTACATGGTGTTTGAAATAATGGCTAAACCTTTAGGTTTATTTAAGGTTGTGGACAACGAGACTACAAACGATTTCAATATGCCTGCCGATTTTTACGCACCTTTAGTGGAGCAGTATAATGACATTGAGGCTCAACTCGCAACTTTCACTTTACTTCCTTCTGATGGTATAATCGGCAAGGTACTAATCAATAACGTATGGGTAAACTCACAGTAATAGCGATTTTAGTTTTATTGTTTGGTGAATCCATAGCAGTAAAACGCAACATTAGAAAACTAATAAACAATGGTGTTTCGCCAGTTTTACATCTTGATTTAAGGGTGAATCAAGGCAAAAGACCAGTCGATGAAACTGGTATAAATTATTGCGCTGGTTCGGGAACTGGTTTAGCACACAGCATAAATTGTTACAATTTTACAAGCGGTGGGAGCGACCATATCGACATGGGGAATAACTCAAATGTGAATTTCACCACATCTTGCAGTATTTCTTTTTGGTTTTGCCAATCAACTGGTTTGGTTTCGGGCGTGTTTAAATATGGTAGTTCTACATTACAGTCTTATCGTCTAGTTCTTAATTCAGACAACAAAATATATTGGATATTTTCATCTAATGGTAGTAATGCTTTATATGGTGCAACTGCCTTAACTTTTCCTTTAAATGTGTGGAATCATGTATTGGCTGTATATAATGGCGGTGAAAGTGGCAATTCTACACGTTGTATTATTTACTTAAACGGTATACCAATGGCGTTAAATTTTTCGGGAACTATTCCAACTTCTTTATATCAAGCCAACACTAATGTAATGATAAATAGGTATAATGGTTCTACATACGGCAATGGAAAAATAGGATTGGTTAGAATGTTTCGTCCGCCATTAACTCCAACTCAAGTGTGGCGAGAATATATAAATACTAAAGATTAAAAAATGAAACAATTAATATTTAGGCTTATAGATATATTGGTAGAATATGTGAACGATGTAAAAATCTGCGACAAGGCATTAGAACACCATGAGAAAAAGGAACTTTTTAGGAAGGAATATAAAGAATTTAAAAAGTATAATTAAATGAAAAAAATAATCCTCATAGCAGTATTGTTCTGCTCGCAAGTACAAGCGCAAGATACACGATGCTTAACCGCTTACGTTGACCAACACATAAGCTGTAACGGCAATAATGATGGTTACATACAAGCTAACTATTCAGAGCCAAACGCAACATACACGTTAAAAGGCTACAAGTTTTCGCAAACAAACACTAGTGGTACATTTCAAGGGCTTAAACAAGGTAACTATACCGTTAAGGTAAACAACGCAAGTATATCGCTAACGGTTACGCAGCCAAAGGCGTTGGCAATCAAATTTAAAGTAGTAAAGCCAACACGAACACCACCAACTAATGTGCCAGTCCCATTCGGTACAACGCCAATAGATAATGAGGATGGAAGTATTGATGTAACTATTACTGGTGGAACGGCTAATCTGCAACCGTATTTAACCTTTTGGCATAAAGACGGCGTTTTACTTAACCCCGAAGAAAATTATAAAACATTTATGGAAGGTGTATCGGCAGGCACATATACCCTAACCGTAGAGGACGACCAAGGATGTTTTTTGACGAAAGAAATTAAAGTAGTAAATAGATAGTGAAACAATTAATATTTATACTTATGATAAGTTTACAATCAATTTTCGCATCCTTTAGGAGTGCGGAACAATGGGTTATTTACAGGCTAGACAGCCCCGAAATGATGGTAATGTGCATTGATGGTAATGGAGTAGCACAATACACAACGAACGCGAAAACGGCGTGTATTTTCCCAACATCGCAGATAGCACAAAGGATGATTTCGCTGATAGATGAGCCAGTTGGCTTTGTAGGAACACGACCAATACATAGATAATGAAAAGAGATATTGCATATACCATACTTCTACTAATAGGTATCTTGTTTGTTTCTATTGCTTATGCAAAAAACAACGGTAACTTTTGGAAGTTTTTTGATACTGGTTATCTGATAATATTTGCAGTATTTTTCTTTGCGATAACAGAATATAATATGATTAGAATAGTTGCCTTACTTCTTTTTTGTGGTGTGCTGAATAGTTGGTGTACATCCGTTTTTTTTGACGTTACTAAGTATGAATGGAATCAAACAGTATTTAGTTGGGTTACCGCAATTGTGTTTTTTATACTTGGTGCAATTTATACTTATGTGCAGTTTAGGACAAAAAGAGAAGCACGAAGAAAAGAACTGCTATGCAAACGAGAGGCGCGAAATAAATATCGGAAGATTATAGATAAGGTAGGCTACATCGAGGAGAAACTAGGCGAAAAAAACAATACGCTCGATGATATATTCACTAAAATTTTAGATGTATAAAAATGGAATCACCGCCTAATAATACTGGATGGGTTGTATCTATTGTACTAGCTGCAATTGGAGCAACGAAGTATATATGGGATTACCTAAAACAACGTAGCGAAAATGAAACTAAAATTAAATTGCACGAGGATGACAAATACTCATTGTCTAAAGAGGAATTAACTAAGCAATACAATGAACTGATGGTTAAGTTCACGGACATAGAACACAATTTTGAAGTAACCGATAAGAAGCTAGATAGGTTTTTAATCGCATTTGAAATAATACTACCAATTATCCAAAAAACAGTTGAAAACAATCCTGAATACAAATCGGTGATTGATAAGGCACTAAAACATTTAACAGTATAAATATATAAATCATGTCAAAGAAAAAACCTTTTTACAAATCTTGGGTAATAATGATTGCCTCCACAACTATACTAATAGATATAGTTAATTTGCTAATGACAACACCTATTATACCGAAAGAATGGCAAGGGTATTTGTCTTTAGTTAGTGGTATATTAGTAATCCTCGCGCGATATAATTCAAATGGCGCACAAATAGGAAAGCATGATAAATAAGCCAAAGTTTTACAACGAAATTAGGAGGAATTTATCATCGAGATTAAGCACAAAACAAGTAGAAGGTTTTGAGGCAATTTTAAACGGATGGGATTCTAGCAACCAACCCGATGTGAGGTTCTTAGCATATATGTTGGCTACTACATGGCATGAGACGGCAACTACGATGCAGCCCATTGAAGAATTTGGCAAGGGTAAAACTAAAGATTACGGGCGTAAGTTGAAAATGGGAGGAGGTCCCGGTAAACGTGTGCCATATACAACACCCGACAAGCTGTATTACGGGCGTGGTTTTGTTCAACTCACTTGGTATGAGAACTACGAAAAAGCAGGGCGAAAGTTAGGAGTTGATTTTTTGAACTATCCCGAATTGGTAATGAATGTTGACTATGCAACGAGTATACTAATACTTGGCATGGTGGAGGGCTGGTTTACAGGCAAGAAGTTAAGTGATTATTTCGGAGCAAAAACGGATTGGTTGAATGCAAGGCGCATCATCAACGGGGTAGATAAGGCAAAATTAATAGCAGGTTACGCAAAGATATTTTTTAAGTCGGTTCAGTAGGTTTATTTTCATGTTTAGTAAGCGGTGTTTCTACACCGCTTTTTTTATCTTCACCAACACGATTAAAACTATTTTAAAAATAAAGTACACAAAATTTGTTTATTTCGTACACATTATGTAGGTTTACATCCTAAATCAAAAAACATGCAACAAACAATGACAATTATTATAGCAATAGTAGCAGCTATCTTGCTGATATGTATAGGCTATTACTTTGGTTATCGAAGTGGGTACATGCAATGCTTAGAGGATAAAAATAAATAATATGAAAACTAGATACGCAGTTTATAAACACGGTTACGTTAAAGAGGACTTGACAGAAATAGAGCCAATTTTAATGTTTGATTATTTTACTACTTTTGAATATGCCGATGAACATTTATCTAATTTTTGTAAACTATTGAATCAAGATAAATGGGATTATTACATACAGAAAGAAATACAAACTAAATATGGATGGGAAACACAAGAGGAATATCACAACTAAACAATAATATGAAAACAATAATAGAACAAATAAACGACTGCCCTAATAACATAGTTGACATCTTAGAACTAAGAGAACCAGTAGCGGATTACATAACATCAATAATAGAGTTATTTTCTAACGGATTACTACAAGCCGAAAGCGCGGATAAAATAATTTTAGACGTAGAAATACCATTCAGAAAAAAGATTCAAGAACTTCGATATTCACTTTTAAATTAAATACAATGCAACGAGTACCTAAACTAAACATGAAAAGCCCAGTTGGTGAGCCTACCAACAACAGAAAAAAAAGAGAAAAATCATTCAAGACATTACCTCAAACTATGGAGGGGTATACGATGGTAAAAATTGATGGACTAGTCCCGACATGGGTAAAACGTAAAATTAAAATAGATTAAATCATGGCAATAAAAACAACATTAGTACCGCCACAAAATAAGGCGAAAGAAATAGACTGGAATAAGAGGCAAATAGTACATAACAATGAATATGGTATATTAGCAACTGGCAAACATTCAGGAACAACTTTTGAAGGAATAGTTTTAACTGATGAAATATATGACGTTGGATTATTTAAGACTGATTGGTTTAAAGAAAATTTTACCCCAATAACCACACGCATTACAATCACATTTGAAAACGAGTAAAAATGAAACAATCTACACATTACGACATTATAACTCATTGGGCAGATACTTGTGAGACTGAAAAGCAAATAGACAACTTAATTGAAGCGGTTGAAAAAAGATTCATCATTGATGAAAAAACTAAAGAGGATATTTTAGGCTTCATTAATAAGCTAAAAGTTAGGCGTTCATGGGTAGCTGCAAAAGTAGCCCAAAGAGATTACTATCAAGTAGAACGATTCCCTGCATGCGATGAACAACCAAGCGATAATATTCAGCATTAACCGCTAACGTATCGGTGCTATACGATGTGGCGGATTTTTACCACAAAAGTTGATACGAAGCACCACAGTTGAATTAGCACAAATGTTTAATCGAAACACGTCAGCCGCCATATTGTATAGCAATTGTTAGTGGCTGCCCTTCTTCACAAATCTAAATAAAATGAACTCAATACAAGAATTAGCACAATGGGTAATTGATAATAGATACCCAAAAAGTGCAAAAGAAAAAACAAGTGATTTGGAAATGTTTCACACCATAGTAGATACGTTTGCAGAACTAACTAAAGCAAAGGAAAAAGAACCTTGCGAAAAATGCGACTTGATAGAATTAAAAGATAAAACTGCTGTCTGTAAAGTTTGTGGTACGCAGTGTCCCTTTTAGGGTTGTCGCTAACGTACCGGTGCTTGTAGATGCCAGCCTACACGCACAGTTAATTTCGGCTGGTAGCTACAAACACCTGTTATAAGAAGTAGCGGGTATAAATACTAAAAGCAATTATGAAAACACATACAGTAGATTTAGAAGCACTAAGAGAGTGGCAAAGTGAAGAAAAAGTACTTTTCGCAAGTAGTACAAAAGAAAACAAACAACTTTATTGTACACTAAGAGGAAGTTATGAAGTTTGGCACAAAAAAGAAAAAGTTTTAGAAACAATGCAAGCATTTACAGCGGTTGAAAAATATAATTCAATCGAAGCAGATTCATAGCTATTTCTTATAACGGCTACGGCTATGTGCAGTAGCGGATTTGAAACACAAAACTTTAAATAATAGATAAATTATGATAGTAGAACAAATGTTAAAGAACGCACCGAACCCGCTATTGCATATAGCCGATGTTAGTGGCAGTGCTTTGTTCAATGCTGATTGTATGGATATTTTACCTCTTATCCCTGATAAATCGGTTCAACTTATTTTGGCGGATTTACCCTATGGAACGACTGCGAATAAATGGGATAGTGTATTAGACCTAAACAAGTTGTGGACTGAATATGAACGCATAATCACAGATAACGGAGCAATTATTTTAACTGCAACACAACCATTTACAACACAGTTAATTTCATCAAACTTGAAACTTTTTAAGTATGAAATAATTTGGGTTAAATCAAGACCAAACGGACACTTGGAGGCTAAAAATAAACCAATGAGAAAACACGAAAATATTTTAATTTTTAGCAAGGG
>JACCDT010674163.1_pt1 | contig 23511 bp, 18 predicted proteins | sample 7446291 | NCBI WGS metagenome assembly JACCDT01 (sample SAMN15323446, study PRJNA562643) | freshwater metagenome | isolation source: river surface water | place: USA:Blue River Watershed | collected 2017-08-17 | reverse complement strand
CAATTGGTGCGCCAGTCAAGCTTTGACCACCACCTGTCGTACTATTACTGCCGCCATTGCAGCCAGCTAGTAATATACCGCTACCAGCCGCTAACGACGCCGCTAGTATCTTTATTCTATGTTGATTCTTCATTTAATTCCCCTTTTCTCTTTTTTAGTTGACCTAATATTAGAATATGATCAAATTACACTAAGTTGCGATATTATACTCATCCAACAAACAGATTGTATACAGACAATTTTGTATAACACCTATTCAATTTTGGATAAATAGATGTTGCATAAATACACAAATTAACTAATACCCAATAGAATTTATCCATCACCTATAATGCGCATCAAAATTACTTACCAGAAATAACATATTTAACGCTAAATCAAAGTATACCAACAAAAAAGCTATAAATTAAAACGGTGAAAAAGATTATTTTTTAGGTATGTTTCAGATTACAGTACTAACAAAGAATTTAATTTTAAAATCAAGCAAATGATATAATACATTGCTTTAGTTAAAATTATTAATTCTAAAAGGTTTAATTACATATGAAAAAATAACTTTATCATTACTATATATTTTATCAATCAATGCCTTTGCCGCAACAAACTCATCAAATCCATTACCAAAAGACAGATTAGATCTAACCAAAATGGCGTGCTATTGTGAAAAGCACAAAATGATTTTCGAAATTAAAAATGGTGAATCAATAGCAGAAATGGGAAAACATTGTATGATAAATGAAGATAGAAAAAACTCCATGGTTAAATTCTTTGATGACTATTCTGAGCAAATTGTAAAATGTAACGTAACAGATGGAAAATTAATACTTAACTCATGTCAGAAATTTAATCACATCGATAAAGACACGTACAAAAAAAGTTCAAAACTAAATGCCAGCGAATATAATAGTATCAGTGCTCACTAATAGATCTAAGAAACAACTAAGCACAATCTCAATTATCAAAACTGACACCAGCTCAAAATAAGACCATAATTGAGCACCATGGATAATCTAGAACTTTGTTGCATTGTTAAAAACTACAAATATACCACAGCACCATTACCCAAATTTTTAGTTCAAACAATTCACAAACAAAGATTAAACTAAATCGCTGACCAATCCTACCTACAACAAGACCCAAGTCATTATTGATTTGAACCAACAGTAATTCATGCTAAAATTATAACTATAATATTATTTAAATAAAGAATTTATACATATGAGTCATACGGTACTTGCCAGAAAATGGCGTCCAAAAAAATTTAGTGATTTAGTTGGTCAAAATAATACTGTCAAAATTTTACAAAATATTATTTCTAGTGGTAGATTACACCATGCGTATTTACTTACCGGAACACGCGGAGTTGGTAAAACCACCATTGCCAGAATTATTGCCAAAGCACTTAACTGCCTAAGCCCAACTTCAAATGAACCGTGCGGTAAATGTGAGAATTGCCAACAAATTGATATTGGACGTTTTGTCGATGTAATTGAAATTGATGCCGCGTCTAATACTGGTGTCGATAATATTCGTGAAGTTCTTGAAAATGCACAATACGCACCAAGTAGTGGCAAATACAAAATTTACATTATCGATGAAGTACATATGCTGTCAAAATCAGCATTTAATGCAATGCTAAAAACCTTGGAAGAACCACCAGCACATGTAGTATTTATTTTAGCAACCACCGATCCACACAAAGTTCCAATCACTATTTTGTCACGCTGCTTACAATTAAAATTGCGTAATTTAGCTGCACCGGAAATTGAAGACTACTTAGCTCTGGTTCTAACTAATGAACAAATTGAATTTGAGGCAAATGCACTTGAAGTGATTGCAACAGCAGCCAGTGGTAGTATGCGTGACGCTCTCTCGCTCACCGATCAAGCAATTGCTTTTGCTAATGGCATGATTACCTTACAAGTTTGCCAACAAATGCTTGGAATTAGTGATAATCGTTCAATTATTACACTCTTAAAATGTATACAAAGATCCAATAGTGCTGAATTAGTTTCTATTTGCCAACGCCTGAATAGCGAAGGCGGCAACTTTGAAAATATCATGGAGCAAATTAATCATAATTTATTTCAAATAGGACTAGCACAACTCAGCCCCCAAACGAATATTGACCCAGAACTTTTTCAGCTAGCAGAACTGATTTCACTACAAGACTGCCAACTTTATTTTGAAATTAGTAATCTTGGGCTTGAGCAATTGCGTAAGGTTAATGATAAATATCCAATTTTCACGATGAGTCTGTTACGCATGATTGCGTTTAGCATTGGTTCACAGGAACAAAAGCAAATTATAATTCAGGCAAATAATTGTACAACTCAACTTGCTTCTGCAAGCCAGCAAAATAAGACTGCACAACCTCCCATTACTATCGAAAATGAAACAATAACAAAAACCGCCGAACATAAAATTATTAATGAAACCACCGAGGTAAATCAACAAGTCATTACTCCTGTAACAATAAACGAAGAAATACCACCATGGGAAACAGAAGATCAAAGCACGGTAACAATTAAAGAAACCGACGTTTCACCATTAACTAGACATAATCCGGCTGAGCCACGGCTAGAATCACTTGCACCATCCGATGAACCAACGCCAATTCAGCCAACAAATGAGCCGAGTAATCAGCCATTAACTACTCAACACAAATCACCAGCTGCAACATTTAATGGCAATTGGTTAGATTTTGTAAAAACTATTGCATTAGATAAAATCAATGTTAATCTAGCGATTGTTTTAAGAAATGCATCACAACTAGAATCAATAAATAGCGATGAAATTAGCTTAGAAATAAATGACGCCTATCGTCAATTGGTAAATAAAGCTTGTGTCGATGAAATTGAACGCATGCTTTTTGAATGCTACAAGCAGCACTTTGACCTTAGCTTTAACTTTATTGAAAGTAGTGGCGGCAGTAGTTTAAAGCAATTTGAAATCAATCAAATAGCAGATGCGCAAAAATTTGCCGAACAATCAATTCATAATGATCCAATAATTCAGGATTTAATTAATAATTTTTCTGCTAAAATACTGTCTAACTCAATTAAAGCACTTTAAAATTTATATTTAATCATAGAGGAAAAATAATGTTTGATAAAAACCAACTAGCTGGTCTAATGAAAAAAGCCCAAGAAATGCAAAAAAGCATGGAGCGTGCCCAAGAAGAAGTTGCCAAACTAGAAGTTGAAGGCGTATCTGGTGCTGGAATGGTAAAAGTAAGCATGACTGGAAAACATGATATCAAAAAAGTATCTATTGATGATGCTGTTATGGATGATAAAGAAATGTTGGAAGATTTAATTGCAGCTGCGGTTAATGATGCTAATCGTAAAGTTGAAGAACAATCTCAAGCCAAAATGGGTAGCGCAACAGCAGGAATGCCATTTGCAGGTGGATTACCGCCTGGTTTTAAAATGCCATTCTAAACAAGTAAAGTAAATAAAAAATCCCTAGTCGCAAAACTGGGGATTTTTGTTTATTTCAATATATTTTCTAATCAGGCAATGGATTCTCGCGTTCAAGTAAAACATAACGTCTAAAATCTACTGGACGCTTATTACTCCAAATTTCTTTCCAACCAGGAATACTAATATTATCTTTGGCTTTAACAGAAATCAAAGCCTGATTACAACGTCCCTGAACAAAATTAACTTCAGGTTCCAAACGCAAATTAGCATAATAATACCAAAGCGCGTTTTGAGTACGATTGGACTGATTTGTAGCAATACAGTTACTCGATTTCAAATACGGCAAGCTACTATTTACTACATCTTGAAAACTAAGCACTGAATTAAACCATGGTAAACATAATGAGATAAAAAGAACCAAAACAAAGGTTGTACCACTGGCCCAATTGGTCACCATTTCTCGTCCACGAATATGTTTCCGCGTAATCATAAACAACCAAATGAAAGTAATCAAAATAGCCAAAGCCAATTGCCAAGCATTGAACTGAAACGCATAATTTGGTGCATAATACTTGGCTTTAAGAAATAAATCATGCGGTTGGCCAAAATTTAAAGCAATATATAAAGTACTAATAAACGCACCAGCAAGACCAAAAGTAAAAATACAGAACCAATTCAACAATGAAACAATTGTAATTTTAATTGAATCAATTTCTACCGATGCTAATAACACAGACGGAATAATAATTGGAAATATAACTGATTCATCTTGGCGTCCGCTCAAGATAGCAAAAATCACTAACAAGACAGCAGTTAAAAGGCTTAATTGTAAAATTTTGTCCCGTACAATTTTCATGCGACGTTTATACAAAGTCCAAATTACCAAAATCCAAGCTGGAATCAAATACCAAGCTAAGGTTTGCACGAGAAAAATGCTACTTTCCCAACAATTAGATAAATTAAAACTCAAAAAATTAATGTATTTACTTTCCCATTCAAGGTAAAAAGCATGATCAATACTATTTAGCTGCCAAACATAGGAACTAAATAACAAGATAAATAATGCAACACCACCACCTGCGCAAATCAAATACTCTTGATTTCTCCATTCTCGACTAAATAATGGCAATAAAATTAACATTAACAAAGCAATTACAATAAACTGCCCCGTAAAATTTAATGAAATTAAAATTAAGCCGACTGAAAGTATCCATGCCGAAATCCCTGGCATTTTAGCAGATTTTTGCAAGGCATAAAAATACAATGCAAAGCCAAATAAGACCACAATATTTGGCGAAAGCTGATAGGCATTATTAATAAACCCAACACAGCTGATTAAAATCATGATCACACTGCGACCATTTCTAAATGCGCTTAAGCCAGAACCAATTTGCCCCATCACGGCAATAACACCAAAAATTATCAATGCATTGATTAAACGTACCGCATTAGCAACATCACTAAAACTGAACGCTTTAATTATTAAGGCAAACAACCAAAAATAGAATGGCTGGAGATCAAGATATGGTGCACTTGGTGTAAGATAAGGAACAAGCCATGAATTAGTTGTAATAATACTTTTTACAATTGCGACTACATATGGCTCGTAAGGCTCCCATGGAGCATGAAAGAATGTAACTCCAGCAATCCAAATTAAAGCCATTATGAACAATAGCCAAGGACGGTCTTTACGCCGTGGATTTTTGTTAGTAGAATAAGTGAGCATAAAATTTAAATCCTCTAACTAGAAATAAAAATAGGTAGCTCTAAAGCTACCCATTTTAACATAAGCAAAGTATCGAGACTTACTTAGTAGTTCTTTGGCTAAACATACCGTATTTTTGACGGAATTTATCCACACGACCAGCGCTATCTACTAAACGTTGTTTACCAGAATAGAACGGGTGACATACTGAGCAAACCTCAATATGCAATGCGTCTTTAGCTAAAGTTGATTTAGTAACGAATGCATTACCACAACTACATGTAACTGAGACTTCTTTATATGAAGGATGAATGTTTTGTTTCATTACTATTACCTTTCCGTAAAGAATATGGGGTGGATTATAGCATAACTAATATCCTGCTGCAAACTAAATATTGCCTTTATGACTAAAATCACGAATTCTAAAGCCTAGCATAAATAATGCAGCAAAATAAGCAATCGCCGCAACCGCAATTACGACTAATAATGACAACACACGCATTAGTGAGCCACCTTCAAAATTTAACGGCAAACCATACAAAGCCAACTCAATACCAGCTCCCATCGCAACCACAGCGATAAATAAACGACTTAAAAAACTTTCCCAACCAGATTGTGGCTGATAAAGGCCACGTTTGATTAAAAAATAGCGTAAGCACGCAGCATTTAGACAAGCACTTAGACCAATCGACAATGATAAACCTGCGTGCTTTAATGGACCAATAAATGCCAAATTCATTAACTGCGTGCAACATAATACAAAAATTGCAATTTTAACTGGCGTTTTAATGTCTTGATTGGCATAAAATCCTGGAGCTAAAACTTTAACTAAAATCAACCCCATCAAACCAATTGAATATGCAATTAGTGCATAGCTCGTCATTGTGGCATCATGCAAAGTAAATTTACCATGCATAAATAATGTCATCGTTAATTGCTTCGCAAGCAAGCCAAGACCAACTGTCGCTGGCAATGCCAACAATAGACATAAACGAATTCCCCAATCCAAAATTTTGGAAAAGTCTTCACGATTTGCTTTACCAGCATTTTTAGACAAACTCGGCAATAAGATTGTACCCAGAGCAACACCTAACACTCCAGTTGGAAACTCCATTAAACGATCGGCATAATACATCCACGAAATACTACCATTAGGCAAAAAAGATGCATAAATAGTGTTAATCACCATGCTGATTTGTGCAATTGATACCGCGAAAATCGCTGGTCCCATAAGGCGAATTACCTTCCAAACTGCTGGATTATGCCAATCTAATTTAGGTCGAACCAACATATCAATTTTCTTCAAAAATGGCACTTGGAATAATAATTGAAACAAGCCACCAAAAAACGTCGCATAAGCTAAAGTTAATACACTAGGATTAAATGAGTGGCTAAATAAGACAATAAAAATGATAAAACTAAAATTTAAAATCGTCGGCGTAAACGATGGTATCGAAAAAAGCCCCCAGGTATTCAACACACCACCGATCAAGGAAGCAAGTGAAATAAACAAAATATACGGGAAAGTAATACGCAACATTTCTACCGTCAGAGCAAGCTTAACTGGATCATGGGTAAACCCACCCGCAGTTAACCAAATTACCCCTGATGCAAAAATCATCCCAACTACAGTAACAATCAATAAGACCAATGCCATAATACCGAAAACTGATGCCACAAAATCCTTAGTTTCTTGATGATTCTTAGTTTTCTTATATTCTGCCAGAACAGGAACAAATGCCTGTGAAAACGCACCTTCGGCAAATACACGGCGGAGTAAATTGGGTAATTTGTAAGCAACATAAAATGCATCAGTCGCCGCACCAGCGCCAAAATAAACCGCCATTAAAGTATCACGCGCAAAACCAAAAACGCGAGAAATAAGTGTCATCCCACTAACATTTGCCAAAGAGCGCAATAAACTATTTTTCTTTTTAATCATATTTATCCTCAATATATTTTGCCAACGACTTCGGTAGCATTCGACTTAGGCACGGAGTATTATTTAAAAATTGATGTGCCAATGCAGCTAATACATGTAGCGCAATTACAAAAATAAACACATGCGCCAAATACTCATGGGATAATTTATATGGTGTTCTTTCAGATTTCGGCATCTCGTGCATTAATGGCGCAAAATTAAAACCCAATACATTTAATGGTTCACCTTTACTGATCAAACGTAAAAACCCTGAAATTAAAACCAGTACCATTAATAAATATAAAAGATGATGACCTGCTTGTGCCAACCATCTGCCATGACCTTTAATTTGTGAGTCCAGTTCAGGATATGAATGCGTTGCACGCCAGATAATGCGCCACAGAACTAAAATGGCAATAATGTAACCGATTTGAAAATGTAGCGATTTCCATTCGGTGTAATCTAAAGTTATTCCAATTAAATACTGCCCCAAAACCATAACTGCAGTCAACCAATGCAATGATTTAGCCATTGCAGAATATTCTTGCTGAATTTCACTCATACTACACTCACATAAACTATAAAATTTAATATTTTGATATTAATCATAATTTTAAAAAACCATACTCATAAACCAAAGGCCTTAGTTTGGTCGAAAGTAGTTCATAAGCATTGCTAAGTCTAGTAAAATCAACTAGTGGTGCATCACCAGTTTCATTACGTCTTTTTAGTGCATTGCGAATTTGATACCAACCAACATCAGCACGATTAAGTTTAAATTCATCCCGCACACTACGTTCATCAGTATACGCAAAATAAGCCTGCCATAATTCACGCCCAGCATCAAGAACAGCAACAGCTTCAGCTGATAACAGTTTGTCAGATAAATATTGCACCATAAAGTCTGATTCGAAACGCTCTGGTGCGCCAACTTCGCTTTCGGTGTAAGGAATAAAATGATTGACAATTGACCATTTACGATTATTCCACTCGAGATCGTTCGCACTAGCGGTCAGATTTTTGCCGTGAAATAGCATCCAAACCAAACAGTCATGTTTAAACTCATCAGATAATTCGCAAGTTGGCTGTAAAAATTGGTCGTTATGATTAGTCCATGTGTGCTTGATTAATTGGCGAACGGCAAAAACTACTGAAACTTGCCATAAGTTGTCAACTTTTATATACAAACCACCACTATTACCCCCAGTATAAATTGAAGAGGTAATAAGAGTTTCTTGTCCAGAATGTTGCAAATCATTATTACCAGCATAAAAAAAGCCAATCATTTGATCACAAGATTTTTTTAACCGTGGATTTCTTGAAATGGTTGTAGCATTAGATAATGGCAAGGCTAAATCCTCATTTGTCTTTGGTCTGTCAATCCATATATTGAGAAATTTACTATTAGGTATATTATAAAATATCTTCTCTCCAATAAAATTAACTTTCTTATCTAAAATTTCAGCTTCTATATTATCTATTACGTATTTTTTATGTTGATTAGTTTGCCAAATTAAAAAACTAATAGGAAAATCACCTTTTAAGCCATCAAATACTTTACTATGCACAATAAAACCACTTAAATATTTGGCACTCCAGTTTTGTCTAAATCTCTCAAAATTTGTGGCATTAACGTATTTTAAAGTGCTAAACATGGCTAATGTAGCTGTTGGTATCTCTTGTGCAATTCGCACTAAAAACTGAACAAAAAGCTCTTTACTAGCATAGCCAATTTCTTTGCGTTTCATTAGTGTGTTAATTTTACTTTGCTCAACTCCTACCTTCTGCCTATTTCCATCCATTCCACCACCAGCTTCCGCATACGGTGGATTAATCAATACCAAAATCTTCTTACCCTCGGCAATTGCTTTACGCAAGCCATCAGGTACTTTATTGGTTAAACTATAATCAATTTTGCCATCATCTGTTATGTCATCATTGAGGTAATCATATTGAAACCTAGTTGCAGCAACACAAGTTTTGGTGGCGCGCATCACATCTATATCGGCCTGATCAAGCGTTGACATATAAATATTACGCGGATTGCTGTGTTTTACTTCCAGATTACCCACGCCACAACACATATCCCACACGATATAATCTTTTTGCCAATTCTTACCCAGTGTCTCCGTCAGTTTATCATAAGCTTTATCTACTACCGCTAAAGGTGTGTAATATGCACCTTTGAAGCTGCGCTCATCGAGTGGAATTAAGCTATCGCGCCTCTCAAGTAAATAATCACGATATTCAGCTTTAGGCGGTTTGTGATAAATTGCCCAAAATCTCCGATAACCTTCTTTATTACCAAGCTCAAAATTTTGACCGCCCAAACTAAAAACTGGCGCACCGTTTTTATGGAGTAATTCAGCAGGTAAATTAGCATGAGTTGAAACTGTACCATCATGCATAATATCGGCAAAAAAGAGCAAAGCGTAATCTTCTTCTTTAACTCCAACAATTTCATGCCCGATCATCACAACCCATTTATCAAAGACCTGTTTTAAATTATCAGGTGTAATTGGTGTCCGAATAATGTCACCAGATTTAATCGCATTTTTTACCGTGCTGATAAACTCATCTTCATGTGTCGAAATTTTAAACGAAACAAAGTAAGTTCCAATATAAGCGGAGATTTCAGCTAATGCTTCTGGCGTGTATTGACTGGCAGATTTACCCCATTTTACCGTTTTCTTTTTTAAAAAAGGTAAAACATCTGAGGTTTTCATCAAGGCGGCTTTTTCAGTATCAATCACCGCTAAAAATGGTGGTAATTTATCCCCTGTATCCAAACCTACTTGAACATAATGAAGTAATTGGGTAAACATTGCATAGCTGGAATATTTGCCAGTGTCTTTAGCTTCAAACCAAATTTCATCGGTACGAATATCAATTAGACCTTTAGTATAGCCTTTTAGACCAAGAGCCTTGATATAAGTATCTTTTACGTCTTCTTCACTCTTTGCCAGTTTTAAATTTTCGTACAACCCCATAATCACCCTTTAGATAAAACAACTATCAAAACTTAAGACTAATTACAAAGTTTCTTTATAACGTTTTGGATCAATATAATTAAGCACCTGTTGATGATAGACGCTATCACCAAATTGTTCAGCAATTAAGCTTGCAACAAAACATGATAATAAAATTGGTAAGCTAAAATGACTCGAATCACTCATTTCCACAACCATTGCTACCGCTGTAATTGGCGATTGTGTAATTGCCGACAAAAACCCAGCCATACCTAATAAATAAAATTGAGCCAAAGGAATCGATGGCAATATATGATGCACTAAATCCCCAATCCCAGCACCGATTGACAAAGCGGTTGAAAAATAACCTCCTGGTACACCAGCTGACACCGATGCAATTGCTCCAAAAAATTTCCCACTTGCATAATACCATGGTGCATTAACTCCACTATCCAAAAAATGCGTTGTAGTATCAGATCCATTGCCAAAAGACAACCCATTAGTTAAATGTCCAATAAATGCTACTACTAAGCCAAAAACTAAAGCATTAATTAAATAATGTTGCTTGCGCCAGCGATTGACTACCCAAGTTTTATTTACCGACATAAATACCATCATTTTAGTAAACAATGCTCCACCCAACCCGCAGATTATTCCGATCAATGAAGCTACACCAATAATATGCCACGTATGAATTAAATCTTTTGGACTAACAGTACCCATATACGGTTGATTACCTAAAATCAAATTAGACGCAAAAACCGCCAATAACGTTCCACCTACTAACAAGGTGGCAATGGATGAACTAATTTTCTTAATATATTCTTCAACGGCAAAAATCATCCCGCCAATCGGCGTATTAAATGCAGCTGCAACCCCAACCCCAGCACCAAGCTTAATTAATAATCTACGCTTTCCATCACTAATATCGCGTAATTGGGCAAACAAAGAAGAGCAAATCTGTATCGTTGGACCTTCTTTACCAAGTGAAGCACCAGCAGAAATACTCATAAACGTTAGAATAACTTTACCAATTGCCGAACGAATTGAATAAGTTTGCCGAATTCTATCTTCATCAAAAATATCCACCGCATAACCCTGTGGCAAGCCACTGCCATCTGCATACGGAAAATATTTTTTTAGCAAAAACACAGTTGCCACAAAAGTTAACGGTGTGTAAATATACATTGCTACAGGATTCAAAGCAAACATATGCCGAAAAATCCACTCCGCAAAATTTACCGCATAAGTGAATAAAGCACTAGCAATACCAACAATTAAGGCCAAACCTAAAAACTGCAACCTTAATTCATTTTTTAACTCTGAAAATTTCACGCAATAATTCCTTAATTCTAACTACGAATACGCCCAGCCTTAACTGAGGACATTTGAAAAACTTTGCCTAAGCGTTCATAATGTAAGTGTGCCAAAGCACAAGCTAAGGCATCTGCAGCATCGGCTTGTGGCGTGCCAGTTAAATTCAAAAAATGAACTACCATTTTTTGTAATTGTTCTTTTTCAGCATGACCATAACCAACTACTGACTGCTTAACTTGTAAAGCTGTATACTCAAAAACTTCCAAATCATGTAACACACATGCAGAAATACATGCACCACGTGCTTGCCCTAATAGCAAAGTTGATTGCGGATTTACATTCACAAATACTTTCTCAATACTAACCACCACAGGTTGATATTCGCGAATAATCTGCTGAATACCAGTTAGAATGGTTTTAATCCGTAATGCTAAACTTTGTTCAGAATTGGTCTGAATAACACCAGAAGTAACATAATTTGCCGTATTTTTATCCACGCGGTCAATCACCCCGAAACCAGTATTTCTTAAACCTGGATCAATCCCCAAAATACGCATAATCACCTCATCCAAAGGAAATATTATACTTGGATTTAACCTTAGCAAATAGCAAAATAAATTGATTTAATAATTTCAGCTGAAACTAGTTATTTATCAGCTATTATAGTGCAGTGCAAGAATGTTTTTATCTGTCTAAACCAATAGGCATAGTAAAATGCAGCATTAAATAATAATTTGCTAACGGAGCACTCAGCTATGAGCGATAAATTTAAACTTAATGAACAATTAATAAAAGATGCACTGGCTTATCACCGTAATCCAGTACCTGGTAAAACACAGGTTGTTTCAACTAAACCAGTAGCTACACAACGCGATCTATCTTTAGCTTACTCCCCTGGTGTTGCAGCTCCTTGTCTAGAAATTGAACGCGACCCCCAGACCGCTTATGATTACACCAATAAAGGTAATTTAGTTGCAGTAATTAGCAACGGTACGGCAGTACTTGGGCTCGGTAATATCGGTGCACTTGCTGGGAAACCCGTGATGGAAGGTAAAGGAATTTTATTCAAAAAATTTGCCGGAATTGATGTTTTTGATATCGAAGTCAATGAAACCAATGTCGATAAATTTGTTGATGTTGTTGCTGCCTTAGAGCCAACTTTTGGTGGAATTAACTTAGAAGACATCAAAGCCCCTGAATGCTTCGAAATTGAAGAAAAACTAAAAGAGCGCTTAACAATTCCTGTTTTCCACGACGATCAACACGGTACTGCAATTGTCGTTTCAGCTGGAATTATTAATGGGCTTAAAATTGTTAATAAAGAATTAGCAAATGTAAAAATCGTCGTATCTGGAGCTGGAGCAGCCGCAATTGCCTGCCTAAACTTATTAGTTAGCCTTGGTGCTAAAAAACAAAACATCTATGTCTGCGATTCAAAAGGCGTGATTCAAGATCGCCGTGAAGGAAAATTAGATAAATCTAAACAATTATATTGTCAAACTACAACCTATGATACTTTAGATCAAGCCATTGAAAACGCTGACATCTTCCTTGGATTATCTGGTCCAAATACAGCAACGCAAGAAATGATTAAGATAATGGCGCCAGATCCATTAGTGTTTGCTCTAGCAAACCCGACTCCAGAAATCATGCCAGAATTAGTTCATGAAATTCGTCCCGATGCGATTATGGCAACAGGTCGTAGTGATTATCCAAACCAAGTGAATAATGCTCTGTGTTTCCCATACATCTTCCGTGGTGCTCTTGATGTTGGAGCAACTACCATCAACGAGGAAATGAAAATTGCAGCAGTGCATGCGATTGCTCAACTCGCGACGATGGAACCAAATGAGCAAGTAACCGCAGCTTATGGCGGTGAAGAGCTACGATTTGGTCGTGATTACTTGATTCCAAAACCACTTGATCCACGTTTAATTCACACAATTGCAATTGCAATCGCCAAAGCGGCAATGGATAGCGGTGTTGCAACTCGTCCAATCACTGACTTTAACGCTTATTCACACAAGCTAAACCAATACGTGTATCGCTCAAGTATGTTTATGCGCCCAATTATGAATGCTGCAGCAGCTGCGCCAAAACGTATTGTAATTTGCGAAGGTGAAGAAGAACGCGCATTATTAGCAGTTTCCGAAATAAACCAAATGGGGATTGCTCGCCCTATTTTAATTGGTCGACCATTTGTCATTGAAAAACGCATTGAAAAACTTGGTCTAAAAATTACTGCTGGAATTGATTTTGAACTAATTAATATCGAAAATGATCATCGTTACAAAGCGTTATGGCAAGAATATTATCGCATGATGAAACGCAAAGGAATTAGCGAAGATACCGCACGCGATCATATGCTAACTCGTCATACCTTAATTGGCACAATGTTAATCTTAAATGGCGATGCCGATGGGTTAATTTGCGGCCTAGTTGGTAAATTCCACAATCATTTTGACACCATTCGTGAAATTATTGGTTATGATAATCCCAATAAAATTGCCGCGGCAATGAATGCCCTAATTACTCAAAATGGTAATTTATGTATCAGTGATACCCATGTAAATGACAACCCTAGCGCCACTGAGATTGCCGAAATTACTCGTATGTCAGCTCAAGTAATTAGTCACTTTGGGATTGAGCCACGTATCGCCCTAATTTCACACAGTAGCTTTGGTTCACATGAAGACTCACCAAGCGCAAGAAAAATGCGTGAAGCATTGGCAATCCTTAATGAAAGCGACCCACAATTAATTATTGATGGTGAAATGCAAGCTGATGCAGCGGTTAGTCCTGAAATTTTAGCTCGTTCAATGCCAGATTCTCCATTAATTGGCGCTCCAGCAAATTTACTCGTTATGCCAAATATTGAATCCGCTAACGTAGCTTATAATTTGATGCGCGTATCTTCATCCGATGGAGTTACCATTGGCCCAATTTTAATGGGAATGAGAAAACCTGCACATATTTTGACTACTATTTCAACCGTACGTAGAATTGTTAATATGGTAGCACTTGCTAGCGTTGAAGCACAATTCAAGGTATAAACTATAACCATAAACTGCACTTTTAATTTTAAAGGTGCAGTTTATTCATTATTCATCAAACCAAATCATATAAACTCATCAGCAATTTAAAATTATTAGCTAACTTATAGCCAAAATAAATTCAGGAGATAACGTTAACATGCCACAAAAACCAATTAATCTACTAGTTAGTCTAATCTCAGCAGCTTTACTTATATCAGGCTGCTCTAATAAAACCAAAAATGCTGATAGTAATATGATTACAGTTGATTTAGGTGCGGATATTTCAACCCTTGATCCACAAATGGCTGAAGATGTACAAAGTACTCGCGTAGCTTATGATTTATTTGAAGGTTTATTAACACAAGATCAAAGCAATAAACCAATCCCAGGTCTAGCAGAAAAATGGGATGTTTCCCCTGATGGCAAAGTTTATACTTTTCATTTGCGCAATGGTCTTAAATTTTCCGATGGATCACCAATTACGGCTGATGACGTAGTATATAGCTTCCAACGTGTGGCTGATCCTAAAATTGCTTCACCCTATAATTTACTCGTAAGTAACGTTGTTAATGGTCAAGCTATTATTGATGGAAAAATGGCACCAACTAATTTGGGAGTTAAAGCTCTTGATGCAAACACCGTACAAATTACACTTAATCACGCCGATAATTCATTCCTATCCATCTGTACGCAACCAGAAGTAGCGATAGTTTCAAAAGCTAATCTGGCTAAATTTGGCCAGGCTTGGACCGACCCTAAGAATATGGTTACCTCAGGGGCATATAAACTTGATGAACGTGTTGTACAAGGTTATATTTTAGAAAGTAAAAATCCATATTATTACGACGCCAAAAACGTAACTATTGATAAAGTTAAATTTTTACCAATTACAGACTTTAATGCCTCATTTAGCCAATATAAAACGGGTGCAATTGATATCACCTACCTATTACCAGCTGATCAATATAAGGAAATTAAAGCTAGTATTCCAGATCAAGTACATACAGTTTCGTGGGAAACTATTGAGTACTATGATTTCAATATGACATCAGCTAAATTCAAAGATAATTTAAAACTCCGCCAAGCTTTATCAATGGCAATTGATCGCCAAACTTTAGTCAAAGATGTACAAGGTAAAGGTCAAAAACCACTCTACTCGTATGCAACAAACACCATTGAAGGTGGCAAATTTGCAGGTTTAGATTATGCTTGGGCAAGCCTACCACGTGATAAACAAATCTCGAAAGCACAAGATCTCTTCAAAGCGGCTGGTTATGGACCAAGTCACCCACTACAAATCTCAATTTCATATAATACCAAGGACTCTAATAAAAAGAATGTGCTTGCAATTGCTTCAATGTGGCAACAAGTTTTTGGCAACAGCAGCATCCAAGTGACTTCAAGCAATCAAGAATTTAAAACTTTCCTACAAGCTCGACATAAAGCTGATTATGATATAGCTCGCGATGGTTGGGTTGCGGATTATGATTCAATTAGTAGCTATACCAACTTATATCAATGCAATAATCCCCAAAATAACGCCCACAGTTGCACCGCCGGCTATAACGATTTAATTAATCAAGCTCAAATTAGCACCGATCCAGTCCAACAAGTTGCACTAACTCGCCAAGCTTTAAAATTAGCGATGGATAATTATGTAATAATTCCACTTTATCAAGATACATACTACCGAGCAGTAAATCCACGAGTTAAAGGCTATACACCGGATACTAATCATCTTGATCATGTAATGAGCAAATGGTATAAATTTTAATAATTAAGGTCTGAAAGCAATGCAAAGAACTAAATTAAGCTTAGTCATGGCAACATTAATCGGTAGTGTAATGCTTGGTGCATGCTCGTCACATACCGAGAATAAAAGTGCTGCATCTAAAAACAATTTAATTACGGTTGACATCGGTTCTGATATAGCAACTTTAGATCCACAAAAATCCGAAGATGCACCTAGCCACCGTGTAATTAACGATTTATTTGAGGGACTAACTTCTTATGATCAAAATGTACATGTCATTCCTGGTTTAGCAGAAAAATGGGATATCTCCAAAGATGGTAAGGTATATACATTTTACTTACGCCCAAACATTAAGTTTTCTGATGACTCGCCAATTACTGCCGATGACGTGGTTTTTACTTTTCGCCGCTTAGCCGATCCTAAAACTGCATCGCCATACAATTTCTTGGTAGATAACTTGTTGAATGGCAAAGAAGTACGTGAAGGTAAATACGCCACGAATAAACTTGGCATTAAGGCTTTAAATGCAAGTACAGTACAAATTACCCTCAATAATCCAGATGCATCATTTCTTTCAATTGTGTCATTATGGAATTTGGGGATTGTCTCCAAAGCTAATCTAAATAAATTTAATGACGCATGGACTCATCCACAAAATATGGTTACATCAGGTGCCTATCAATTAACTGAGCAGGTGGTAAATGGTTACATCTTAGAAAATAAAAATCCTAACTACTATGATGCAGCCAATGTTGCCATTGAGCAAGTAAAACTACTTCCCATCAGTGATAGTAACTCTGCATTAAGCCAATACAAAGCAGGCAATCTCGATATAACTTACACGCTGCCAATTGACCAGTATAAAAATATTAAATCTACTTTTGGTCCGCAAGAACATACCGTAGTTTTTGAACATGTTGCTTATTACGACTTTAATATGTCATCAACCAAATTTAAAAATAACCCTGAATTACGTCAAGCACTCTCAATGGCGGTTGATCGCAATACACTGGTTAAAGATGTCTTAGGGCAAGAACAGCAGCCTCTTTATTCTTATGTAACGTCAACTATAGAAGGTGGAAAATTTGCTGGAATCAATTATGAATGGTCAACTTGGCCACGGAATAGGCAAATCGCCAAAGCCAGAGATTTATTCAAAGCGGCAGGCTACGGACCAAACCACCCATTTGAACTAACCATTAGCTATAATACGCTTGACCAACATAAGAAAAATGCACTAGCTATAGCCTCAATGTGGCGACAAACCTTCGGTGAAAAAAGTATCAAAGTAACACTTAACAATCAAGAATTTAAAACCTTTCTCCAAACCCGCCATAAAGGCGATTACGACATTGCTCGCGATGGCTGGACCGCAGACTACGATTCGGTAGATAGCTACCTAAATTTATATACTTGCAATGGTCCACAAAATAACTCACATAGCTGCACTGATGGTTATAATGAATTAGTTAATCAGGCATTACAAACCAGCGATGCCAAAGAGCGTGAAAATTTAAATAAAGCAGCGATCAAAAAAGCCATGGATGATTACGCGATCATTCCACTCTTCCAAAATACTTACTATCGTTTAGTAAATCCACGTGTCAAAGGCTATGAAATCGAATCGAATCACCTTGATCACGTAATGAGTAAATGGTATAAATTTTAATTTTTCTGTTTAGGAAACTAACCATGTTTAACTATAAACAATTGGTAATTTTGATTATGGCACTTGGCACAGCAGTAACGCTTAGCTCATGCTCAAAGGATAGCGCCAAAACTTCCGTAGCTAAAGATAAAAACCTGATTACAGTCGATAATGGCGAAGATCCGCCAACCTTAGACACAGCTATCGCACAGGATGCAACTAGTGCACGAATCTTGTATGATTTATTTGAGGGACTAACCTCCTTTGATCAGAACCTGAAAGTAATTCCGGGACTCGCGGAAAAATGGGAAATTTCCTCTGATGGTAAAATGTATACCTTTCATTTACGTCATGGTCTCAAATTTTCTGATGGTAGCCCAATTACGGCCGAAGATGTCGTCTTTTCATGGCAACGGCTCGCTGATCCAAAAGTTGCTTCACCATATAATAATTTAACTGCCAATATCGTCAATGGTTCGGCAATTATTGCCGGCAAACTACCAGCAACACAATTGGGTGTAAAAGCTATCGATACTCATACGTTGCAAATTACTCTCAATCACCCCGACGCCGCATTTTTACAAATTTGTTCAATGCCAAATACGGCAACAGTTTCTAAAGCTAATCTACTTAAATTTGGTCAAGTGTGGACTAATCCAAAAAACATGGTAACTTCAGGCGCTTATACTATTCAAGAATTGGTAGTTAAAGGCAATTTACTATTAACTAAAAATCCCAATTACTATGACGCGAATAACGTCAGTATCAAGAATGTCAATTTTTTACCAATTGTCGACTATAACGCTTCATTCAATCGCTATAAAACTGGCGAAATTGATGTAAGCTTCAGTGAGCCAATTGATCAATACAAAGATATTCAAAAACAGTATCCAGAGCAATCGCATACCATTAGTATGGAAGCCATGTATTACTATGATTTCAATATGACTTTACCTAAATTTAAAAACAATCCACAATTGCGTCAGGCTTTGACCATGGCGGTTGATCGAAATATTTTGGTTAAAGATGTTTTAGGCCAAGGCCAACCAGCACTGTATAGCAATGTAACAGCAACCATTGAAGATGGCAAATTTGCAGATAGCAAATATGCTTGGGAAAGTTGGCCGCGCGCACAACAAATTGCTAAAGCTCAAGAATTATTTAAAGCCGCTGGTTACGGTCCAAATAATCCTTTAGAAATCAGCATTAGCTATAACACTCTGGATTCACACAAAAAAATCGCTTTAGCCATTGCCTCAATGTGGCAGCAAGTTTTTGGCGCGGCAAATATCAAAACTACTGCATCCAATCAAGAGTGGAAATCCTTTATTCAAGCACGGAATAATGCTAATTACGACGTAGCACGCGATGGTTGGAATGCGGACTACAATAGCGTTGACACCTACACTAATTTATTTCTCTGTGGTAATCCTTTAAATAAATCCAAATACTGTAATCCAACTTATGATAAATTAATTCTGCAGGCTCAAAACACCACTGATGATGGGCAGCGTGTGCAATTAATCAAGCAAGCATTGCAAATTGCAGAAAATGATTATGCGATTATTCCACTGTATCAGTATACTTACTATCGCTTGGTAAATCCACGCGTCAAAGGCTACACGATGACAAATAATCATTTTGATCATGTAATGAGCAAATGGTATAAATTAGACTAAAGGAACTTTAATGTTAAAATTTGCAATCAAACGGATCTTAGTTTCGATCCCAACCTTGTTAGCAATCATCTCGCTGGTATTTTTCTTGGTACATATCACGCCAGGTAATCCATTTGATGGTGAACGCGCGCTTTCTCCCGAGGCACTCAAATCATTGATGGCACAATACCGCCTTGATTTACCTATTTGGCAGCAGTACTTACTCTACCTCAATGATTTAATCCATGGTAGCTTTGGAATTTCAATGAAATATCTTGGTCAACCAATTAATGGACTGCTTTTTCCAGATAATATGGGTGGATTTTGGGTTACCTTACGCTTAAGCATTTATACCATGGCGATTGCGGTACCATTTGGAATTATTTTAGGCGCATATGCTGGATTACACAAAAATTCATGGTTTGACAAAATCGTCGTATCAAGTAATATTTTCTTTACAGCCGTGCCAACAATGGTAACTGGACCACTTTTTGTCTTAGTTTTAGCGGTAACTCTACAAGTATTTCCAGCTGGTGGCTGGGGTGATGGCGATTTTGCACATTTATTCTTACCGGTATTAGTGCTAATTTTAGCTTACTCACCGACTATTGCATTCGTAACTCGTGGTAGCATCATTGATGTACTAAATTCCAACTATATTCGAACTGCTCGTGCCAAAGGTTTACCAACCAAGAAAATCTTATTTAAACATGCAATTAAGCCCGCAATCTTGCCTGTAATTTCGCTATTGGGTCCAATGTTTGCTGGAATTTTGGTGGGTGCAGTGGTGACAGAACAAATTTTCACCTTACCTGGACTTGGTGTTTTGACTACCAATGCTGCTACTAATCGTGATTACAATATGATTATGGCAATTACAATTTTGGGTAGTGTCTTAACGATTGTATTTAACATCATCGTTGATTTACTGTATATGCTTCTTGACCCTAAAATTAAACAATAGGACCAATTAAAATGTTTTTTAAAACTAAAAGTCTAAATCTTGACGCACCAAAAACCAAAGGCTTTTGGCTCAGCGTTTTCAGTCGTCTTGCACGCAATAAATTAGCTATGACCAGTCTATGCATCATAATTGGACTTACCATATTATGTATTTTTGCACCGATGTTCAGCTCTGTGTCCTATGATAAAACAGATTGGGGACAAATCATGCAGTCTCCTAGCGGAGCACATTGGTTTGGTACTGACAGCCTTGGACGTGATCTATTTGTACGCTGTTTCATTGGCGGCAGAATTACTTTCGAAATAGCTTTTGCAGCTGCATTTGTTGTATTATTAGTCGGAATTTTCTACGGTGCAATTGCTGGATATGTTGGCGGCAAATTAGATACGATAATGATGCGAATTGTTGATGTTTTATACGGAATTCCATTCTTATTTTTTTGTATTCTATTAATTACCCTTTTTGGTAATAGCATGGCTTTATCTTTTGTGGCGATTGCGGCGATTTCTTGGCTGGATATGTCACGAATTGTGCGTGGGCAAACTCTCAGCATTAAACATAAAGAATTTGTTGAGGCTGCAATGATTTCTGGGGTCAGTAATTTTAAAATCATCACACGTCACGTAATCCCTAATTTACTCGGAATCGTAATTGTTTATGCAGCGCTAACCGTTCCTAATATGATTGTAATGTCAGCAGTATTAAGTTTCTTTGGACTCGGGGTTACTGAACCAATGACATCATGGGGATTACTCATTTCTGATGGTGCACAAAATATGCAAGCGTGGTGGTTACTACTCTGCCCTGCACTGCTAATGATTATTACGCTACTTTCATTCGCGTTTTTGGCTAATGGCTTACGCGATGCTTTAGACCCACGTTAGGAATCTACGATGATTGAAAAACAAACTCCACTCCTCGAAGTACGGAATTTAACCGTAGAATTCAAAGTTCAAGATGGCTTAGTGCGTGCGGTAAATGGACTTTCATTCAAAGTCTATGACGGCGATATTATTGGAATTGTCGGCGAATCTGGCTCAGGTAAAAGCCAATCAATGCTGGCAATTATGGGATTATTAGCCAGTAATGGTAAAGTCAGTGGCTCGGTAAAATTTATAGGTCAAGAATTAGTTGGAATAAGTACCGCCAAACTAAATAAAATTCGTGGTGATAAAATGGCAATGATCTTTCAAGATCCGATGACGTCACTCAATCCTTATTTAAAAATTAGCTCACAGATGACTGAAGTCTTGATGCTACATAAAAACATATCCTATAAAGAAGCTTTAGCCCAATCAATTAAAATGCTCGATCGTGTCAAAATCCCCGATGCCAAAAATCGAATTCATCTTTACCCACATGAATTTTCAGGCGGAATGCGTCAGCGAGTAATGATAGCAATGTCACTATTAACTAATCCAAAACTTCTGATTGCAGATGAACCAACTACAGCACTAGATGTGACCGTACAAGCACAAATTTTGGCATTACTTAAAGATTTACGCCAAGAATTTGGTATGACAATTATTTTCATCACTCATGATATGGGTGTCGTAGCAAATCTATGCGATCGAGTTAACGTAATGTATGGCGGCTGGTTAATGGAAACTGCATCAATCCAAGTAATTTTCAAACAACCTGCGCATCCATATACACAGGCTTTATTGGCAACAATTCCGAGCTTAGATCATGATGTCGACAAACTTAAAACTATTCCTGGCGAACCACCTAATTTATTACAGCTACCAGCTGGATGTCCGTTCCAAGAGCGTTGTAGTCAAGTGACCATCTCATGCAAAGAGACAATCCCATTACGCCGAGTTGAAAACCGCCATGTAGTTAAATGTGCCAATGCAAGTGGAGCAGCATTATGAGAAAAATTCTTGAAGTTAAAAATTTAAAAGTACATTTCGAACTAAATGGTGGATTCTTTAAAGCTAAAAAGGTTGTTCATGCAGTCGACGGAATTAATTTTGACGTTTTTGAGGGCGAAACTTTAGGCATCGTGGGAGAATCTGGTTGCGGCAAATCTTCATTAGCACGTGCCTTATGTGGATTAAATAAAATTACCTCAGGCAGTGCATTATTTAATGGCATTGATCTTGCCAATGCAAGTGCCAAACAATGGGACGAAGTTCATAAACAAATGCAATTTATTTTCCAAGACCCAGTTGCAGCACTCGATCCACGCATGACGGTTGCCGAAATTATTGCCGAACCATTAGTGACACTCTATCCGCACATGAAAACAACCGAGGTGATGGAAAAAGTTTTTGCAACCATGAAATTGGTTGGCCTAACTAAGAATCAAGTCAATCGCTATCCGCAAGAGTTCTCTGGTGGTCAATGTCAAAGAATTGGTATCGCCCGTGCATTAATTTTAGAACCTAAAGTACTAATTTGTGATGAATCAGTGAGCGCCTTGGATGTTTCGATCAAAGCACAAATTATCAATTTATTACAGGAGTTACAACAAAAGCTAAAACTTACAATCTTATTTATCTCGCATGATTTGGGTGTAATTAAGCATATTTGCAATCGAATTTTGGTGATGTATCTAGGTAATATTATGGAGCTTGGCGAAAAGAAAACTATTTACAGTAATCCACTCCATCCGTATACTAAAGCATTACTATCAGCGGTGCCAGTAGCTAACCCAGAACTTGAAAAAACTAAGGTAGTTCAATTACTCGAAGGCGAGTTGCCATCTCCAGTAAATCCACCACAAGGTTGTGTATTTAATACTCGTTGCCCAATTACTGGTGAAGAATGTCGTGCTACACGCCCAATAGAAAAAATTGTTCATAAGCATTCAATAAGCTGTTTTAAAGTAATCTAACTTGATCTAATCGGATAAGATAGATACAGTTTTGTATCTATCTTAGTATCAAGATTTAAAGACTCAATTTATTATTAAATGGTGCTAGACAATCAAAGCGGATTATTTCTAACCAATTTTAATATTATAGCATATAGGTTTTGGTTTCTAAAATTGAATCTGAACTCACATTCTTTTAAATGAAGTTTGAATGTGTTTTTAGATAATCCATGAAATTTTATTAACCTTGTTTTAGCATAAGACCAAAAACTCTCTATGCCGTTTATATGAGTTTGCT
>JACCDT010589296.1_pt1 | contig 23512 bp, 19 predicted proteins | sample 7446291 | NCBI WGS metagenome assembly JACCDT01 (sample SAMN15323446, study PRJNA562643) | freshwater metagenome | isolation source: river surface water | place: USA:Blue River Watershed | collected 2017-08-17 | reverse complement strand
CTGCTCTTGGCACAGGCATTGGGAAAGCCAGTGCTGAGTCTGGCAAGTCTGCCACTGATGATTTCAATGTGGATAAGCTGCGTTACCACCGCATCATCATCATGACCGACGCGGACGTTGACGGCGCACACATTCGTACGCTTTTGCTCACGTTCTTCTATCGCCAAATGCCTGAGTTGGTAGAGCGCGGCCATATCTACATTGCCCAGCCACCTTTGTACAAAGTGAAGGCGGGTAAAGAAGAGCTGTACCTCAAAGATGCATCCGCTTTGGATGGGTTCTTGTTGCGCATTGCCATGAAAGACGCCAGCATCACTACCGGTGGTGCGAACTCTCAAGTGCTGAGTGGCGACACGTTGAACGAATTAGCTCGTAAGCACCAAGTGGCGGAAGCAGTGATTGCGCGTTTGAGTGGTTTCATGGATGCTGAGGCATTGCGTGCCATGGCTGATGGCGTGTCTGTCAATCTCGACACCGTGGCTGACGCAGAAAAATCTGCTGTGGCCATGCAAGAAAAATTACGCGAACTCGGCAGCGGTTCAGAAGCCACCGGGGAGTTCGATGTGCGCACAGACAAACCCATTTTGCGTATCAGCCGTCGCCACCATGGCAACGTCAAGAGCAGTGTGATCACACAAGACTTCGTCCACGGCGCAGACTATGCCGCCTTGGCTGAAGCTGCTTTGACCTTCCGTGATTTGGTGGGTGAGGGCTCTAAGGTGCACCGTGGTGAAGGTGAGAAGGCCAAAGAAGAAAAAGTGTCTGACTTCCGCCAAGCCATGAAGTGGTTGATTGGTCAGGCTGAAAATGCGACGGCACGTCAACGCTACAAGGGCTTGGGCGAGATGAACCCAGCACAGCTATGGGAAACCACGATGGACCCCACTGTGCGTCGTTTGTTACGTGTGCAAATCGACGATGCCATCGAAGCCGATCGCGTCTTCACCATGTTGATGGGCGACGAGGTTGAGCCTCGCCGCAACTTCATTGAAACCAACGCTTTGCGCGCAGGCAACATCGATATTTAATTCTCGTTGTTAGCCCATCAGGCCCGCACGAAAGTCATCGACGGCCTGCACTAGCTCCTCGCGCGTGTTCATGACGAAGGGGCCATATTGCGCAATGGGCTCGTTCAAGGGCTTGCCCGCAATCACGATCGCACGCGTGTTGGCTTGTGCGCGTAGCATCAAACCATCGCCATCGTTTGTGAGCACGGCCATGCGTTTGATTGGCACAGCGTTGACCGTGTCACCTTGCATCACGTCTAAGCCGCCGCGATATACATACACAAACGCGTTGTGGGTGGCTGGCAATGGCTGTTCAAGTACCACACCGTCTGTTTCTGGGAAGTGTAGGTCTAAGAACAAAGGCTCGGTGTGTTCGCGTTGTATCGCACCGACGGTGTCGTGTGAGTTGCCAGCAATGACACGCACCAGCACGCCGTTTGCGGTGGTGACTTCTGGTATGTCATCGCTTTGAATATCGCGGTACCAAGGCTCGCACAGTTTGTTTTTGGAGGGTAAGTTGAGCCATAGCTGAAATCCTTCCATCACGCCTTCTTCTTGCTCAGGCATTTCGCTATGCGTCAGGCCGCGTCCTGCGGTCATCCATTGCACCCCGCCGTTTTGCAAAAGACCTTCATGCCCACCGCTGTCTTTGTGGCGCATTCGACCCGCAATCATGTAGGTCACGGTCTCAAAGCCACGGTGTGGGTGGTTGGGGAAGCCTGCAATGTAGTCGCCGGGGTTGTCGCTGCCAAAGGCATCGAGCATCAGATAGGGGTCTAGGCGTTCTTGTAGGTCGTGGCTGAGTACGCGGGTTAGGCGCACGCCTGCACCGTCTTGGGTGTCTTGGCCTTGAACTAAGCGTTCTATACCGCGAGTTTTGCTGATGGTGCTCATGCGACTTGGTAGCCTTCGTCTGCAATGGCGTGCGCAATGTCTTCGCGCGCCTTGTTGCTGTGCACATAGACTTTGCCAGTGTTGCGGTCAATTTCAACTTTGGCTTCTGCATCTAAGCGCGCAATGGCTTTTTTGACGGCCATTTCGCAGTGGCCGCATGTCATGCCTTCGACCTGAAACGTGTTATCCATCATGTGCTCCTTATAAAGATGTAACCTTAACCTATGTTTGAATTGTCTAGCGATATCGGTATTGGCGGAATGACCTGCGCATCGTGCGTCGCCCGTGTGGAGCGCGCGATTGCCAAGGTGACGGGCGTTGAATCGGTGAGTGTGAATTTGGCAACTGAATCAGCGCGTGTGACGTGGGCCCCTTCGCAAACCGAAGAAGACCATCAGACCCAACAAGCACGATTGCGACGCGCTGTGCGTGATGCAGGTTACGAGCCACTTGCCGCAGAACATTTGGAACAAACCCCAGAGGGCGCATGGGCAGGCTTTATGCCTGTGGCCATCGGTATCTTGTTGAGTGCTCCTTTGGTATTGCCGATGTTGGGCGATGCGTTGGGCCAGCACTGGATGCTCCCTGCGTTGTGGCAATTTGTGTTGGCCACGCCTGTGCAGTTTGTGTTGGGTGCACGCTTTTATAAAGCAGGGTGGCACGCATTGTTGGCGGGCAGCGGCAACATGGATTTGTTGGTGGCTTTGGGCACCAGTGCCGGTTGGGCTTTGTCGGTGTGGTTGTGGCTCACAGCGTCTGCTGGGGCCATGGTGCATCTGTATTTCGAAGGCTCGGCGGTGGTCATCACCTTGGTGTTGTTGGGCAAATGGTTAGAGGCCCGCGCCAAGCGACAAACCACCGATGCCATTCGCGCCTTGCATGCGTTGCGTCCTGTACGTGCACGCGTCATCACACGGGATGGCGAGATGGAAATTCCGATAGAAGAGTTGTTGGTGGGCGACCATTTGGTCGTTTTGCCTGGCGAACGCTTTGCATCGGATGGCGTGGTGCTTGAGGGTGAAACACAAGTAGATGAAGCGATGCTCACGGGTGAGCCTTTGCCAGTTCATAAGTCGGTTGATGCTCGCGTGACCGGTGGCAGTATCAATGGCGAGGGGCGCGTGGTGGTGCGTGTCAGTGCCATTGGTACAGCCACCGTGTTGGCCAACATCATTCGTTTGGTGGAAGACGCTCAGGCGGCTAAGGCGCCGATTCAACGCATGGTCGACCAAGTTTCAGCCGTGTTCGTGCCAGTGGTGCTGGTGTTGGCGTTGGCCACCTTGCTGGCTTGGTGGTTCACGGGCCACAGCTTAGAGGCGTCGCTTATCCATTGCGTGGCGGTATTGGTGATTGCTTGTCCATGTGCGCTCGGCTTGGCAACACCGGCGGCCATCATGTCCGGAACAGGGGTGGCTGCTAAGCACGGCATTCTGATCAAAGACGCGCAAGCACTTGAAGTGGCACACAAGGTGGACACCGTGGCGTTTGATAAAACTGGCACGCTCACGGTGGGGCAGCCGCGCTTGTTGTCCTTGTTCGCGGCTAATGACGTTGGGACGCTTCAACGTCCTTTGAGCCCGGCCTCACTGGGACAAGCAGCAATGACAGGCTCATCAATTGCAAACTTCTCAGCGCAGTCAGTGACATTGAGTGCTGAGGAACAAGGGTTGCTCACTTTGGCGGCTGGCTTGCAAAGCGGTAGCGAACATCCTTTGGCTCATGCCGTGGTGCAAGCTGCCAAAGCGCATGGCTTTAGCTTGGTCACGCCTGAAGATGTCAAAGCCGTGCCGGGCTTTGGCAGTGAAGGCGTGCTTGAGGGTCGGCAGTTGCTGTTGGGCAGCTTGCGTTGGATGGCAACGCTTCAGTTGACCCCTGGCGAATGGCAAGCCCGTGCACAGGTTTTGCAATCGCAGGGTGCCACGGTGTCGGTTCTGGCCGAACGTACGCCGCAAGGAGTGGTTGCACTTGCCGTGTTGGCGTTTGGCGATGAGCCAAAGCCCGGTGTGCAAGAGGCTCTCGCCAAATTACGTGCACGCGGTCTGCGCTTGGTCATGATTTCTGGCGACAACGCTGGCGCAGCCCAAGCTATGGCGGCACGTTTGGGTTTGCACGTTGATGAAGTGCATGCCGAAGTGTTGCCCGGTGACAAAGCCGCGTTGGTTAAAAGTTTGCAACACAATGCTCACGGCTCACCGCATGTGGTGGCTTTTGTGGGAGACGGCATCAACGATGCCCCCGCCTTGGCTGCTGCTGATGTGGGCTTGGCCATGGCCAATCTTCACGCCGACGGTCAACGCGGTGGCACGGATGTGGCCATGCAGGCGGCGGGCATCACACTCATGCGCGGTGACGTGGCTTTGGTTGCGGGCGCTTTGGATATATCAGCGCGTACCGTTGCCAAGATTCGTCAAAACTTGTTTTGGGCTTTTGCCTATAACGCCGCCGGTATCCCGCTTGCCGCTTTGGGCTATTTGAGCCCTGTGGTGGCGGGTGCTGCGATGGCGCTGAGCTCGGTCAGTGTCATGACCAATGCTTTGTTGCTCAAGCGGTGGACGCCGTAGTTTTTGATTGCGCGTTAGCGCTGTGTGCGTGACCTGTCGCACGCAGCGCTTCTCGTTTCTCTTATTTTTTGACCGCGTTGCGCTTGTCGATGCGTGCGTTGATTTTTTTCAGCATCGCTTCATCTGGGTCTTGCCAGTTGGCACCGGCTTGGTTTGCCATGTAGACCACGGCGTTACCGAAATCAGCCACCGTTAGCTCTGTGCGCCCGCCGCGTGCTGGCATACCGCGTACGCCGTTGTAGCCGTCGGCTGTCAGGTTGACTTGGCCTTCCTTGATGAGCTTGCCCCATACTTTTGTGTCGCCCACTTTGGGCGCCCCTGCAAGCCCTTGTGCGTGACAAGTGGCACACACAGCCTTGAAAGTATCTTCACCAGCTGCGGCCCATGTGCCAGAAGCGGACAGCGCCAAGAGGAGGGTCCAAAGGGTTTTGTTCATTTGTTCACCTTGTGTTTTTAAGACTGCAATTTTGACCGAGAAACCGCACGTGCTCCACCGTCAAGAGCGTCCTAGTAAAATCGGCCGCTGCTAAGCAGGGCGGCGCACAGCCCCTGCGCTTTTGTGCTCCTGCACACCCAAAGGTTGGTTTTATGTTGTACCCCCAAGAGTTTGATGTCATCGTGGTTGGCGGTGGACACGCAGGCACCGAAGCCGCACTTGCTGCTGCACGCATGGGTGCTAAAACTTTACTCTTAAGTCACAACATTGAAACCTTGGGTCAGATGAGCTGCAACCCGTCCATCGGCGGTATCGGCAAAGGTCATTTGGTCAAAGAAGTGGATGCTTTGGGTGGGGCTATGGCTTTGGCCACGGACGAGTCAGGTATTCAGTTTCGAATTCTCAACAGCTCCAAAGGCCCCGCTGTGCGTGCCACTCGCGCGCAAGCCGATCGCATTTTGTACAAAGCAGCCATCCGCCGCATGCTGGAAAACCAGCCTAACTTGTGGCTGTTCCAACAAGCCGTGGATGACCTGATGGTAGAGGGCGACCGTGTCGTGGGGGCTTGCACCCAAGCTGGTATTCGCTTTCGCAGTCGCACCGTGGTGTTGACCGCCGGCACTTTCTTAGATGGCAAGATTCACGTCGGCCTGAACAACTACGCCGGTGGCCGTGCGGGTGATCCTCCCGCTCTCAGTCTGTCGGCCCGACTCAAAGAGCTTAAGTTGCCCCAAGGCCGTTTGAAAACCGGGACGCCCCCGCGCATTGATGGCCGCACGATTGACTTCAGCCAATGCATTGAACAGCCGGGTGACGGCGTGGCGAATCAAACTGAGACTGGCGCACGCTCGGCGGGCGTGTTGGGCGAAGTGCCTGTGTTCAGCTTCATGGGCCGCGCGTCCATGCACCCGCAACACATGCCGTGTTGGATCACCCACACCAACCAGCGTACCCATGACATCATCCGCTCCGGCTTCGATCGCAGCCCCATGTTCACGGGCAAGATCGAAGGCGTCGGTCCCCGTTATTGCCCGAGCGTGGAAGACAAGATCAACCGCTTTGCCGACAAAGATAGTCACCAAATTTTCTTAGAGCCCGAAGGCCTGACCACCCACGAGTACTATCCCAACGGCATCAGCACAAGCTTGCCGTTTGACATCCAGTATGACTTGGTTCGATCCATGAAGGGTTTGGAAAACGCGCACATCATTCGACCAGGCTACGCTATTGAGTATGACTACTTTGACCCGCGTGAACTCAAGCGCAGTTTCGAAACCCGCGTGATCGGCGGCTTGTTCTTTGCCGGACAAATCAACGGCACCACGGGTTATGAAGAAGCTGCTGCCCAAGGTTTGTTTGCTGGCATCAACGCGGCATTGCAATGCCGAAGTTTGGCCGGCGCCGCTAACGACTTTGGCGGCTCGTGGACACCGGGCCGCGATCAGGCCTACTTGGGTGTGTTGGTGGATGACCTCACCACCAAGGGCGTGACCGAGCCGTACCGCATGTTCACCAGCCGAGCCGAGTTCCGCTTGCAGCTGCGCGAAGACAACGCCGATGTGCGCCTGACCGAAGTTGGCCGTCAAATGGGCTTGGTCGACGACGCCCGTTGGGAAGCTTTCAGCCGCAAGCAAGAGGCTGTTTCACGTGAAACAGAACGCCTCAAGTCCATTTGGGTTAGCCCGCGCAATTTGCCTGCCGCCGAGTCTGAGCGCGTCATGGGCAAGGCCATAGACCGCGAATACAACCTGGCTGACTTGCTCCGCCGCCCTGATGTGAGCTATCAAGGCTTGATGTCTTTGGATGGCGCCAAGTATCAAAACCAAGAGGTGGCCGATGGCTTTGCGGGCGATGACGTTTCACGTGAAACCACCCGAGCCATCATTGAGCAGATTGAAATCGCAGCCAAGTACTCGGGCTACATCGACCGCCAACGCGACGAGGTAGAGCGGGCCGCCCATTACGAAAGCCTCAAATTGCCTGAAGACTTGGACTACAACCAGGTCACAGCTTTGTCGATCGAGGTGCGACAGCGCCTGAGTCGTCAGCGGCCTGAAACTTTGGGGCAGGCATCACGCATGTCGGGCATCACGCCGGCTGCCATTTCTTTGTTGCTGATTCACCTCAAGCGTTCGCGAGTCAAAGGCTTTGCCCATGAGGGCGCGTCCAATAACTCGACCGAGGCGGTCTGATGCATCCGCTGTTGCCCGCCTTGCAAAAAGGCCTTGCTGGTTTGGGTTTGGTTCTGGCCGAAGATCAGCAGGCTCAGCTGTTGGCGTACATGGACTTGATTGGTAAGTGGACCAAGGTCTATAACTTGACGGCTGTCCGCGATGCCAACGAAATGCTCACCCATCATTTGCTCGACAGCTTGGCGGTCGTTGCGCCGCTGCGTCGAGAGTTGGCTAAGTTATGTTTGCCCGGTGCCGGCTTGGATGAGGGCTCACCGGCGGTCAGCGAGCAGGACGTAGCTAATAAGACGCAAGCCAAACACAGCCTGCTCGATGTAGGTGCGGGTGCGGGCTTGCCTGGCATTGTCATCGCCATCACTTGCCCCGATGTCTCGGTCACTTGCGTGGATACGGTGGCCAAAAAAGCCGCGTTCATCCAGCAAGTCGCCGCCACTCTCAGGCTGCCCAATCTCAAAGGTTTGCACGCGCGTGTAGAAAGCCTGAACCAGCCCTATGACGTGGTGTGTTCCCGAGCGTTCGCCTCGCTCATCGACTTCACCACTTGGTCCAAGTCCGCCTTGGCAGGTCATGGTGTATGGATGGCTATGAAGGGCAAACATCCCGACCAAGAGCTGGCGGTGTTGCCAGAAAGCGTCAAAGTGTTTCACGTGGAACAGCTCGAGGTACCCGGCTTGGATGCTGAGCGCTGCATCATCTGGATGCGCGGTTAAACTTCTCTCAGTTTTACATCTGAGTTTTCTATGTTCGGTATCGCGGACTACGGCGCTTTCGTCGTGGCCATCATTGTTTTTCTGGCCATTCCCGGCCCCGGTAACTTGGCCTTGCTTACTGCAACTGGCAAAGGTGGCGTGCGTGCGGGCATGGCTGCCACGCTGGGTGTGATTGCCGGTGACCAAGTGTTGTTGTGGTTGGCGGTGGCTGGTTTGTCGGCGGTTCTCATCAACTATCCCAGTTTGTATAGCTCGGTCAAATGGGCGGGTGCTGCATATTTGATTGGCTTGGGCTATTCCTTATTCAACGCAAAGCCGGGAGATGCGCCGGTGTTGGATATGAAGCCTGACCATTACTTTCGCCAAGGTTTGTTTATCACCGTGCTCAACCCAAAGGCGATTGTGTTTTACATGGCCTTCTTTCCATTGTTTGTGGATCCAAAAATCCACATGGGCCTGATCACATTTGGCTTCATGGCACTGACCATCGCGGCGCTGACTTTGGCGTATGGTTTGGTTGTCGTCATGTTGGCCCATCACTTGGCCGAGCGTGTGCGCGCCAATCCTTTGGCCACCGTCATGCTCAACAAAGTGGCGGGTGCATTGCTGATTGGTTTTGGCTTGAAGCTGGCCTTGTTTTAATTATTTTTCTGTCTCTTTCGAAAGTTCTGTATGGCCCAAATCTTCTGCGTAGCCAATCAAAAAGGTGGCGTTGGCAAGACCACCACCACCGTCAACTTGGCGGCTGGCTTGGCATTTGTGGGCCAACGCGTGTTGATGATTGACCTTGATCCGCAAGGCAACGCCACCATGAGCTCGGGCGTCGACAAGCGTGAGATGGAGTTGTCGGTGTATGACGTGTTGCTGGAAGAGGCCACCATCGCCGAAGCCCGTATTCGCAGCAACTGGGGAACCGATGGTGTGCGCTCAAAAATCCCGACCTACGACGTGTTGGGCGCTAACCGCGATTTGGCAGGTGCCGAGGTTGAGTTGGTGTCGTTAGAGCGCCGCGAAAACCGCCTCAAACAAGCCTTGGCTGCAGTTGATGCCGAGTACGACTTTGTGCTTATTGATTGCCCGCCTTCCTTGTCCATGCTCACGCTCAATGGCTTGTGTTCAGCACATGGCGTCATCGTGCCGATGCAGTGCGAATATTTCGCTCTCGAGGGTTTGACCGACTTGGTCAACACCATCAAACAAGTGCATGCCAACCTTAACCGCGACATCAAAATCATTGGCCTTTTGCGTGTCATGTTTGACCCGCGCATCACTTTGCAACAGCAAGTGAGCGAGCAACTCAAAGACCATTTTGGTGACAAAGTGTTTGCCGCCGTCATTCCCCGCAATGTGCGCTTGGCCGAAGCACCCAGCTACGGTTTGCCCGGCGTGGTGTTTGACCCGTCTGCCAAGGGTAGCCACGCCTTTGTGGACTTTGCGCAGGAAATGGTGGAGCGCGTCAAAGCGCTTTGAACCGGCCCCTGTTCAACGCTACTACAGCACGCATGTCGGCCTCTGTCCTCATCCTACCTGGCTGGCACAACAGCGGGCCTGACCACTGGCAAAGCCTGTGGCAGAACACGCATGGCTACACCCGAGTCGAGCAACACAACTGGGATTTCCCGCTGCGTGGCGACTGGATGATGCAGCTCGAAGAGGCTGTGTTAGCCAACCCCCATGCTGTGTTGGTGGCGCACAGCTTAGGTTGTATTTTGGTGGCAGCGTGGGCTGCCCATTCCAACAATGCCAACCAGGTCAAAGGCGCTTTGTTGGTCGCACCTGCCGATGTAGAGCGCCAAGAAATGCAGCACATGCTGCACAGTTGGAGCCCGATCGTGCGTGAGCGTTTGCCTTTTCCCAGCATCGTTGCCGCTAGTCGTAACGATGTGCATTGCAGCCTGTTGCGTGCCAGTGGTTTGGCCCAAGCATGGGGGTCGCGCTTGATCGACTGCGGCATGAGTGGCCACATCAACACCGACTCACGGCTGGGCGATTGGCCCGAAGGCTTTGCCTTGTTACAAGAATTAATGAAAGAAAAAAATGGTCACTAAAAAATCCAAAGGCTTAGGTCGCGGTCTCGAAGCGTTGTTGGGCCCTAAAGTTGACGACAGTGTGGCCGCCCAAGCCGCTGCCGCCGAAGGCCTGCCCAGCAGCTTGCCGCTGAGCCAAATGGTGGCGGGCATGTACCAGCCGCGCACGCGCATGGACGAGGGCGCTTTGTATGAGTTAGCCGAAAGCATCAAAGCCCAAGGCATCATGCAACCGATTCTGGTGCGTCAGCTCACCGATGGACCCAATGCAGGTAAGTATGAAATCATTGCGGGCGAACGCCGTAGCCGCGCAGCCAAACTAGCGGGCTTGGACACCGTGCCCGTGCTCGTGCGCAACGTGCCCAACGAGGCCGCAGCGGCCATGGCGCTGATTGAAAACATTCAGCGTGAAGACCTCAACCCACTCGAAGAAGCCCAAGGCCTGCAACGCCTCATCAAAGAGTTTGGCCTCACGCACGAACTTGCCGCACAAGCGGTGGGCCGCTCACGCAGCGCAGCCAGCAACTTGCTGCGCTTGCTTAACTTGGCGGAGCCCGTGCAGTCCATGCTCATGGCAGGCGACATCGACATGGGCCACGCACGTGCCCTGTTGGCGCTTGACCGTGGCACACAAATCACCGCTGCCAATCAAATCAGCGCCAAAAAAATGTCGGTGCGTGAAGCTGAGAGCTTGGTTAAAAAGCTCAGCGCTGAATTCAACCTTGTGCCGCAAAAGCCCAAGAGTGAAAAGTCTCGCGACATCAAACGCATTGAAGAAGAGCTTTCTGATTTGCTCACAGCACAAGTTGAAGTGCGCGTTAAAAAACGCGTCAAACGTCATGGCAGAGTCGAGGAGATGGGCGAGCTCTCTATTCAGTTTGGCTCGCTCGATGAACTCAATGGTCTGATCGAAAAACTGCGCAAGTCTTAACCTCTGATGTTGCAAACGCTGCAAAACGTATTTCTGCCCAAGAGCTTCTTCAAAGGCTCTCAGCTAGAACGTCGTCGCAGTTTGCTGACTTACATGCTCCTGTTGGTGGGTGCGTGTTCGTTGCCGTTTTATTTCATTCCCCACCCCGACTACAACCACATCGCCAACGTCGTAGGGTCGGCAGGTTATTGGACCTTGCTGACGCTGCTCTTGATGGGCGCATCGTATTTGCTGGTTGCGCACGCCACCTTGTTGTGGTCGATTGCTTATGTGGGTTACCTAGCCGCCATGACCGGTGGTATCAATTCGCCAGTCATGGTGTGGATGACGGCGGTGGTCTTGCCTGCCATTTTGTTGCTTGATCGCATGGCCGCGATCTTTTGGGTGGTGGTGGTGTTTGTCATGAACTTGTTCTTGCTTTTCATCAGCCAACACGGCGTGGTCAACAGCGACATCAACATGGCCAACGACGTCATGGCTTGGACCGTGGCCAACAAGTTATTTGTCATCAGCTTGGCCATGCATGTGGTGTTCGTGACCGAACGCATGCATCGCAGCCAAGTAGCTGACATGGACCAAAGCAACGCGGAGCTTGAACAGACACACCAAGCGTTGCTTCGTGCACAAGCGCACAAAGATGAATTCATCGCCTCCGTGGGCCACGAGTTGCGCACCCCCATGAACGCCATCTTGGGCCTGAACGGCATTTTGCGTAACGAGTTGGCCTCACATCCAGAAGACGCTGTGGTGGTGGACCACATCCGTCGCTCTACCGAACAGCTGCTCCAAGTGGTCAACGACATCTTGGACTTTTCTCAGCTCCAAGCAGGTAAGTTGGTTTTGCGTAAAGAAGAATTTGCCCTCAAAGAAACCATCACGCAAGTGATGACCCGCTACACCGACAAAGCACGAACCAAACACATTGAACTCCATTTCGATGCAGCCCCTATTCACAACATGTGGGTCAAAGGTGACCGCCAGCGCTTAATTCAAGTGTTCAGCAACTTGCTAGACAACGCGCTCAAATTTACGGCAGCAGGGCGCGTGGATGTACGCGCGCAAGCGGTGGGCGGTGGCATTTTGTTTGAGGTTCAAGACACAGGCATTGGCATTGCGGCCGATCGGCAAGAGCATATTTTTCAAGGCTTTGAACACGCTGACATACAAACCAACCGTCAATACGGCGGCACGGGTTTGGGCTTGTCGATTTGCGAGAAGTTGGTCACGCTACAAGGCGGCACCATTGGTGTGAGCAGTGTGCAAGGCCAAGGCGCAAGGTTTTGGTTTCAAGTGCCTTTGCGCAGCGTCGCCGTGCAAGAAGCCAAAGCAGCCGCAGAGATGGCGCGCACGTTGGTGGACGCACCCATCCAAATTCTTCTGGTCGATGACAACGCGGTCAACCTGTTGGTCGCGCGCATGATGCTCAAAAAATGCTTTCCCAAAGCCATCATCACCGAAGCAAGTAGCGGAACCATAGCGTTAGACATGTTGCGTTCTCAACCCTTTGATCTGGTGCTCATGGACATGGTCATGCCAGAGATGGACGGCACTCAAGCCACCCAACTGCTTCGCCAAACCTTTGATGCGCCAGTTTGCGATATGCCTGTCTTGGCACTCACAGCCAGCGCCAATCCGGTGGACAAAGATCGCTGCTTGGACGCCGGCATGGATGATGTGTTGCACAAGCCACTGGATGAGAAGCAACTCATCTCGAAAATTTCTAACGCATTAGCGCTGCATGCTGCGCGGGGTAAAGCATGACACTGCATTCGTTGGACGTTTTTACCGCTTGGGCGATTCCTTATTTGCCCAAGCGTTTCAGAGAGGGCAGGCTGCCCTATCTATTTTTTGTGGTGTGGTTGCTCATGGCGGTGATGGTGGTTCTGGCGGCCATCACGCCGTATCCCAACAACGTGCCAGTGCCGCTCATCTTTGCGTTTTTTCTATTCGTCTTGCAGGCGCTCTTTAGCTGGGGCCTTGCGTTTCATGTGTCGATCTACATCGGCTTAGCGGGTGGCGTGCTGCTGGTTTGTTATGCGGCGTGGATGTCCGGTGGCATCTACTCGCCACGCATGGCATGGTTAGCCGCAGTGCCGCTTATTTCGTTTTATGCCGTCAGTCGCTTGGCGGGCTTGTTTTGGTTGGGCGTGGTGTTGCTGGTCGAAGTTGTCATGGCTTACATCACATGGCAAGCATGGCTTCCGGCCAATACCAGCTTGGGCGCTGCGCAAGTCATGTCCTCGTTTGCTACCTACTCGGTGGTCACACTCATTGTCATCACGGTACCGTTTTTGTACGACAGCCTGTTTCGCCAAGCCTACAACGCCAGTTTGCAACGGAACCAAGAGTTAGAAGAAAAACGTCAAGAGTTGCTTGGCACAGCGGCCATGCGTGAACAGTTCATTGCCACTGTCAGCCACGAACTCCGCACACCCATGCACGCCATACTTGGCTTCAACAACATGCTGCTCAAGCGTGTGGCAGATAACCCCCAAGCTCTCAAAATTTTGAACCACACACGTCAGTCGGCAGACCACTTGCTGACCGTCATCAACGACGTGTTGGACTACTCTCAGCTGCAAGCCGGCAACATCAATGTGCAGCCCGAAACCTTTGCGTTGCGTGACACCATTCACAGCGCTTTCGATTTGTTTGCTCAACGTGTTGAGAGCATGCACTTGCAATACAACTGCGTCATTGAAGATAACGTGCCTGAGTGGGTCAACACAGATCGTCATCGACTGATGCAAATCTTGGTCAACCTGTTGGGCAACGCCATCAAGTTCACGCACCAAGGGCACGTCACGCTGTCGGTGCGTCGTCAGCCTTTGTGCGTGCATTTCTCGGTGCATGACAGCGGCATTGGCATCCCGCATGAACAGCAGCCAAAAATCTTCCAGCGCTTTGTGCAAGCCGAAGACGACACCCAATCCCGTTACGGCGGCAATGGTTTGGGCTTGTCCATCACACAGCGTTTGGTCGAACTCATGGGTGGCCACATCGGCTTTGAGAGCCAAGTGGGAGCGGGCTCTAAGTTTTGGTTCACATTGCCACTGGTCGAAGTGGATGCGCCTAAGCCAGATGCACCCAAAGTGCCAACACGCATTGCTCCCCTAGAAGCTGCGCAACGTTTCTTGGTGGTCGATGACAACCCCATCAATCGCTTGTTGGTTCGTCAAATACTTAAGAACACTTGGCCTGAGTGCGAAATCGTGGAGGCCGACAATGGCATCAAAGCCATTGATGCAATTCGCAAACAAGAGTTCGACGTCATCCTCATGGACATGGTCATGCCTGAAAAAGATGGCATCGAAGCCACCCGTGAGCTGCGCCTGCAGTTTGATCAGCCGATCCGCGACACACCCGTGTTGGGCCTCACCGCCAACGTCAATCCGCTGGACCTTGAGCGCTTTGCGGCTGCGGGCGTCAGTGCTGTCGTGCTCAAGCCCTTCGACGCAAACAAAGTTTGCGCGCAAGTTGAAGACATGCTCAGAGAGAAAAGATCTTCCCTGGGTTCATGATGTTGTGCGGGTCCAGTGCACGCTTGATGGTGCGCATCATGTCCACCGCGCCTTCGCCAGTTTCGGCGCGCAAGAACTCCATTTTGTGCAAACCAATCCCGTGCTCACCCGTGCAGGTGCCACCCATGCTCAAAGCTCGGGCCACCAGCTTTTGGTTCAGCTCTTCCGCTAACGCGTGCTCTTCTTGGTTGTTGGGGTCAATTAAATATCCGACATGGAAATTGCCGTCACCCACGTGGCCTACCAAGAAGTACGGAATGCCAGACGCATCTGCCTCGGCAATCGATTCCAACATGGCATCTGCTAAGCGGCTGATGGGCACACAGGTATCGGTAGTCACCGCACGGCAGCCGGGGCGGCTTTGAATGGCGGCAAAGTAAGCGTTGTGTCGCGCTGTCCATAAGCGTGTGCGTTCTTCAGGCGTTGTGGCCCACTCAAAGGCAACGCCGCCGTATTCAGATGCAATTTCTTGCACCGTCTCCGCTTGCTCCTTCACGCCCGCAGGCGAGCCGTGAAACTCCATCAGCAGCATCGGTGCTTCGTTCAGGCTCAGCTTTGCATACTGGTTCACGATCTTCACTGAGCCAGCATCTAACAATTCCACACGCGCAATCGGCACACCCATTTGAATGGTGGCAATCGTCGTGTGTACTGCAGCCTCAATGCTGGGGAACGAACACACCGCAGCCGACACTGCCTCGGGCAATGGGTAAATGCGCAAAGTCATTTCAGTCATCACACCTAGCGTGCCTTCGCTGCCTACAAACAAACGCGTCAAGTCATAGCCTGCAGCCGACTTTTTGGCGCGTGTGCCCGTGCGAATCACCTCGCCACTGGCGGTGACCACTTCTAGCGTCAACACGTTCTCGCGCATCGTGCCGTAACGGACCGCGTTTGTGCCGCTGGCACGTGTGGCGCACATGCCACCTATCGACGCATCAGCGCCGGGGTCAATCGGAAAAAATAAACCCGTGCTCTTGATTTCTTCATTCAGCTGTTTGCGAGTCACGCCGGGTTGCACCGTGACGGTCAGGTCTTCTGCGTTGATGCTCAGCACCTTGTTCATGCGGCTCACATCCACGCTGATGCCACCCTGCACCGCCAGCAAATGGCCCTCTAAGGATGAGCCCACACCAAATGGAATCACAGGCACCTTGTAGTGCGCAGCCAGCTTGACCGCATCTGCCACATCCTGCGTGCTTTCGGCAAACACCACAGCGGCAGGCGGCGGCACATGTGTGAAGGGCGATTCATCGCGGCCATGCTGCTCGCGAATCACCAAGGCCGTTGAGCAATTGGTACCAAAACGCGCCTGAAGTGCCGCAATCATCTCGGCGGGCACCTCGCGTTGTGCAACAGCGGGGGTTAAATGTTGGTGTGAGGTGGGGGCGTTCATGCGGAGTCTCCTAAGCGATCAGCCATTCTAAGAACAAGCCCCTGTCAGCCAAAAGCCCCTGCGCGACAGGCAAAATAAGCACCAAACCACATTGATGAGGCAACGCACATGGGCAATCGACTTACACAAATCGCCACACGCACTGGCGACGCAGGCACCACCGGCTTGGGCAACAACCAACGGGTTTCAAAAAACAGCTTGCGCGTGCACGCCATGGGTGAGGTCGACGAGCTCAATTCCAACATTGGTGTTCTCTTGTGCGAAGACATACCGCAAGACGTGCGAGATGTATTGATTGAAATTCAGCACCAGCTCTTCAACCTAGGTGGCGAACTTTCCATCCCCGGTTTTGAGCTGCTCAAAGACGAAGCGGTGCAAGCCCTAGATACTGCGCTTGAAACCTACAACGCCAAACTCCCTAAGCTAGAAGAATTCATCTTGCCCGCCGGAAATCGTGGCGCAGCCCTTTCACACGTGTGCCGCACGGTGGCGCGTCGCGCCGAACGCGCCGTGGTGGCTTTGGGTAATGAAGAGGCCATTGGCGACGCGCCGCGCCAATACCTCAACCGCTTGAGTGATCTCATGTTTGTGTTGGCTCGCGTGCTCAACCGCCTCAACGGCGGTGATGATGTGTATTGGAAAAGTGAGCGTATAAAAAATAATGGGGCGTGATGGGTGACGGATTTACAACAAATTCTCCACAGCCAAAGAGTTGCACATTTGGCGCAACCTTATCCGAGTGTGTCGGTACGTCGCGTAGATTTACAAAAACTAAGAGCACTGATAAGCGACAACACTGAATCCATTGTCCAAGCGATAACTGCGGACTATGGTCACCGCTCGCGTCACGAAACCATGCTGGCCGAGGTGGTGCCCGTGCTGCAGGCTGTAGACCATGCGCTCAAACACCTCAAGCGATGGATGAAGCCACAGCGACGAGGCGCAGATTGGGTCGCGTTTTTTGGTAGCCAAAACCGCGTACTACCGCAACCCCTAGGCGTGGTGGGCATCATCGTGCCGTGGAACTTCCCCATCAACTTGAGCTTCATGGTGCTGGTCGATGTCTTTGCGGCAGGCAATCGGGCGATGGTGAAGATGTCTGAAAACTCACGCCATATCACCCGTCTGTTGATGGACTTGGCCCCGCGCTATTTCAGCGCAGACAAATTGGCGTTTGTTGAAGAAACCGGTGGTGTGGGCGTGGCGTTTTCGCAGCTGAAGTTTGACCACTTGGTATTCACCGGCTCCACGCAAACGGGCAAGGCTGTCATGGCCGCTGCTGCGCAGAACCTGTGCCCTGTGACCTTAGAGCTTGGCGGCAAGTCGCCAGCAGTGGTGTGCCCTGAGTTTGATTTGCAAACAGCAGTCGAGCGCATCATGTTTGCCAAGTGTTTCAATGCGGGCCAAATTTGCAGCAATGTGGACCATGTGTTTGTGCCTCATGCGCAGATCAATGCATTTGTGCGCATGGCGCGAGACTGTGTGCAAAAGCGTTTTGGCAGTTTAGACAGTCCTGACTACACCGCCATCATTGATGCAACAGCATTTCAGCGCTTGGTGGATGCACTTCAAGAAGCGCAAGCGCAAGGGGCCACGTTGGTCCCTTTGCTAGATGGTCCCGCGTGGGATGTCGAGACTCGAAAAATTGCGCCACACATCGTGCTCAACGTGCCGCCAAATTGCGCCTTGCAGATGCGTGAAATTTTTGGCCCTGTGCTGCCTGTCGTTGGCTATACAGATTTGGAGGATGTGGTGCAGATCATCAATACTGGCCCACGTCCTTTGGCGTTCTACCCGTTTAGCGATCTGCGCAGCACTGTAGATGACTTAATCATGCGCGTCATGTCTGGTGGCGTGGGCGTGAACGATGCCTTGTTTCACACCACGCAGCACACGTTGCCATTTGGTGGGGTGGGTGAGAGCGGCATGGGCCACTACCATGGCCATGATGGCTTTGTTACGTTCTCCAAAATGCGCCCCATCTTTTACCAAGCGCGACTCAGCAGCACGCGTTTCATATGGCCGCCGTATGGTCAGCTGGTTGACCGATATTTGAAATTCCTCACACGATGAAACGCCGCGAATTTAACCAACACCTGCAACGCAGCGCCATCGCTTTGGCGCTGGCTCCTTGGCTAAGTGCGGTAGCCGCGCCGGCAGACAAGCCACACGCTTGGCGCGTCAACCCATTTGCATTGGGTGTGGCCAGTGGGCGTCCGCGTGCGAACTCGGTGGTGCTGTGGACGCGCATGTTGATCAGCGACGAAGACCGTGCGGTAGGCACCGGCGCCCTGCGCGTGCTGGTAGAGGTGTTTGCTGATGCAGGGCTCAAACGCCGCGTACAAAAAACAGAGGTGGTGACAGATGATGCGCGTGGTCACAGCGTGCATGTGCATTTGCAACAGTTGCAGCCCAGCACCGATTACTGGTACCGCTTCACCCAAGGCGACGCACGCAGCAGCGTGGGCCACACGCGCACAGCGCCCGCACTGAATGCAGATGTGCAAACGCTACGCATCGCGCTGACTTCGTGCCAGCATTATGAGCAAGGCCAATACATCGCGCATGCCGAGATTGCCAAGCAGCAACTCGACTTTGTGTTGTTCTTGGGTGACTACATCTACGAGAGCAGCAACCCGCAGTACGCCATACGCAAACACAATGGCGACGAGCCCAAAACATTGCCGCAGTACCGCGAACGCTACGAGCAATATAAGCGCGACCCGCATCTGCAAGCGGCACATGCCGCACATCCGTGGGTGCTGATGTGGGACGACCATGAGGTGGTCAACGATTACGCCAATGACATAGACCGCAACTACACCGACCCCCAACAGTTTTTGTTGCGTCGTGCCGCCGCATACCAAGCGTACTTTGAGCATCAACCGGTGTTGCTGGGTCCAGACAAAGACAACGCCGCCAATATGCGTTTGTACGAACAGCTCAGTTGGGGCAAGTTGGCCGATGTGTGGACGCTTGACTGCCGCCAATACCGAAGTGCCCAAGCCTGTCGCGATCCTGTGCGCGGCGGTGGCCGCATGGTGATGCAGTGCGATGAGCTCAATGACCCTGCGCGCACCATGCTGGGTGCAACGCAAGAGAAGTGGATCACAGACGGTTTAAGCCAATCCAAACGTCAATGGAAATTGGTCGCGCAGGCCACACAAATTAGCCCCACCAATGTGCCTGCGCCTGTGGGTCGTAGCTATTGGAACGAGGCGTGGGATGGTTACCCCGAAGCGCGTAAACGCCTGTTGCAAACCGTGGTGGATGCCAAGCTGCACAATGTGGTCACTCTCGGCGGCGATGTGCATTGCAACGTCGCCGCCAACTTGCGCCTAGAGCCCAACAACCCGCAGTCACCCATCGTGGCCAGTGAATTTGTCACCACCTCCATCACCTCACGCGGCCTCGGCGACAAGGCGGCGGCCGTGATTCGTGACAGCAATGCCGACTTGCTGCACTACCGATCCGATGAACGTGGTTATAGCCTGATCACCGTCACGCCCAACGAAGTGCGCTGCGACTTCAGAACCACCAAGTTCCCTGCGGGCAGTGAAGCTGCGTTCAAAACACAGGCAAGTTATGTGGTGAGCAACGGTAAAGCCGGACCGCAACTTCTTTGATGTTTAGATATGAGTAAACCTAACGCTACATCACCTGGCTGGTACGACCAGCATGTATTGCCTTATCTGCTGGATTTCGCATGTGGCTTGCCGGTCATTCAAAGTCAGCGTCGCAAAGTGATTCCTACCGCATCCGGACGAGTGTTGGAAGTGGGTATTGGTACAGGTTTGAATTTGCGGTTTTATGACCAAACAAAAGTGGAGTCGCTGGTGGGTGTAGACCCCGCAGAACAAATGCATGCGCTGGCAAAAAAGCGTAGCGAACGCGCAGGCTTGCCTGTAACGTTGGTGCATTTTTCAGCAGAAGCGTTGCCATTGGAGGCCGCTTCGTTTGACTGCGTAATTTGTACTTATACGTTGTGTTCGATCGAGGACCCATTTGCTGCTTTGCGTGAAATGCGTCGCGTGCTCAAACCGAATGGACGATTGTTATTTGCTGAGCATGGCTTGGCGCCGGATGCATCGGTGGCTCGTTGGCAATTTCGCATCGAGCCGTATTGGCGCAAGTTGGCAGGTGGCTGTCGCTTGACACGTGATGTGCCGGAATTATTAAAAGAAGCAGGGTTTCAAACTTCAGGCGGCGAAGCGTACGTTGCTTGGCCTAAGTCCTTGGGCTACAACTATTGGGGTGTCGCAACACCTGCTTAAGTTGCTGTGATTTGACCGCGGTCTAACGTGTAACTGCGATCACTCACCCACTTTGCAAAGTGGGTGTTTTGCTCGGACAGCAACACGCTCACACCTTGGCGCTTGAGCGCCAAAATCATCTCGCCCATTTGCTCCACGATGACAGGGGCCACGCCTTCAGACGGCTCATCGAGCAACACCATCAACGGGTTGCCCATGAGGGTGCGCGCTACAGTGAGCATTTGTTGCTCACCACCGCTCATATGGCTGGCAGGGCGTTGTTGCATGTCGGCGAGGTTGGGGAACAACGCAAAGATTTGATCGAGTGACCACTGCGGTGCCACTGTGCCATCTGCAAAATGGCGTGCTGCTTGCACACCCAGTTGCAGGTTTTCCAGCACCGTCAGGTCAGTAAAGATGCGGCGGTCTTCTGGCACATAGCCTAGGCCTAAGCGAGCGGATTGAAAAGGCTCGGCGCTGGAGATATCTAGCCCTGTAAACATCACACTGCCCGTGCATTTGGGCATGAGGCCCATGATGGCTTTGAGCGTGCTGGACTTGCCAGCACCGTTGCGTCCGACCAGTGCCACCACTTCGCCGCGTTGCACATTCAGTTGCGCATCAAACACCACTTGTGCTGCGCCGTACCAAGCGTTCAAGCCTTGAACTTCGAGTAGAGGCGTCTCGCTAGGGGACGCGGCGCGTGTCGTGAATGCCGTATCTGCAGTGGTCTCGGGCGTTGTGGTGGTGAACGGCGTGCACATCTTTTCCGATGCGCCAAATGTTTTGCCACTGCCAAAGTACACGGCTTGCACCTGCGAGTCGGTTTGCACTTGCGCAGGTGTGCCTTGCGCGATGAGTGCACCACGCGCCATCACCAGCACGCGGTCGGCGTGTTCAAACACCACATCCATGCTGTGCTCAGTAAACAGCACGGCCACGCCGCGTTGGTTTACCAAGCTGCGCGTGAGTGCCATCAGTGCATGGCGTTCGTCGGGAGCCATGCCTGCGGTGGGCTCGTCCATCAGCAACAAGCGCGGCTCATTCGCCAAAGCCATGGCGAGCTCAAGACGCTTTACATCACCATATGCCAGCGCGTTGCAAGGGCGGTCGGCTTGGGTGTCTAGCTGCACTTGCTCTAGCAGTTGCAGCGCATCAGCGCGGCGGAAGTGCGTGGCGCGTTGCCATGGCGCGAGCGATAAGCCATCTGCTGACAGCAATGCCATCTGTACGTTCTCAACCACGGTGAGTGAGCCAAAGGTTTGCGCCATTTGAAACGTGCGGCTCACGCCCATGCGCCACAGCTCGTGTGGCTTGCGTCCAAGCAACGACACACCATCAAGCACGATGCTGCCGCTGTCAGGCGCAAGCTGGCCATTGACCAAATTGAAGGTGGTGGACTTGCCTGCGCCATTGGGGCCGATGAGCGCAAGCAACTCGCCTTTGTGCAAGTTGAACGACACATCGTTCACAGCTTGGTTGCCGCCGAAGGCTTTGTACAAATGTTGAACGTCTAACAATGCGCCACCACGATGAATACCGGGGTTTGCTGTTGCTTGTGCGGAGGTTTGAGGTGTGTGTGTGCTCATGCATCACCTCGCGCATGGGATGTGCGCACACGCCGCCACAGCGCCTGCACCGAGCCAGCAATACCCTGCGGAAACACCAGCACCATCAGCAACATGCTGCCACCCAACACAGCGCGCCAGTAGTCGGTGCTACGCGCCAAGCTATCTTGCAGCGCCGTAAATGTCACCGCGCCGACGAGTGGCCCAACCAGCGTGTGCACACCGCCGAGCATGACCATGACCAAACCATCCACCGACTTGCTCACGCCCAGCACATCGGGCGAGATGCTGCCTTTTGAAAACGCAAACAATGCACCGGCCAAACCTGCAGCACCTGCAGCGATCACAAAGCCCAACCATTGCACTTGAGCTACGTTCAAACCCATGGCTTCTGCGCGACCCACTGAGTCGCGGCTAGCGCGCAGTGCGTAGCCAAGGGGCGACATCAGCACGCGGCGCAAGGCATAGACGCTAAGCGCCACCAGTGCAAGGGTGAGCCAGTAATAAGCAGCTTTGCCTTGCAACCAATCGCTAGGCCACACGCCCGCGATGCCGTTGCTGCCGCCCGTGAAGTCGTCCCACTGAAAACAGATGGACCACACAATTTGTGCAAACGCCAAGGTGAGCATGGCCAAGTACACGCCCGACAAACGCACCGCAAACCACGCAATGGGCGCAGCCACCAAAGCGCTGACGAGTGGTGCCAGTACCCATGCCGCGTCACTAGATACACCTGCACGCAGCACCAACAGCGCGGCGGCATACGCACCCACACCAAAGTAAGCGGCATGTCCAAACGAATGCATGCCCGCTGGCCCCATGATGAAGTGAAGACTCGCCGCGAACAAAGCCGCGATGAGCAAGTCAATGCCCAACACCAATGTGTAGGGTGAGTCAGTGGTGAAGAGCGGAAGCACGAGCAATGCAGCGCCAACCAACAGCCACGCCAACTGCGTGCGTGCGCCACCCAACACAAACGGCGCTTCTTGTTCGGTGCTGGCACGTGGTGCGCTTTGGGGTTTGCCCAGCAAACCCCAAGGACGCACCATCAGCACCGCAGCCATCACCAAAAATTCGGCCACGAGTGTGAGTTTGGAAAACGCAAACGACACACCCAAGATTTCAACCGTGCCCACCGCAATGCACAGCGCTTTGATTTCGGCAATCAACAAGGCGGCCACAAACGCGCCGGGGATAGAACCCATGCCGCCGACCACGACCACCACAAACGCATCGCCAATGGTGGCCATGTCCAGTCCCAAGTGTGCGGGTTCGCGTGGCAGTTGTAGCGCGCCTCCCAAGCCCGCCAGTGCGCAGCCCAGTGCAAACACAGCGGTGAACAAGTGGCGTGGGTTCACGCCCAATGCGCCGAGCATCTCGCGGTCTTGCGTGGCGGCGCGAACCAACACACCAAAGCGTGTGTGCTGCAAGCACCACCACAACACGGCCAACACCAGTGGGCCAATGGCGATCAAAAACAAATCATAGGTAGGAAAGCGGCGGCCCAAAAAATCCACCGCGCCGCTCAGACCCGGTGCGCGTGGCCCCAGCAAATCTTCTGCGCCCCACAGCCACAACGTGCCGTCTTGAATGACCAGCACCAAGGCAAAAGTGGCCAGCAATTGAAACAACTCAGGTGCTTTGTAAATGCGGCGCAGCAACAGCACTTCCACCAATGCACCCAACACACCGGTGACGAGTGCGGCGCAAAGTAACAGCAAAAAGTAGGCGGCGGTTTGGCTGGCAGCATCACCTAACACCACGCTCAAAGAGGCAGATACAGAAGGGGCAGCATGCGACACGAATGAGTACGCCAGATACACACCCAACATGAAGAACGAACCATGCGCAAAGTTGACGATGCGCGTCACGCCAAAGATGAGCGACAAGCCCGCCGCTACCAAAAACAAAGACGACGCGCTGGCCAGCCCGTTGAGGGCTTGTACGAGGAAGCTAGCGACGTCCATGGTGTGTGAGGCTTGAAATTAAAACGCCCGCAAGAGGCGGGCGTTGTGG
>JACCDT010731339.1_pt1 | contig 23529 bp, 45 predicted proteins | sample 7446291 | NCBI WGS metagenome assembly JACCDT01 (sample SAMN15323446, study PRJNA562643) | freshwater metagenome | isolation source: river surface water | place: USA:Blue River Watershed | collected 2017-08-17 | reverse complement strand
TGGCAATTTCGTGGATGTGGTATTCCACTGCGGCAACCACTGCGAACAAGGTTGAGATCGATTATTACGACGCGAGCCAGACGTTTGTTTCTCCAACAATCACGGTTTTCAGTCAGAGCGCAGGAAATCCATCCTCTTGGACCAGCGGTTTCGCAATGAGCGCACCGCCATCGACTGCCAGATTTGCAAAGCTCACATTCATCGGATGTGACTCGTCTAGCACTACAGCCGGTTCCACTTATTGGGATTCGATAGTGGTAACTCCGATTGATTTCAAACGGCGCACCGAGTTCCACGCAGTCGGCAGCAACACTCGGACATGGGAATGGAAAGCGCAGTTTACTGGACCCCACCGGATCACATGCATCGGAGGCGGGGCGTCCGGATCGCACAACTCTGGCGCAACACTGCAACCTGGTGGTGGCAGTGGAGAGCTTGCGCAGTCGATTGTCATGCTGACATCAGGAACGGCCTACACCGTAGTTGCTGGTGGAGCTGGGGCAGCCGGATCATCATCTGCCGGAAACAATGGAGCAGATAGCACATTCGCAACGACCACCGTGGTGGGCAAGGGCGGATCAAAGGGAATCATAAATTCCACTGGTGGAGCAGGCGGAACAGGTGGAACAGGCACGATCAAAGTTTCCGGATGCCCGGGCGACACTCCCGCGGGCGGTCGAAATGGTAACGGCGGCGACTCGGTATTCGGAAAAGCCGGAGGCATTGGAGGCACAACTGGAGTGATAGCTATAGCACCGCTCGAGTATTCTGGTGGCGCTGGCGGTGCAGGCAGCAATAATGCGTCTGAGTCCGGATGCATTGGAGGATCCGGACTGGTCATCATCGAATGGTAAGGAATTTCCTTACTCTCACTAAGCATTACCCCTAGTTTTCCTAAGTGAAAAAATCTCAAAAATAAATGCGTTAGGGTGTTGACATGTTCGGGCAATCTGCTAGGTTGATCGCGTCGAAGGGAATGAACCCCGAGACGAAAACAAAAAGATTATGAACACTGAAACCACCTACAAAATTACCGGAAACGACGCGGTCAGGCTTGCGGAGCGAGATCAACTTACCCTCCACTGCCACGCTAATCCGTTGGACGACGGCGGCATTGTAAGCACAGAAATGGGCCGACAGATCGCAAGAGACGACGCCAACTTGCTGTGGGTGGATGTGGTAATCGATGGCTGGTGGACCGGCTCCCAGGCTGTGAGTGAGATGCCCGGCTATAATGTCTCAGATTATTTCACCTCGGGCGGCATGTATCTCGGACCTGATGACGATGGTATTGAGCCTCGCTGGTCTGATTCCCACTAACCCCAACCCCAAAACGAATATGAAAACCGAAATCACAGTATACGACGGTAACCCAGCATTAAGCGGCCCGTGCTCATGGCCAGACACGTTTTCTGGCGTCGCAGATTCGAGCGGAATTTCAAAATCGGCACGGACCAGGATCCTGCGGGTTGCCAGAAAATGTGGAGAATACAGTTCTGGAAATCGACTTTGGCTAATTGCCAGAGACCAAAGCGGAACCGAAATTTGCAGTGATACCGTAGTGGTATGAGTACCCGACAAGCCGCCAGCATCCGCCGCATCCGATCGCAGCGCCGAGCCAGAGGGCTGTGTTTCGGGTGCGGTAGGCCGTCCAACACCTACCGTTGCGAGGAGTGTAATGCCCGCAAGAGAGAGGCAGAGAGGGAGTATATGCGCGAATACATGCGGAAACTGCGCAGCGCAAAAAAACACAAAAAGATGTTGACGGACCAAAATGGTGTGATAACCTAATTGAAATGAAGGTTGAAACTAAGAACGTCGCGGTTCCGCTGGAGACTCAGAAACGGCTCGCGGATTACTGCAAAAAGGTAGGAGTCAAAATCTATCACGCGGCGCAGCTCGCGATCGACGAATGGCTAAACAAGGCTACAAAGAAACCCAAATGACCACCCGCCAGCGATCCCTAGCCGAATGGCGCCGACGCAACTCCCCACCCGGAGCTAGGGAGATGAAACAGATTCGAGAATCATTCCGGGCGTTCCAGCAGCACAGAGGCCAACCAACGGCCAAGCAGTTTTACACCAAAACCATCATCACAAAAACCACATGAACCCACACACCCTACCCACCGGCACCGTGTTGATGGTGCCAATCGATGGACGCACGCAGCGGATGGAATTCCTAGGGCTAACGGTCAGCCTGTTCTTCGGCGGCGAGATGGCCAGATTTAGATCGCTTGAGACAGATGGGATCGTGCTACTGCCTGTCTCCCGAGTTGAGCGGGAAGCGAAGGAGGCCGCGTGAGTCCTGAAGCCCAAAAAGCCTTGGTTGATGCGATCCCAGGTGTAGTCGGATTGATAGTTGCCGGATGGATCCTAACAACTCTTTTCAAACAAAAGGACTAGGATTAATAAATGAAACTCACCTTCGTCCCCACCATGCCAATTGTGTGCTGCCGTTGCCAGCTAGTCACCGGCTGGGTCGTCACCGTCCGCGAGCGAGCGCACCTAGCCTCGCATGGCTACTGCCGGACGTGTGCAGCCAAGATAAAACTTCAAATCCGAAAACCATGAAAATCACCCATCGATTCAACGGATCAACGCTATTCGAGGCAGAGGCAGAATCGCTGCCACTCCTGCTTAAGCTGGCCATCGAGGCTAAGGCGGACCTCAGCGGCGCGAACCTCAGCTACGCGAACCTCAGAGACGCGAACCTCAGAGGCGCGGACCTCAGCGGCGCGAACCTCGAAGGGGTCCCGGTGGTTGAGAATCTCGATTCGAAAATCCTCAAGGCAATCGAGGCAGGCGGCGAGCTGAACATGGATGAGTGGCACTCCTGTGCGACGACTCACTGCCGGGCTGGGTGGGCCATAACGCTGGCCGGTGAGGATGGCAAGAAATTGGAAGCTCGGCTGGGACCTTCAGCAGCCGGGGCACTGATTTACGCGAAATCAACCGGGCGCGTTCCTTCGTTCTTTTCCACAAATGAGGAGGCGCTGATTGACATTCGTGAATGCGCGGCGAAGGAGGCAAAATGAAACTCGACGAACTTAACGACCACGACCGTGAGCTCGCAGCCGAGCAAAGCGACAGGCTTCTCCAAGAGCCCCAAGTGATGACCATGGACACCTTGGTTGGGATCGGTCTGGTGATGGTCTCCTACTTCGCGGGGATCGTAACCATGATGCTTCTGGGGGCGCTTCGATGAAAGCCTGGGAGTTGCTCAGCAGTCCAGAGAGGTGGACGCAGCATGTTACCGCCAGGGATTCTAACGATGTCATATGCCTAGAGGACGATGGCAAGGCTTGCAGTTGGTGTATCATTGGCGCTTTACGCAAGTGCTACCAATCACGCGATCGGGAATTGAGCATCTGGCGCGATATTAAAGCGGCGATCGGAAACCAGGACGTTGCCGATTGGAACGACGCTCCCGAGCGCACCCACGCCGAGGTTCTTGAGATTCTGAAAAGGCTGGACGTATGAAAACCTTTCGATACATCGTCACGATCGCTCAGATATTCCTTTCCTTGTTACTGATGGTTGCGACGTCATCCCAAAAGGAGGTTGTCGCGCTGTATTTCCTAGCCTTTACCTACCTCGTTCAAAAATTCCTAGAACAGGAGGATCCATGACAAAATTCCGAACCTGCCCCCAGTGCTACCGAATAGTCGATGTGCCCGGCCTATGCCACAGGTGCCGCTATGATGCCGCTTGGGCTCGTCGCATCGCTGTGCTCTCAGCGGTGGTTCTTGCGATTCTGCTTTGCGGCTGGGCCACGAGCTGCAAGGCGTCGGTGGTGACTGAGGAGTTTCTCGACCGCCTTGCGTGGCGTGAAAGTCGCAACAACCCTGCCGCCGTGGGTAGGGCTGGAGAACTGGGTGCCTACCAGTTACGCGCCTGTGCGGTGGAGCACGTAAACAACAAGCGAGGATGGAAGTCCAGCCACAAGGCCGCCGCTCTGGGGCAAGGGCGAAAATACGCCCGGGCATATTGCCAGATCCTGGAGGGTGAATTGAATAAGTGGCTCGGTCGCCAACCTCTACAAATCGAGGTGGACCATGCATACCGTCTAGGACCCACCGGCTTCCTTCGGCGTAAGGGAGCCGGACCCCTTTCCCCAGGCCCGTCGGCGGCGTTCTCTCGCGCCACCATCTCCCCCCTGGGGGCTAACCGCATCGCCCGGGGGGACGGCCCCGGGCGCTCATCATGGAGCCGAATGGACCGGGCAAGGATCCAGCACGGAAGCGATAACTTCGCGCCAGCCCGGGGCGCGATGGGACTTACCGAACGCCACCAGGTACCGGGGTCGATCCCAGAGCAGGCCATTTCCTGCGAGGGCCGGGAAGGTAATGGAAAGTTGGTGGCAGCCAGCCCGCTGAGGCAGATGGGGAAACGTCAACCAGACTCCGTAAACTATATCGGAGCGAAGGGCGTGACAGCCGGAGAGACGGCAATGATTTCTCCCTCCAAGTCCGGGTCGCAACCGGAATGGGATGGCCGCAACACTTGGGAAGGCACGGCCCGTAAACGCGGTTCACGTAAATGCGAAGGCTCGCCGTCGGTCGTCAATAGCCGCGATTCAAGAAGGACGGCATCAATTTCACCAACCTCAAAATGATCACTAACACGCTATACACTCAGCCAGTCTTCGGAACCGTCTTCACTCCGAGTCCACATTCTGGAATCGGAATAGATCCTAAAGAGATCCTGAATGCGCAGCTTGCGGACTCGATTGCCGTGCTTGTGCTTTCGATCCTGGCTATGGCCGTCGGAATCTGGCTGGTTAAGCTGTTTTCGAAAGAAGATGCTCCGCCCGGTGTTGATACGGGCCTAGCCTCGATTCTCGCGTTGATGTTAATGATTGGGGGCCTTCTTTTTGTTCATCTGGAGGTGCGCAACATCTCCAGGGTCATCTTCTCACCCAACGTGGTTATCTACGAGGCCACGAAAAGCCTGACCAAGTGAAGGCCAATCATTCAACCCACCACACACCCCCGAGCTGCCCCAGGCTGCGGCAGAGGGCTGAGCGCAAGGAATGCGGTGGGTTCAATTTCCACCCACACCGCCCCCCGTTCGGGATTGGCGGCCAAACACGACCGCTTCGCATCCGGTTGGTGGGTGGGGATCACCCTGCGGTCATTCTTTAGGACTACGCAGGGCTGACTTTCCAAACAAAAAACATATGACACCACACTACAGACAGGGCGACGTTTTGATTCGTCGCATCGATTCGATCAACAAAATCAATCCAATGGAGCGCGAGCAAGGTCGAGTGATCCTAGCTCACGGTGAGGTCACCGGACACGCGCACGCCATTACAGACAAGGCTGTTCGCCAGTATCGCACCAAAGCGCCAGGCGTGACTGCTCTGGAGATCAGGCAGGCCATAGCGATGCTGAGACACGAGGAGCACGGGACGATCGAGATCCCGAAGGGTACATACGAAGTGATCCGCCAGCGGGAATACACCCCAACCGAAATCATCAACGTTGCCGACTGATGAAGACAAAACTCACCAAAGATGAAGCGGAGCGCTTACCGGCAATACGAGATAAGTGGTTGTCGGTTGGGCTAAAAACTCGCACTGATAAGCCGGTCGAGGCCGCATGGGCTGGTATGAAATTAGCCTATAGTACTGCTGGTAGGCCAGAACCCAAGATCTATGTGTGGATGGATTCGCCGTTGCGCGGCGTCTTGGCTTGCGCTGCGCTTGCCCAGGTGAGGGCCCAGGTGAGTGCCCAGGTGAGTGCCCAGGTGAGTGCCCAGGTGAGTGACCAGGTGAGGGCCCAGGTGAGGGCCCAGGTGAGTGACCAGGTGTGGGCCCAGGTGAGTGACCAGGTGAGGGCCCAGGTGAGGGCCCAGGTGAGTGACCAGGTGAGTGCCCAGGTGAGTGACCAGGTGAGTGCCCAGGTGAGGGCCCAGGTGAGTGACCAGGTGTGGGCCCAGGTGAGTGACCAGGTGAGTGAGTTCTCATCTAAGATGTGGCGCGATCCGGGGCAATTCGATTGCTACTGGCTCGCATTTTACGACGCGCTCAGGGAATTCTGCGACATCTCCAAACTAGCCGGGCTCATGCAGGTCGCCGAGAACTGCTCTTACGTGTGGATGTTTCCGGATATCGTCGTCTTTTCAGCGTCCCCAACTCGGATCCACCGAGACAACCGGAACAGGCTGCACTGCGAGGACGGACAGGCCATCGGGTGGTCGGATGGGTTTGGGCTTTGGCGCTGGCACGGAGTTGCTGTCCCAGAGCTGGTCATCATGCGACCGCACGAAATCACTGTAAAAATGATAGGCGATGAGCGGAATGCAGAAGTCAGACGAGTGATGATCGACCGCTACGGCCAAGCTCGTTACTTAGTAAATTCCGGAGCGGAAAAGATCCAAGAGGACGAATGGGGCTCCTTGTATCGAAAGGAAGTTCCTGGTGACGAGCCTATCTTGATGGTGAAGGTGGTAAACTCTACAGCGGAGCCAGATGGTTCTTACAAAGATTATTGGCTTCGTGTTCATCCGGAGTGCCGACCACTCCTGGCGGACGGGACGTTTGGTAATCCACAAATGCTTACTGCTAGGAACGCTGTTGCATCCACATTTGGAATGATCGGAGCTGATTATTCTCCACTAGTGCAAACCTAACAAAAAAACCTCGCTGGATGATCCAACGAGGGAAACAAAAAGAACGAACACATGCAAGAAACTACACTGAGCATTCAAAGGCAAGCCACAAGCGGCGAGTTGGCCACAGCGGCATCTGCTGCACTCGCGAAAGCAACAATCGAGGCGAAATTCGCCATCGCGGTCCACCGCCCGCGCAGCGTTGAAGGAGCGCGGGTGCGGCTCCTCGAAAACTGCAAGCGCAAGGGGTTTGCGGAGGGAGCCAAGTGGAAGATTCCACGCTGGGATTCCAAGGAGCGAAAGTATGTGGACACCGAGGGGTTCTCGATCCGTTTCGCCGAGGCAGCAATCCAGTCCTGGGGAAACGTGGACGTGTCAGCCAACATCGTCTTCGAGGATGATTTGAAGAGGATGGTCAGAGTGACGGTGACCGACCTTGAAACCAACATCTCGTTCACTGACGACGCGGTCCTGAGCAAGACGGTTGAGCGATCGAAGATCAACGAGGCTCAGGTCGTCATCGCCGAGCGGCTGAACACGGACGGGAAAAAGGTCTACATCGTCCGAGCCACGGAAGACGAGTTACTTCAGAAGGTCAACTCGGCCAAGTCCAAAGCCATCCGGACAAGCGGGCTCCGGCTGCTGCCTCAGGACATTCTGGATGAGGCGTGGGACGTTTGCACGGATGCAGTCGCGAAGGGCGGCAAGGATCCGCAAAGCGACACCAAGAAAATCGTCGATGCGTTCGCGACGATCGGAGTCTCCCCAACCGACCTGGAAAAATACCTTGGGCACCCGATCAAGTCTGTCAGTCCATCGGAACTCGATGATTTGCGGAAAGTGTTTGCTGCCGTGAAGGAAGGTGAGACCTCCTGGCATGACTACGTAAAGTCTAAGACTGTCGAGGTGAAGGTTGAGCCAGTTAAGGAACAGCCCAAGGAACCATCGAAGGCGGAGAAGTCCGACGATATTCCAATGGACTCCACCCCCCAAGAGCAGCTCGCCTCACTGATCACATCCGAGGGCATCTCATTCGACACATTCAAGGCCTGGATGATCCAGACCAGCACGATCGACGAGTCCGCCGTGTGCGACGATTTCAGCATGATCCCCACGCAGACCGCTGACGCCTTGCTGGCCAAGCCCAAGGTGCTCAACCCAGCCATCAAAATGATGAAAGCGGGAGGTGCGAAGTGAAAGTTATAGCACACTCATCCAGGAGTAATGTTTTGGTTGATGTATCAAGGCGTGAACTCGCCAACATGGTGGGGCATGAATACGAAGACTCACTTTCGGTTGGTAGTGGTTACAACCGAAACGACGGCTTCGATGTTGGGACGGAGTACGACGTTTCGAGCATATTTTCTAGATTGCGAAAACAGGAAAGAGTTAAAGAACAGCTCGAAAACTGCGCGACAAACCTCGAAGCGCTTGCGTCACTGATCAGGACCGTAATTCCAGTGGCGAAGCAAGTTGCCGAAGATGGATCAGATGGAGGTGCGAAGTGAGCGCCGCACTCCAAATGGAATCGCCCGCCATCGTCGCGATGGGACCTGCCGTTGACCTGCGGCTGGTTGAGCCGGACGAGTTCAAGCGGGCAAAGACGGTAGTGCTTCAAATGCTCTCCGGAGTGGGTGAGATCACCACCCGGGAGGAACTGGAGGCGGCGGTTGAGGCCTCCGCGAGCGCAGGCTTTCTGCTGGGCCGGGTCGAGGAGATTCGGAAGAAAGTGAAGCAACCCTACTGGGACGCTGGCAAGGCGGTTGATGAGTTCGCCAGCAAGATCGTCGAGCGGTTGGTCTACGCCAGAGCTTTGGCCGACAAGCAGATTCAAACCTTTCGTCGCAAGGAAGTGGAGGAGCAGCGACGCGCCGAGGCGGCAGCGCAGGCCGAGCAGCGCAGGCTCGAGAACGAACGTCAGGCAGCCATTGCGGCGGCTCGCAAGGCCGAGACCGAGGAGGCGCGCAACGCGGAGCTTGCTAAAGCGAAGGCAGCGACCGAGGCAGCTAAGACGGTTCTCCCACCGCCAGCGGCTCCGAAGGTGGATGGATTATCGTCTAGGATGGTCAAGGTCGGGGTGGTCACTCACGCAGCTCTGGCCTACCAGCACCGGCCAGACTTCTTTGAGCTGGTCGAGAAGAAATCTGTCATCAAGGAGGCGATCAAGGGCGGCTTCTCCGGCTGCCCGGGCGTAGTCGTGAAGGAGGAATTGGAGGTAAGGACGCGATGAAACTTACTCTCCTATTCGATTGTGAAACTTCGGGGAAAAAGCTCGACGGCGTTCGCGCTTCCGACCCGCGTCAACCTCACATCGTTTCGTTCGCTGGGCTCGTCCTTGATGAGGGCTGGAACGAGATCACATCAGTCCACCACATCGCAAAGCAGGATGGGTGGGAATCAGAGCCTGAGGCCACCGCGATTCACGGGATCACCAAGGAACGAAGCCTCGCCGAAGGCATCGACGAAAAAGAGATCGCCGAGATCGCGCTAGGTATGATCACGCAGGCCGACAGGTGTGTGGCTCACAACATCCAATTCGATTCCTTCGTTGTCCGGTGCGCTCTGCGGCGCTACGGGCTGCTTCAAGGTGATTCCGATGAGGAAGGCAAGTCGATCCCCTGGGCAATCAAGGGTAAGGAGTTTTGCACGATGTGGGCCACGACTCCGCTCTGCAAGATCCCCGGCAGGTTCGCCGGAAAATACAAACGGCCGAAGCTCAAGGAGGCCTGTGAGATTCTGCTGGGCGAGAAGGTTCAGGAAGGTCATCACGACGCACTTGAGGACGTGAGAGCGTGCGCGAGGTTGTATCGGTGGCTCTCCGAGAATGGGCACGTAAAGGAAAGGGAGGTGGTAGGATGAATACACCACAAAACACAGAAAGGCCAATGACCAAAATCCAAGCCATCGCCGAGACGGCGAGCGACAATCTCAAACGGCTGCTCAATGAGGCATCAGATGAGATCGAGGCCGCAATGGTTAACGCGGCATCCGAGGCGCAGCTCCAAGAGAAGCAGGCCATTTTCAAGCTGGGGTTCAGCATCAGTCTAAACCTCGACGCGAACACTATGGACAATGACCTGTCGTGGTCAGTGAAGCACAAGTTGAGCGTGACGGATGAGATACCGGATCCGAATCAGGCAATCGAGAAGGCTGAATCACTTCCAAAATGAGTATGACCTACGATGACGTGATTAAGGCCAAGATCCGCGCGTTTACTGACGTTGGATTTGAGCCTCGTGAGTTTACAACACCACTCTTTGACTGGCAGAGGTTGATTGTCGAATGGGCGGTTAAGCGTGGACGGGTGGCACTATTCGAGGAGTGCGGGCTTGGTAAGACGATCCAGCAAATCGAATGGGCTTACCAGGTTCATCTACATACCCAGAAGCCGGTGCTTATTGTATGTCCGCTCGCTGTCCAGTTTCAGACGGTGGAAGAGGGAAAGCGTTTCGGCATAGAGATTACTCCTGTGCGCGAGGCGTCGGATGTCAACTCTACTGGGTTGAACATCATCAATTACGATCGGATCGACCGCATTGACCCTGAAATGTTTGCTGGCGTTGTCCTAGACGAAAGCTCGATTTTAAAGGGGCTCACGGGCGCAACGAGGCGCATGTTAACGGAGATGTTCTCGAAGACTCCGTATCGACTCTGTTGCACCGCCACACCAGCGCCGAACGATTTCACCGAACTAGGTCAACACGCTGAATTCCTTGGGGTCTGCAAATATAACGAGATGCTCTCGGAGTATTTCATTAACGACACGTTCAACACTGGGGACTGGCGTCTCAAGAAGCACGCGGAAACACCATTCTGGGAATGGGTTGCGTCATGGGCAGCCTGTGTTAGCAAGCCATCTGACATCGGCTTTGATGACGCTGGTTATGATTTGCCTGAGGTGAACGAGCAATACGTGACGGTTCCGGTTGATCATCGAGCTGATCCTGAGAGTGGAGAACTGTTCGCGTTCACGAGTCCGAGCGCAACGGAAATTCATCGGCATAATCGGAAGACAGCCAAGGACCGATGTGAGGCTGCCGCTAAGGTTGTGAATGCTACCGATGAGCAATTTATCGCTTGGTGTGAATCCAACGACGAATCCGAGCTTTTACACGAACTCATTCCTGATTCTGTAGAAGTGAAAGGGTCTGATTCAGTAGACGCAAAGGAACGTGACCTTAAAGCATTCTCCACAGGACAAGCTCGCGTCATTATCACAAAGCCGTCGATCGCGGGATTTGGCCTCAACTGGCAACATTGCCGAAATGAGATCTTTGTAGGGCTCAGCTACTCATTCGAGAAGTTTTACCAGGCATCAAAGCGAATTCACCGCTTCGGGCAGAAGCGAACCGTAAACCGTTACATCGTCCAGACTGACGCCGAAAATGGAGTCTTGAAGGCTATCAGTCGCAAGAGTGGACAGCATGAGCAAATGAAAAGCTTGATGCGTTTCACTAAGTTGGAGTTAACCAAAAACCAAAGGATACTCACATTGAAAACCAACATCTACAATGTCTGGAAGGATAACTGGAAAGTCTACCATGGGGACTGTGTTAGAGTGGCAGAGACGATTGAAAGTGATTCGATCGGTTTTAGTATTTTTTCCCCACCGTTCGCGGACTTATTCACATATTCCTCAGACATCCAGGACATGGGCAACTGCAAGGGCATGGACGATTTCATGTTGCAGTTTGGATTCCTGATTGACCAGTTGCATAGGATCATCATGCCTGGGCGGTTGGTTGCGGTTCATTGCTGCGACCTTCTAGCCTCCAAGTGGAAGGATGGAGACATCGAGTTCAAGGACTTTAGCGGCACGTTGGTGAGTGCCTTCCGTGACAAGGGATGGCTGCTACATTCAAGGGTAACTATCTGGAAGGATCCAGTGACAGAGATGCAGCGCACCAAAGCACATGGATTGCTTTACAAAACGCTCAAGAGCGATTCTTCCAAGAGCCGCATGGGAAGTCCGGAGTACTTACTGGTGTTCAAGAAGCGCGGCGTGAACCCCAAGCCTATCGCGCATACCGAGGTTGATATTCCACTATCGCTCTGGCAGGAAATTGCCTCTCCGGTTTGGATGACGATTGACCAAGGGCGAGTTCTCAATGGTAAATTTGCTCGCGATGACCAGGACGAAAAGCATATCTGCCCATTGCAGTTGGACGTGATTGAACGAGCGTTGCTAATGTGGAGTGCTCCCGGCGATATCGTGTTTAGTCCTTTCACTGGAATCGGGTCCGAGGGAGTTTGCTCTGTTAAGATGGGAAGGAAGTTTATCGGGTCTGAGCTAAAGCGGTCATACTTCCAGACTGCATGCCAGTTCATTGAGCAAGCAGACCGAGAACGTGGTGATTTATTCCAGAAGGAACAACATGCCTAGAATGTCACAAGCCGAGTTGAACGCCTACGAAGCCCGCCACCGCGGAAAGTTTCCGACCACACTCTCGGCAGTTCCTGGATGCGATGACGAGGGAACGCTTCAGAAGGACATCGAGGACTACTGCAAGGGACGTGGCTGGATCTGCCTGCGGAGCCGGATGGATATGGCCACAACCAGAATGCCGGGGGAGCCTGACCTCGAGATCCTATGCCCGGAAGGCAAGACGCTGAGGATCGAGTGTAAGACAGCGAAAGGAAAATGCACGTCCGAGCAACTCGGGTTCCATCAGTTGGCTGAGCGTCTCGGCCACAAGGTTTACGTCGTTAGGAATCTCGATGGGTTCTTTGCTGCGATGACGGATGGGGGTGTGAGATGATCCCCACCGCCGCCAACTTCAAAGCCGGGGATCGGGTGCTCTATCGCCCGTTCCCTGGCCGCGACCATCGCGAGCCAGCGCAGGTTTCCTACGTCTCGGGGGACTTCGTCTACGTGGTGTTTGACTCGCACCGAAAGGCATTCCGAGGGGCAGCGAGCGAATTTTGCTGCCGGCCAGAGGATTTGGAGGTGGTGAAATGAAAGAGCGCCCGATCTTATTTTCCGGCCCGATGGTGAGAGCGATCCTGGATGGCAGGAAGACTCAGACGAGGAGGGTGATTAAACCGCAGCCAGTCCCCATGGGCGTCTCGTCTTACGGAGGCACAAGGCAGGGATGGAATTGGAAGCGCGAAACACTCAACCGATCATGGAATGACGACGACAAAGACCCGTATCGGAAGACATGCCTAGCGACTAAGGCCCTGTCTGGTCATTGCCCCTACGGCCAGCCTGGCGATAGACTTTGGGTGCGGGAGACTTGGGGAAGGATCCACCCGGGGGCATTGTCTAAGCTAGATCCCGATCCGAAGAGCACCTTTTGGCGGATTGCTTACCGAGCGGATGGCGAGACGGTCCCTTCAATGGAGGAGCACGGAGAGAAATGGAAACCGTCAATTTTCATGCCTGAGTTCGCTTCCCGCATCACCCTGGAAATCGAGAGCGTGAGGGTGGATAGGGTGCAGGAAATCACGGAGGAGGATGCGAAGGCGGAGGGGGTGGAGTTCATGAGATTTCACCCGGACTCGGACGAAACACTATCCAGTCGTGACCTGTTCGAAATCCTTTGGGACTCAATCAACCTCGAGAGAGGCTTCGGCTGGGAATCCAACCCATGGGTATGGGTCATCACGTTTAGGAGGATCAAATGACCCTCCCCAAACCCTATTACCAAGACGATGCCGTAACGCTATACCACGGCGATTGCCGCGAGATCGTTCCGCACCTCGGGAGGTTCGATTTGCTGCTGACTGATCCGCCGTATGGGATCAAGCAAGACAAAGGCATGGGCGGAGGAGGGTATGATGGATTTGGAAACGGCAAGAAGCGAGTGCCGCGTGAATACACAGGCGGTTTGGATGCTGATCGACCGTCCACTGATACGTTCAAAGCTGTAACTGAACATTGCGGTATTCATATCGTATGGGGTGGGAACTTTTTCGCTGACATCCTTCCGGTCAAATCCAAATGGCTTGTTTGGGACAAGGAGCAGACCATGCCGACCTTTTCTGATGCTGAGCTTGCATGGACAAGTCTTCCGGGCGTTTCAGTTAAGATGTTCCGTTACTGCGGCGCTGGTCTATGCGCCAAAGAGAGGGAGCGGTTTCATCCTACGCAGAAGCCTCTAGCATTGATCACTTGGTGTCTAAGCCTGGCACCGGAAGCCAAAACCATCATCGACCCCTTCGCCGGTTCCGGAACGACAGGCCGAGCCGCGAAGGATCTTGGGCATAAGTGCGTCATGATCGAACGAGAGGAAAAATACTGCGAAATTGCAGCACGCCGAATGGCCCAGGAGGTTTTACCGCTATGACACTTTTCGAAACAATCTCCGGTTGGTTCTACAGGCCGAGCCAACCGGCAACCAAGCAAGACCTGGCGCAAATCGAAAGGATACTAGTGAACATTCAGGAAGCAACAGCGGCATTGACCGCAGCAGCAGCCAAACAGGACGAGGCGCTGTCGGAGATCGGAACGAAGATCGTGGAGTTGCAGACCACCATCGCCAACCTCCAAGACCAGTTGGCCACTGCGGCCATCAGCCCCGAGGCGCAAGCGGCGGTCGAGGCCGTGGTGGCGAAGGCAAACCAGCTCGCCGACATCGTTCCGTGAAGCAGTTTCGCGCCATCCAGCCGCATCGGTGCCACGGAGCGCAAACCCCGGGGGTTATTAGCCCGGGGATCCCCACGCTCAGGATGGAGTGGGGAGTTTTTTGGAAGGATTGAATGCCGAACCTGAACGTTGATCTCAATTTCCCCGACCACCCGAAAACCAAGCGCTTAGCCGCATTGATTGGGAGGGACCCGGAAGCGATGCTGTTACGGATCTGGTGCTACTGCGGTAAGTACCATACCGATTCCGGCAGGCTCGAAGGGCTCTCCGCGCAGGAGGTGGAAGCGTTGGCCGGGTGGCGCGGGAAACCGGGAGCCATGTGCGAGGCAATGACCCGCACAAAGTGGCTCGAGATGGACGGCGGGACCTACGTAGTTCACGATTGGCGTGAGCACCAGGGGCACCTCCAAGCATACAAGGAACGCGGGAAAATGATGGCAAACCGGAGGTGGGGGAGGCCTCCGGATGCTGCAAGCAATGCGTGCAGTAATGCTGCAAGCATAGCGTCAAGCAATGCTCCAGCAGTACCAGCCAACCAACCAGTACATCCCCCCCCACCAAACGCGCGCGCGCAAGAGGTGTCGGATGTGCCGGACAAGGCCCAAGCCATCACCCAGGCCGGTCTGCAAGCGATCGATGCGGAGTTTGCGGGCTACGTGTTCGACGACTGGTCGAGCCGTGATGGTCGAGATTCCGCCGGCAACCCGGTCCAGTGGATCCGATACATTGTGAAGCGGTGGAATCGCGAGCGGACAGAGTGGCAGGCAGGGACGCACAAAGGCCGAAAGACCGCGACTCGCAGGCCTGAGGCGAACATGGTCCAGGAAAACCTAAAAGTGAGGGAGCTGTGAACGTGAACTTCATCGACGGCGCTCTTGCCAGGCTGAAAGTTGTGCCAGGCGCCGAGGCTGAACGACTCCGAAAAACCGAGTTCGAAGACCCAAAAAGCCCAAAACTCCGCTCTCTCTACCGAGACGCGGGCCTGCCGTTGCGCCACAGTTCAACGGAGAGCGATTTTTCCGGGTCGGAATGGGTCAAGACAGCGGACGGGTTAAAAAAACGCCTTGGGAGCGGGTTTCTGTGCGCTTTGATCGGGACCCGCGGGAGCGGGAAAACCCAGCTCGGAGTTGAGCTGGCTAAAACGGTGATCCTGGCCGGCAAGTCCGCCCGGTTCACGAGTGCCACCAGGTTCCTAATGGACATCAAAGCCACCTACCGGAAGGACGCCACCGAGACCGAGTCGGGAGTCTTGGCGAGTTACACCCGCCCGGCGTTGCTGGTGATCGATGAACTTGGACGCCGCGGGGAAACCGACTGGGAGGACCGGCTCTTGTTCGAGCTTCTGAACGACCGCTACAACGCGGTCAAGGACACCGTCCTGATCAGCAACCACGAAACGGTTGAGAAATTTGGCGAGGCTGTCGGACCTTCCCTCGTATCTCGAATCAACGAAACGGGAGGAGTGAAGGTCTGTAACTGGCCGAGCTTTAGGGAGAAGAAATCATGAAACAAAAGAAACTCATCTGGAAACGCGAGTCGCACGAACAGTTTATGGCGGGTGACTACATATTGGTTAGATCAATGTTTGGAAATTGAATCTGCCACCACAAAGAAAACGGAAGGCTACTTTCAAAGGCCACTAGTTTTAAGGAGGCAAAGGCCGCATGCCAGCGGCATCAGGATGGCCAGTTGGACAGCATCGTTGATTCGATCAGGGCGAAACTATTGGAGCGATCCAAGCGAGGCATGGAGAAATACCGAGTCGGACTCGACCGCCCAGACATCAACACGCTGGACTGGCTGAGGCATGCGCAGGAGGAGGCGCTGGATTTGGCGGGTTGTTTGGAACGACTGATTTGGGACAAAGAAAAAAACCAAAAATAACTCTTGCAATCCTGTAACCAGCGGTTACATTGGACGCATGAAAACGATGCGATACTTCACAGCGAGCGGCGAAAAGGTAAATGCTTACTTCGTGGACAAGTCTGATGCATCTAGGCTGCTTGGTAACGCTGCCTCGACAATTAAGATTAACGGTCAATACGTGATCGGGTATCGCGCTGGAACTAATGGTTTCAAGGCTGAGGATTGCTTGCCGGTTGCCCGTAGCGTCTCGTTCAAAGTAAACGGCTCAAACCACAAGTGCGACGCCCGATGCTTGAACGCCACTGGCCACAACTGCGAATGCTCTTGCGGCGGAAAGAATCATGGGGCTGGTAATGCATAACCTTGAGGAGTGCGATGGTTGCCATGATTGGTTTGGAATATTTGAAGTCACATTCAACGGCAGGCAATTCTTATGCCCAAAATGCATTTAAGCATAGACACAGCCAGGAAGGAATCAGACGCCCTAAAAGCTGTCATGCAGATTCTCGGGTCAACCTATACAAGAACCAATTGGTTGAGTTTGTGCAGTTTTAATATGAACCAAGAAAATTACACGCCACCGAAGCGCGTACTGGACATGTGCAAAAACCTAGAGGCTAGGCGTTCAAAAAGAATCTCTCAGCGTGGCAATATAGTGCGCTATCTCGCAGATCAGATCGTTTCGGCTATGGAACGAATTAACGAGCTTACTCCAGAAGGCGAGATCGGAATACTTGTTCCATCTGTAGATGATGTAATAACCGAAGCGGAAATTCGCTTCCATAAACCACCACAGAGAAGCATCGAATAATATGACCCCCAAATCCTACAAACGCGAGCGCGAGAAGCGAGGTACGCAGGCGCGTGTTGCATCACTGCTAGGCGTATCACGTGTTGCAGTGGCTTGGTTGAGACACGCGCAGGATGAGGCGCTGGATTTGGCGGGTTGTTTGGAACGACTGATTTGGGACAAAGAAAAAAACCAAAAATAACTCTTGCAATCCTGTAACCAGCGGTTACATTGGACACATGAAAACGACATTCGATTACACCAAGACAACCTTCGGAAAACCTGGTGTGGTGGTTCAGCAGATGAGTAAGCTTGACTGCTGCTACATCCGCAAGATTGCAATGGAGCAAGGACGGATTGCCGCCATTAAACACATCCGCACATTCTACATCGATTGCGTGATTCGTTCCAAAAACTGCTTTGCTGATATTATGTCCAACAAACCTTGGACGGTTGCCTGATGCATGAAAGAGATAAGCGCAAGGCATGCGGCTGATTTGCTAGATGCAGCTAGCAGAAATATCCGCAGCAGCCACAACAGGGATAAAACAAACCTTACACCTAAAAAAGCGGCGAGCTGGTTAATGACTTTGATTGTTGATCTAGAAAATGCCGATGTGTGGAGTGAGCCTGGAAAACCAAACCACCCAAAAAACAAACCATGACCCCCAAATCCTACAAACGCGAGCGCGAGAAGCGAGGTACGCAGGCGCGTGTTGCATCACTGCTAGGCGTATCACGTGTTGCAGTGGCTAGGCGCGAAACTGGAGCCAGGCCGATTAGCCGGGAGGCCTGGCTTGCGCTGCTGTCGATTCCAGTACCAAACCAAAAACAAAAATGAACTACGAACACATACACCCACGCGAAAAGGAGGTGGCGGAATGAGCGAGGAATCTGAGCATCTGCTTTACTTGCTAAACCTTACCCAAGCTGTTAGGTGAGCGATGATTACTGAGATTATTTTCGTTTTGACGTGGGGCGCCTTTTTGGCCGTGGTTGGATTCCTGTTGCTCGGGTGGGTCAATTGGGGAAATTCAGTCGATCAAAAATTCGAGAGCCTCAGCAGGTGGATGGAAAAGCAAGAAGAGATCAACGTCGAGATCGCACGGCAGCTCGACACAAAGGAGGACAAGAAGTGAGCGAACTGAAACGGTGTCCGTTTTGTAAATCTACGAACCTTGTAGCATCCCACTTCGAAGAGGAAGGCGGAGACATTGTGGATTGCTACGCCTGCAACGCGAGGGCTGCTGGAGGCTTATGGAACACCCGCCCGATCGAGGACGAGCTGCGGGCGAAGATCGATAAACTGGAACTACTCGTTCGGTCGATGCACCCGGACAACGCACCGAAGGACGCTTGGCCGCTGATGCTGTACTTCGGCTCGGATGCGGAAAGGCAGGAGTTTGTCCGCATTTGCGAAAAAGCAATCCCGGGAATGTGGACTGAGGCACTTCACAAAACATGATCACCCCCACAATCGACGAGTGCCGCTCTCACCTCAAGAACCTGTCGCCCCACGTCCAGGAGCGGCGAACGGCCCTGTGCCTGAGTGCGGCGATCGGTCACACTGATGTGTCCCAAGCCAAACTCAAGATCGCGGTGGAGGCGTTGAGATTTATTGCAGATAAAGCCCGCTGTGAATCCTATAAGGTTCCAGGAATGGGAAGCGGACTCGATTACGAGTGGGTTGGATGCGACCCACACCAAAGCGAAGACCCTGAGGAATGGTGCATTACATGCACGGCCAAGCAAGCCCTAGCGAGGATACGAGAATGAGCGACCACAACGAGAATTGCGCAACACTCCATAACTCGATCGATGAGTGTGACTGCGACAAGGGTAAGATCGAATCACTTCAAGCCAAAGTGAATGAGTTGACGGCGATCATCAACAGCCTAACAGATCCAAACGTTGTTTGGACCAACATGCTCAGGGGTCACATTGGGTTTCCGCAGCATCTGAAGGTTGCCAAGGACAGGGTTCACGAATTGGAGGCCGACTACGAATCCGTCTGCCAATCTAATAAGACGTACGAGCGGGAGGTTCCCCAACTGAGGCACAGGATCAAGGAGCTTGAGGAGGCGATGCCGAATCCGTTAAGCCTAAAGTTACTGGCTTGCGGACTGATGGAATCTGAAACAGGCCCGGTGAATGGGGCAACATATAATTACGCAGCAAGGCGAATCAAGGAGATGGCCGACCGCATCGAGAAAGTGATGAAAAAATGAACGAAGGAACATTTACATTTCCAGAGAGCGAGGCCAGGCGGATGTTTTCGGAACTCGAATCACTCCGGGCGAGGGTCGGGGAGCTGGAGGATTGGAAAAGTCAATCCGCCCAAATCGCTAAAGATAGGCAGGGATTCATTGATTATCAAACCTCCACGATTAAGGTGCTCAGGGATGTGATTCCAAATCCTTCCTACCTTAGAAAAATCGCAGACATACTGGAAAACGGCGGAGTGTTCATTGCCGACTCTAATAAGCTCGAGTCTATGGCCGACCGAATTGAGAGAGTGATAAAGGGTTTGCAACCGATTCGAGTCTCAAACGAAAGCCTAATCAGCAGGGAGACCAACGATAAAATTGGCTCGGAATTCTTGGCTAACCTATCAGCTAACCCCAAATAGCCACTTGCAAACAGTTTGCATTTAGGTTAGATGTGCGTCGTCAGTTCGACACGCACGCATGATCCGAAATTTAGATCCGATTCTAACCAACGCTCAACCGGGGCAGGCAATCCAACTCGAGCGAGGGCTCTACACGACCATGGGCGTCACGTCAGCCCAGGTCGAAAGCCAGTCAGGGCCACAGCTCAAACCTGGCGTTTCGCTGGTCGGACATCCTGGAGGAACCACAATCCTATGCACTCGGGCTCACGATGGCCCAGAGGTTTCGGTTCTATACGGAAACGGTGATGCAATCTCGGTTTCGGATCTGATCGTTGATTGTGGCCAATCATCGACTCCAACCAACAAGCGGAATGGTGTATACCTGCTCGGAAAGTCTAGCGTTGTCTCCGGTGTTGGCGTGCGGAGAAGCTGGGGGTGTTATGCCAACATGCGGGAGTCGTTTGGGATTTCCGTAAGCTCAAAGAGGGAGGATGGGGCTAAGATTTCAGAATGCTCGGTATCGGATATCTCCGGCGACTATCAGACCGCGATTCAGGGTTACAGCGTTCAAAGCTGCGCTGTAGAATTCCCGAGCGAGCAGAAGCCTGGCTTCAGAGTCGCATACAACGTTGGCGATTCATCCGGATCCGGAGTCATAAATTGCAGTTCACGCTGGGCTTACGTAGGGGTTTACTGGGACTGGAAGAGTTGTGTTCATCTTACAGTATCTGGGTGCGAATTCTACGGATGCCGCTCTGGCCTTTACCTCAACGCGCAGCAGCTCTCAGGAGACACCGAAAGCAAGTTCGCTAAGGAAGTGCTTTTCGAATCGAACGATATCTACCTGAACCCTGAGCTTCCTGAGGTTGCAGCCTTCCTGCTAGTCCACTCGACTCCAGACGGAATCTATCGCCAAGACAACACGCTTCACGCGATCAACAATGTAACCATTCAGAATAACCGCGTGCGATTCATTCCCGGCGAGATCAAGACTCGCACCCGCTACGCTTCCAACGCTTCCAGCTTCCTCGATCCATCCAAACGCACGCCAGACTTGGGAATCTCTGGCGTCCGGTTCATTGACAACGACGTTCCGGAAATCGACGGATTCACTTGGAGGAATTGGAAGGGCAACGCAGAAATCACAGGCACCATCAAACGGCAGATTGAGTTCCAGCAAGACTAACGCATGAAAAAACTTCTCTTATTACTTTGGACTCTCCTGCTAATCGGCACGAGCAGCACTCAAGCTCAACTCATATCATCCAACAGGATCATCGATTGGCGAGTTGGATGGAATGTCGGGCCAACGAATGGGTGGAACAATCGGACAACGATTTACACTAACCTTCCAGCCGGACTAAGCGACACCAACATCAACACGGCTCTAGCGAATTGCCCAGCGGATCAGGTCGTATTGCTAAGCGCGGGTGTCTACAATCTTCAGAAGATCCCGATTCAACCTGCGTTATCACGTAGAACGCTTAGGGGTGCCGGAATCGGTCAGACCTTCATCATCGCGCAGATCACCAATAGCTACGGTGCGGCGATCATGACCGACCAGGTGAGCGAGGGAACGCCAGCCACCAACATCGTTGCCGGGTTCAGTTTGGGAAGCACCAACTTCATCACGTCATCTTCTGTGCCTTCAATCACGGTTGGTGGCATGATAAAGATAACGCAACTGAACAACTCCAACGTATGGTCGCGTGACTTCTTCGAGCGTCAGATGCGCCATTATGCTGTTGTGACAGCTCTATCAGGCACCGGAAACACCAACATCAAGTTTTTCCCGCCTTTGCCATTCGAGCTAGACACCAACCTTGCGCCAGCAATCAACGCTTCGTCGCAGGTGATGGACTACGGGATCGGACTCGAAGACTTCACATTGGTTATGACTACAACCAACGTGACGAGCTACGGCATATGGCTCTCTGGTGTGCACAATTCGTGGATGCGAAACATCGAGATCACCAACTGCCCGAACGCAGCCTATTTCGTCAGCCAGACGGTCGGATGCGAGGCCTGGCGTATGACGCTGAGAGGCACTCAGACGGCTAACGATGGCTTCGGGGAATGGGACCGAAATAGTTCGATCTACGTGCATGACTGCATCAGCGATGGGCTCTTCGCGGGCATCATGATCAACTCGTGTGACGTTGGCGTTGTCGCATACAATCTGATCACGAACGGCACCTCGACGGTGTTCACGCGCCAGCTTGGGGCATTGAATGCGAATCATGGACCGCACAACTACATGATTCTTTACGAAGGCAACGTGAGCGAGCAGTTCCAAGTGGATGGCTACCACGGCAGCGCGAGCCATCAGACGATCTTCGGTAACAGATTCCACGGGCTTCACGGCAGGGGGGCGACAAATGCATTGTGGAATTCAAACCGCAAAATGATCGATCTGGCGAGGCGGTCGCTATACCACAACGTTCTTGGGAATTACCTTGGGGACTCTACTTGGACTCCGACCTATTACTCAGTCACGAATCTTGGATACGCATATACAGATTCGACAATCTATCGTTTCGGCTACCCCAACATGGGTGACAACAACTACGTGGTGGGTCAGAGCTACACCAACATTGCGAATCCTGGCTACGACAACGAGGTAACCAACACGCTATACCTGCACTACAATTACGACACGAAAACGGCAGGCATCGTCAGCGACGGGGTGAGTCAGACCAACCTTCCAAACTCATATTTCCTTACCAACGCTCCTTCGTATTGGACCAATGTTCCAAGCTGGCCTCCGTTCGTTGTTGGTGTCGCGACTAACTGGCAATACGGAACAAACACAATTCCAGCGCAGGTCCGTTACTCGTCAATGTTCAGCAACTCAACAGCTCGAGGACCGGCAGCGCTCAAAGGGTTTAGGTTCTGATGCTCAAGGTAGATGTAAATGGGCTTGGTGCGCTAACACGCTCGATTAAGAACGTGCAAAAGCAAATCGCGTTCGCAGCGTCTAGAGCGCTCAACAAGACCGCAATCGAAGTCCAGAAGCAGGAGATAGGAAAGGAGCTTCCTGGAAAGCTCAAGATTCGAAGCCAGTGGTTCAAGCCAGGTACGAAGTATGGTGTGAATATTCGATTTGCCAACAAAGCAAATCTCAAGGCCGTTGTGGGATCGCAAGCGCCATGGTTGCTGTTGGTTGATCAGGGTGGAGTTAAGCACCCACCAAAGAAGTCTCTGGTGATTCCAACCACGCACATCGACACCAGCAAGCGCAGGAGCAAGCGCGATAAGCCCAAGGCAATCTTGGCCAGAAAGGGTTTCATCCTCAACTTCAGGAAAGGTGGCGGAGGAATATTCGTGCGGACTGGAAAGGCCAAAGGCCAGATCAAACCTCTATACCTTTTCAAGTCTTCGGCGGACATCAAAGATATCCTGGATTTTTATGAGGCAGGGAAGCTGATCGTGGATGCGGCTTTCCTAAAGAACTTCTCGGATGAGTTCGCTAAGGCGGTTCTGACTGCGAAATGAGGACTTTCAATAGACAGGTGAGCTTGGATGGAGCTGAGTTCGAGATAGCATCTGAGAGATGCGACATGGACGAAGATGAGAGGCAGCAACTCAAGATCGCTTCAGAGTGCTTCGTGCGTTTCCTTCACTTCCTACTACCAAAAACCAACAGAGCCATGTGTGCGGCTACGATAGCCAAGAAGGTCATCGCTGCCGCTCATGTGCTCAATCCAGAACTGCTAGGAGATCGGACGCTCAGGAAGATAGAGCGAGAGACGAATGGTGAGGTGCGCAACTACGATGTGTGTGCGCTGGCTAATGAGTTCGAGAAAGAGTTTGGGATTAGGTCTGCTAGGAGAGTTCACAACGTGAAGGCATTAGACAATGAGTGACCAAGACACATGCGCCTTCGCTCCAGGATCAACTCAGGCGCGTTTTGATTCGTGCCGAGGGTCAAGGGTGCGGACATTGAATGTCGAAGGCCTAGGGTGTCATCAGGGCGCAGTGGGCGTATACACACACCCCTACCCCCCCGGCCTTAAGGAATCTTTTTCCCTATAAAGAAAACGGGTTACGCGAAAGG
>JACCDT011432281.1_pt1 | contig 23627 bp, 28 predicted proteins | sample 7446291 | NCBI WGS metagenome assembly JACCDT01 (sample SAMN15323446, study PRJNA562643) | freshwater metagenome | isolation source: river surface water | place: USA:Blue River Watershed | collected 2017-08-17 | reverse complement strand
GTGCAGTGAATGACGCAGTTCTCGGGTGTGAACAGTGAGTCAATCATGTTCGGGTTGTTCTGTCGGCAAAGTTCGAAATACTTCACGATGTTGAACACCTGAAGGTCCCACTCTTTACCGTGTCCGGCATTCGCCTCAGCGTCCATGATGTGGTGCTGTTGATACTGGTCGAAGCCTTGAGGTTCGGGGCCAAATCCGGGCACGTGCCCGTCGAGATGCGGAAACAGCATCGACTTTGGCGGAATTCCAAAGCCGTAAACGTCGTAATCCGGTAACTTCGCCCGAACTGCTGTGTCTGCAACACCATAGGCGTGTGACCCCATGATTGTGAGGTACTGCACGTTGTTGGGCAGCCACGTTGGCGGCGTAATGAGATTCTTGTCTCTGAGTTCGATGACAATGTTAGACATGTTGCACACTCCTTGTGCTCTTCGACACGCAATCCTTGCGTGTGTTCGCTCGTTTAGATTAACAGGTGTGGAATATCTAATACAATCCCAAAATGACCAAACCCTTAGCTCGATGGACCATTGGTCCCGTTAGCTCACTTGGATTCGACATCTTGAAGACGTCGGTGAAAATGTTTGCTGACAAGTATCCTGAGTTCGACCGTGTCGTATGCTTCAATCATATTGACCGTGGAAAGCTCTACGCACTCGATGCCGAACTAATAGATCAGCACTCCGAGTCCCAAATCTTCGCTCTTCGAGATCCTGATTCCAATGGCGAAGAGGCATCTGGCTGTGGTTGGAAGTTGGTTCCTCCTCGATTGAGACCGGATGCTCACGAATTATGGATCGACAATGACATCGTGATCATGGAACGCATTGCAACCATTGACCAGTGGCTGGGGCTCAATACTGGCATCATTTCATCAGGCATCGGCCGGAATAGAATGTATGGCCGATTTGACAAAGCTGTTCCTGACCACCTTCATCTTTGTGCTGGACTCTTTGGACTGCCTCCGCAGTTTGACTTCGAGAGGGCCATCTTTTGGGCTAAGGATGAACTTCCACTGGGAGGTTACGATGAACAAGGGCTCACGACATCGATTGTGACATCGATTGATGGTTTCTTGATTGTTCCTCCCGTTGATCTCTTGATTGTAGAGGATGTCGCAGAGTTGCCTTCTATACTGCCGAAGGGGCTTCATTTTGTTGGAGCGAATCGGAAGCCGTGGCATCGGGCGTGGTCACATTTCCTACATATGACTGGCGCAAGGACTGTACCATACCTTTGAGACTATCACAATGCGGCCAACATCTTTCAGAACGTGGAACCCCATTCTCAAGTTCCTTTTGGATCGTCTTGTAGACAACAGCACAATGGATCTCGCTGTTGACGACACTACCCTTACAGACATCCTTCTCATTTTCCTTATAGAGCAGATACTTCTTCTGGATAATGCCAGCATCGGCGAGGGCCGCTTTTAGCTTCTCATCAGCATTGGCTTGCTGATAGATGTCACCTCCAAAAACTGGTCTCGTGTGAATGGCAACGATGTCATCAATGATGGCCAGCTTGTCAATCGGATGATCTAATAGGAAGTTCCAGAGGGCATCATAGGACCAGCCTGTATAGTTCTCTTTGAAGTAAGGCATACAGAGCTTGAGTGCGTAGCGTGAGAAGCAGGGACACATGATTTCCACGAAGTTTGTGTACCTCATCAAGACTCCTTGTTGATGAAGGTTGAAGGCGACTCCATACCAGCCCATGAGTGATGGCTGAGCGAGCCAGAGATCGCAGCCTATCATGAAGTCAAAGAGCCGGTCAATTTCTGCACCAGTTAATACGACATCATCATCAGGCATCCAGATGTAATCGTATTGTTCCAGATCAATCGTCGAGAGCACATCTTGAATGAGGTGAAACTTTGAGCCTTTGGCTTGGATGACCCTATCTGCTGTTGGTGCTGCGCCCGAACCGTAATGAATCAACCATATATCAAAGGACTTGCCGCCCTGCATCCACGATTGATGTAGGGACTGATCCCCAACGGCAGCAATCACCAAGTTGCGATTAGAGCGCTGTAATTCTGGGGGTGCCGTACTTGTATAGAAGCTGATCATAGATACTCCCCTTGATGTAATGCCGGCCGAACACAGAGTTCATCCAATGCATGAATCTCCATTGTTCCGGAATGAAACTTAATGGCTTGGCCTGTCTTAAGAATGGCTCCATCATGTCAAGTCTGTCAAGATTGCATTCATTGTGATGAATGTACTTGTCGAGTCCCAATCGTTCGGCATGATAACACAGGATGCGGATGGCCAAATGCCAGTCTGTTGTCTCTGCGGTCACCTTCTGGGCGGCTTCCTCAAAGCAAGTTTTCATTAGTTCGCTTTGAGGCGGAACCTTCATGATGTTTCCAACGATAGACAATACGCCATGGAATCTGAAGTAATATTCATCTTCAACGAGCGATAGTGGTTTGAGGCACGTAACATCCATGTCAGACCACCAGCCGCCTTTATCGTGCAGAACCTTGTATCTAAAGATCTCTGAGAAACCAACATAGCTGTTTCCGCCAAAGCCCAGCATCATTTTTTCTGGGTAGCGGAACATCTTGTCTTTGCTGAGGATCTCGTTACCGTCTCGGACAACTGCTTTGGATGGAACTTTGCTCGCAATCGGTTCGTATGTCCATAGGTGGAATTCGGCATCGTTTTTGATGAATGAGTTGATGGTCATCAACTCAAGTTCTCCAAGTGGGGCCCCGATCCAGAGGGCGTTGACAATGGGTTTTCCAGACACTCTTGACCTTACTATTCTAGGTTATGGACTTGCAATATATCATAGTGGGAACTGGTCGATCCGGCACTGTTTACATGGCCAGACTGCTCAGCAGTTTGGGAATCCCGTGCAGTCATGAAGGGATTTTCAGTCACGATGGACTGGAAGCCGCCAAACGTAGACTTGCCAATCCCGGCCAGATCTACCTTAGTTATGCCTCAACAATGAACCTGATTGATGGCGAATGGGTGCCCGAGGAGACTTGGCTGGATGATCCTAGCAAGGCCGTTGCTGATGCCAGTTACATGGCTGTTCCTTTTTTGGGTGACGCTGTCTTCTCCGAAACCAAACGAATCCATGTCGTTCGGAATCCAATCAAGGTTGTGAACTCATTCTGTAACTATATCGACTACTTCAAGGGCTCGGCTCCATCGACCCCTTATGAAGAGTTCATGTATCACCATGTTCCGGAGTTAAGAGCGGACATCCCACAGAGTGATCGGGCTGCTCTGTACTATGTCAGGTGGAATCAAATGATTGAACAACAAAGAGTTGATTTGTTCTATCGTGTTGAAGACTCGCCTGAGAATGTGGTTCGGTTTCTTGAGAGGCAGGGGCCTTACTACACCAACAAGGAAGCAAACACTTACAAGAAGAAGGTGTCTCAGCCCTTCTATCCTCACAAAATAGCAACGCCACAGATCCGAGAGGAATTTGTGGCGTTGGGTAAACGGTATGGTTATGCGATGACTACGCCTACCTTACTTTAGAAGATGAGGTGATTGACTGCCGTATCGGCCTCCAGTGTATATTGCACAAAGTTGACAGCCATCGCTTCTGCCATCTTGCTCTGGTCTGGCCAGATCTTTCGGAGTCGTTCCAAATGAACAGACTCTTTGAGGAAGAAGGGTTCCACTGGTTGTTTTTGAACTTGTCGATCCACAATCCTTAACCCAGCTTGTGAGAACCAATGTTCATACGTTTCAATGGGCTGTGGAATCTTGAGGTGGTTAGCACAATCGGACGCAATCCCGCCGAATCGTACCAGTTCTGTTTCTTCAAGTACAAGGTGTAGAAACGCCTTGTTTTTCTTTTGGTAGAGATGTCCGCCATGTCGGCAACACCATGGATGGTTCTTGATATAAATCCGGCCACCGGGAGCGAGTACGCTGACAGCCTGTTTCAGAGCCTCAATTGGATCGATCACAACGATGTGATCCAAGACGTCATGCATCAAGATGACATCATAAGGGCCTTTTTGCTGAACTGTTTCGAAGCTGTTGGTGAGATTAGGGATCGTTGGTGAGAACTTAGTTGGGTTCACGTCAAAGCCAACACTGACAGCAACTTTCCGGTTCTCTGCCGACCTAATGGTGTGACCGGTGCCGCATCCGTAATCGAGGAATCGCTTGCCATCCAGTCGTTCACCAATTTCCAGATCCAGAATGGAGTCTGCTCTCTCTTCGATTGCCTCATCGGTATAACAGATCTCGGCCGCATCGACTGCCACTGGCCATTCAGTGGACTCAATGGAGTCTCTTAGCTCCTTAAGATCTCTTTCGTACGTATTGCTTTGAGGTAGACCGTACCTTTTCAGTGTTTCTGAGAGATCGGCAACATCTCGTTTCATGCTCTTGTAGTCAAATAAGGCCATGGCGACAATCATGTCTCTCATTAGCTCCAAAGATGACTTAATGTCTCGCATCTGGGACATACATCCTTCAAGTTTGTGAAGGTGTGTTTCGATGCCGATGGCCATCTCTTCAATTTTTCTCAGGTCATGCATATTGGGATCTCCTGCACTAATATAACAGCGTAGGGAAGAAAGGATTCTATGAGCAAACCGCTATTCAGATGGACCTGTGGCAACTGTCTCCAGCAAGGACTCGACGTCCTAGCGGAATCCATCCAAAGAACAACCAAGGCACTGGGAATCGATAACTGGGATTGGGCTATTTGCTACAACGGCCTCAGTCGAGATCAACTAAAGTTCATCAGCGATGCTATTGGTGATAAACCGATCAAGCTGATCGGGCAAGACTGGTCCACTTGTCCAGTAAACGACAACTGTTTGACTCCTCGTCGTAAAGATGGCTCCTTTGAATGGAATGGTGCCCGGTGTGGTGGTACTCTTTGGAAGGTCTGTCCGCCTCGGTTGAGAATGGAGACACATGAGATCGTGATGGACAACGACATCGTGTTGTTGAAGAAGTTCCCTCAGATTGATGAGTGGCTCCAAACGACCGACAAGGCTTTGATTCTTGAAGAGCCGATCCGCTTCTATGGTCGCTATGACATCTTGTTTGGCCCCGAGACTCCATATTTGAACTCTGGGTTCATGGGTTTCCCGCCAAGCTATGATTTTGGTGAGGCCATTAGCAAGAACTGGAACTCCTATGGCCAACTTACGAATATCACACAAGCTGATGAGCAAGGGTTGCTGACCTATACTCTGAATCAGTTGCCGAGTATCCGGGTCAAGAAAGAGCAGATGGTGGAAGTCTTAAACAGAGACTTCAAGACACAAATTACGGGCCGGGAAGAGGGCATTCACTTCACTCAGTCGAATCGGGCCCCAGCACACCACCCGTGGAAGAAGTATCAAGAGTTGATGGCCAGCAAGAGCTTGATGTAAGGACTATATGGAAGATAAAGCAAAGATCGATTTGATTCGCTACTTGAACGTAATCCAAAGAGCGGCAAGGCTCGCCAAAGAGATCTTGCTTGACAACGATTTTGATGATGACTTTTTGGATACATTGACGGCCCAGTCTGTGCCGCAACCGAAGCGAGTTGCCAAAAGTGAGCCGGAAGTGCAATCCGCCCCTGAGCCTACGGTTTCTATTGAGGAAGTCAATGCTTGGAGAGAGGCTCGTAAGAAGCACATTCAGTCTCTCATGGATATTGATTGTTGGCCGGAAGCTGTTGGTCCTCATCTCATCGCAGAGGCATCGGAAGATGATCAGAGAAAACGAGCCAGAGCCGTTCTGAACATGTTGATTACTCGTGACATCAAGGGCAAGAACTTCATCGACTTCGGATGTGGTGACGGTTGGATTGTTCAAGAGGCTCTTGAGATGGGTGTGGCCAATGCCACAGGTTACGACATCAAGCTTCACCATAAGTGGGCATCATTCCACAAAGGTGAATACACGCATATTTTCAATGAAGTCAAGAAGGGCTTCTATGACGTCGTGTTCATGTATGACGTGCTGGACCATTGCAAGGACCCTGAACTTGTAATGAACCAAGTTAAGTCGCTGTTGAAGAAGGATGGTATCGTGTACATTCGGTGCCATCCATGGACATCAAAGCATGCGACTCATTTGTTCAAGAAGGGCATTAACAAAGCGTATTTTCATCTGTTCTTGAAGCATGAAGAGATTGCGGATCTAATTGGTGAAGAGCCCATGTTCACGAGAGCAGAGAAGAACCCACTGGAAGCATACAATTGGTGGTTCAAGGATTTCCATGTCACAAAGAAGGCTGTTTCAGAGGACTTGAGCCCCTTCTTCACAGTTCAATCCTTCAAAGACCTACTGGGAGCCGAACAAGAACTGCCGCCGCCCGAGGTTGATCAACTATTGGAGCGAATGAAGGTTCAGTTCTATGATTTTGCTCTTCAACCAAAATGAACGACGTAACTTTTGTGCTCATGACTTGTGGCGAGAAAACTGAGCAAGAGTGTCTCGCAGCAATCGAACCATTCCGTTCGGAGATCGAATTCTTCGAGGTGCGGAATGTGTTTCCTCAGGTCACCGCTCTGAATCAGATGATTGAGGGCGTGCAGACGGATTACTTTGTTGCCCTCGACGCAGACATGGTTCTAGATCCAGATGCTTGGCCGAGGATCAGGAACGCTCTCAACAAGAACCGGCATCGTACGGACTGGCATTCTGTCTTGTTTCCTCTCTGGGACACGTTGACAGAGAGGAAGATCCTCGCCCTCAAACTCATGCGAACATCTGTGATGAAGCAGCACATGTTCTCAGAAACGCCGACACCTGATGTTGAGCACTATGGCCGTCTAACAGAATCTGGCTATACCTGCATCCACGATTACTTGAAGCAGCGGCCGATTGGGAAGCATGTCATTCGAGGGAAGCACTTTTGCTACTTTAAGTTTCGGGATGTGTATCAAACCTATCGAGCCCATAACTTCGAGTGGGATAGTGGTGTCTTCATGGGCGGCAGCGATTTGAGAGCTAAGGCGAAGGCGCATTTCGACTTCTTTGTCTACAAATGGCTGATGACTAGTAATCGAGATTACCTACATTGCATCGCTGGTATGCTTGACGGCATTACGGCTCCGCTTGAGAATAGGTCTAAAACGCTTGAGAGCAAGATCTACAGAATTCGGTCGAAGACAGCCATCAATGATTTCATTGAGTGGTACATGATGCCGCTGTATCGTTGCGGCAATGCAGTTTACTTGTTCTAGTGGAATCTCTGAACGCCACGAGCTTGCATTGAGGTATCGATGGCTTGATCGACCTTACCGGCTGCATGAACATAGAGGGCTCCTCGGCGAGCCATGCCTCTCAACTTCTGCTGGAGAGTTTCCATTTCCTGACGGAGCTTTGGAACACTGACTGCCCAGAACTCGGCTGGATTGGAAGGATCTGGGAACATGACGCCAATCTCTTCGGCACGGGCCATCTCTTCGTTTCTGAGACGTGGATAGTTACCGCCGATCACTTCGTGCTTTGAAATACCACGCATGATCTGATTGTTGGCATCATAGTAAGCGTTGACATAGTCCTTTTCGTAGGCTCTCGATGCTGGCATTGATCCATGCTGAGATTGTTTGCTACGAAGTTCGATGGCCGAATATACGTTTTCAACCAGAGCCTTGATCTTCTCAAGAGTTTCTCGAATGAAGTAGATATCCTTGTCTTGGTAATGCGTTTGATTGACACCAGCTTGCGTAAGCTGAGCAAAGTTCTGATAGCCACCGGGTTGACGTTCGCCCGGAGAAACGAAGTTTCTCAAGTCAGGTAGGTCAAAATAACCACTGTACTGAGTGCCGCCAGCAAAGGGATTCTGGATTCCTTGAGCGATCTCATTGAAAAACTGTCGAAAACTTCTCATGTAGTTATGTAGCCCTTTTCCAGACGAATTGGATAAACGATGCTCAGCATATTTGTAATGTACTCTCCCGACCGGACTCTGCCATTCGATTACACATTGGCATGTCTAAAACGCATGGAACTCTATGCTGATTGCCAGAAGATCCTAGTTGTTGACGGCAGATTCCAGAAGTACCTCCCCGATTGGGATATCGTTGAGGTTCCGAGGCTGAATAACAAGTTTTGTTGGGGTCGGATGTGGGACGCTGGAGTCCTGAACTCACGTTTTGATCGTGTCCTGTATCTCGACTCTGATCGTTTACTGCCACAGTCATTCCTCAAGGCCACTCTTGAGAAGATGACTCCTGACAGTTTCATATTCACATCTCTCCACTTTCAGATGCTCAAGAAGCTGAAGCTGGAAGACTGTATTCGACTGCTAGAGATGAGTGATTTGAGCCAATTACTGACAGACGCTTCTACAACTGGCTCTCTTCGCTTTGAGCCAAGAGTCAAGGAGCCAGTTCATGGTTCTAGTAAGAACGTGATGTCGGGCAGTACAGGCTTTTTTAAGCAGACCTATATTGAACTCGGCGGCGTTGATCACTGGTACTGTGGTCATGGTGCCTTCGCTGACTCAGACTTTCATTACACTAGCGCCCGGAATGGTTGCCGATTCGTGGACTTGCAACTTCCAGAATTGCACTTTCCGCACGAGAAGCTGGATTCAGATAATCAAGCTCTGAGTCAAATGGATCTTTGGAAGGCCAGCTTGGATAACTTTGTGTACTATTGCCACAAGTGGTCGGTGCCTCAAGCAATACTTGTTGAATTCGCCAGACATTCCGGCATCCAGAAGCCGGAAAGGTATGTGAAGCAGGCTTTGATGAACTTAAATGACTCGCCACGGGATCTTGCTGAAAAGTAGGTCTTTGTCAGCCTGAAGATCGACTTCAGGGAAGTCCACCTGCCGTTCCGTCAGATGCGAGCCGTGCCAATGATGATAGACGTATGGAGTGTCATCAGTGCCCCATGCTTCGCCACGGTGAGTGCCATATGGATTCGGTAGTTGTTGTAGGAATCCAATGGGATGATTAGCTGCCATGATCTTGTAGTAGGCTTTAATGGCAACGTCAAAGCCTGTAGGAGTTACTCTGTGTCCCTGATATCCCGCCGTGTCAGTCCAGTCATATTTTGCAAGTTCCTTTTTCATGAACATGCACGCCGGCCGAATTGGCTTGGCCGGAACTCCTTTGCCTCCGACCATGTCAAATCTCTTCATTAGATTCAGAAAGGCTTCTTCCCATCCAAATCGGAGGAAGTGGCAATCTGAATCGAGGAACATGACATAAGGGTGACGGGGAAACAATTCGAGAGCCTTGGTTACTCCATAATTGAGACCTCGGCCGTGACCGATATTGGCCGGGCTCGGCACCATATGAACCTTAGGCCATGAAACCTGTCGTTTATTGTCGCTGTTATCAACGACAATCAGGTTGTGCTCGACTTCGGAGAACCGTCTCAACGATTCGACCATGAGTTCCAAGAAATCATAGGTGTTCCAATTTACGGTGATGATTGAAATCATGATTGAGTCCATTCGAGCAAAATCGCCCCTCGATCCTAAAATAGTGATCTGGGGCATGTCTTCGGTAGGGAAGACGACATTCGCACAGCTTCTTGTCGATAGATCTTACTATTGCTTCGACGCCCTCTTTAGCTGGCACGACATTGAAACCTTTGGTTTGTCGATGTCTTCAAACTTTAGATACATCCGGGAACAATGTGTGGATGACCGCTTTGTCTTAGATGGATGGCACTTGGGTGATTCAGCATGCTCTGAGATTCCGACTGGTGCTGCTGTCTATGTGCTTTACATGCCCTATGAGGATATCATTAAGCAATACCGGATTGATGTGCCTGATCCACAGATGCATAAACGGATGTTTGAGCAGTGGTATACGTTCGAGGTGGCCTCCCTGCCCCATGTCCGCTACTTTTTGAATACTCAACAGTTCATTGAAACCGACCGAGACGCCTATCTTACTTTTTTAGAACGAAGTCGATGAATTCTAGGCTCATCTGAAACTCTGGGAATGATGGCACCCCAGTGTTCTTCATGATTCTTTCAGCAATCTTCGGGATCTTAAAGAAAGGCTCGACCTTTACGGAGACATCTCTGCGATTGTCCACTTTCAGGCCAGCCTTGTCGATGAAGTCCTGATACGTCTTGATTGGGAAGACGACCCCGATGCTCGGCACTTCCATCGAACGATCTGGCACGAGTTGTGAAAGTTCGGCCGGTGTGAATACGAGGTGGGCAAATGCTTTGTTGCAAGCATGGTAGAGGTGCGTTCCGTGGCGAGATACGAAGGGGTGACATCTCATGTAGATCTTGCCATCCGGCGTCAGCATGTCCTTGGCCTTCTTTAGTAGATCAACGGGCTGAGCCTGCTGAATGTGATCAATGACGTCAAAGAGCACGATGACATCATATGGACCCCGTGACTCTACTTCGGTCAGATCAGTAGTGAGTAGGAGATTTGGCTTCTCGAATGTGCTCCAGTGAGGATCGGTCTTAATGTCATAGCCGACAGACAATTCAGGGCTGTACTCTGCTGCCACAAAGGAGAAGTGACCTTCGCCGCAGCCAATATCGAGGACCTTTTTGCTATTGAGATCGGTATCAATCATTAGATCGACGATCCCTCGGCCTCGTCCCAGTTTGTCTGACTCGCTCTGCTGGTCACAAATGAGGTTGGGATTCACGGCTTCAGGCCAGCGATTGCTTTCAAGGGCTCTTTTGAGTCCTTCAAAATCTCCCAAATCATCAGAGCTTTGAGCAACCGCTTTGGCTGCCTGCGCAGTGACTGTGGGCTCTACAGTGACTGGGGCGGCAAGAGGCTCTTCTGACAGCGATGCTTCGATGTTTTTCAACTCAACGAGGCATTCTTCAATCTTTTCAACGAGCCCTTGAATTTTCTTAATGTCAACCATTCTTGCTCACTCCAAACTAAACTAAGGTACCTATCAAATTATAGTGGACAACAGACTCAATTTCTGAAGGGACTCAGTGAATATCGCCTGTATCGTTAACACCCATGGCAAGCCTGACTGTGTACTAGACACACTTGACTCCATCACAACATATATGACCGAACAGGTTATCGTATTGGTTGACGGAGTGGGTTGGCATGAGTTTGACAACGTTGAGCTTCCCTGTGGCAAGGTCAAAGGATTCCCCCACGGTAAGCCGAGGGCTCCTTTCCGAAACATGGCTCTGGCAATGAAGACGGTCACGGAGACATATCCTGACGCCGACTGGTATTGCTACACGGAGTTTGATTGCCTGTTTGGCTCTGAGAGGTTCAAGGAGAACCTCAAGATGGCCGACGAGATGGGCGTATGGATGCTGGGGAATGATGGCCACATTGACGATGTGGCCATGCCTCTCATTCAAGCAATGATTGAGCAACCAATTACTCAGTCATATTACATGCTGGGATGCTGCCAGTTCTTCAACCGGAAGTTCATTGCCAAGCTGCTGGAGATCAATTTCTTCGACCGGTTCCTGACAATGACGAACGGTTTTCAGGATGCTTCTTTCCCCTATTACAGCGGGTGGGACATCAGCGAACACATGTACCCAACACTTTGCCGTCACTTTGGCGGTAACGTTGGGGTCTGGGCCACATTCGACGCCGAAGGCAAATGGCATGGAGACTATGAACACTATCCTTGCAGATGGAAGCCAGAACTGAATCCTGAGACAGAGAACTTCCCGGATGCAAGTATTCTGCATCCTATCAAAGGAATGGATCACCCAATTCGAGTTTCATTAAGAGAGAAGCGAAAGATATGGAAAGCCTTGCATCAGACCACAAAGCCATCGGGCTCGTAATTGATGTCTCTTTGAGACATACAGAGGAGGACCATCGCATCGTTGACGTTGTTAAGAAACAACTGATTGCGATGGTCAAGCAGCTATTGGAGGACGGTGAAGATCATCTGTATCTCTATCATCCGCTGCTGATGGATTCCATGACTCGTAAAGGCGAGCAATACTGTGCGATTGGCAATTATGAGTCTGATGGTTGGCGGTTCCATCTTTTCAACGCCCTCAGCCAGACCCTGCATGTTCTGTGGGATCTGGACCCCACCCTAAAAAAGACAATTCTCTTGGTGACGGATCGACTCACAGATCCACGTCATATCGAGAAGGCCCTCTTTCTCAACGACAAGGACAAGATGGACATCCATCTCGTCGTTGTGGGAGTCGGGTCGCATGTCGATGGTCAAGCCATTTCAGGCATTCAAAATGATCATCTCACTTTCATCCAAATCGATTCCCCCCACCAAATTACCCCCAGTTTATTTGAGGTAACAACTAATGCCGGACAAGTACGAGACTGCGAGACCTGTTAACAAAGTCAGTGACTTCAATTCACAGGTTGACATCATCGTTCCATTTCATGGGCAATACGAACGAGTCATGAAGCTTATGACGAGCATCTTCAAGTTGACTCGTAGCAATTACTATAAGCTTATCCTTGTGGACGACTGTTCTGCGAATGATAGCTTCTCGCAAAGTGTTCAATTCAATGCTCAGAAGAACGCTGACCGTAACAGGGCTATGAATGTAGTCCAAGTCGTACGTACGGAGCAGCAGTTGGGCTTTGGTGGTGCTTTGAAAGCCGGATATGAAGCCGGGGAGAGTCCGTACATTTGCTGCCTGCATTCGGATTGTGAATTAGATGATCCACAATGGTTGCGGAATCTGGGTGAATCATTGTTGGCATTGAAATCAGAAAATGTCAGAGTTATTTCGGCTATGACTAATAACGCCACAGGTGGATCGCCTTTGCAGGAAGGTGATCGAGAGCAAAGAGAGAAAACAGATGTCGTATTACCGGATGGTGATTTTTTGACACTGTATTGTTTCATGTGTCACCGAGAGCTATTCCCTCGAATCGGGGGTTTCATCAGGCAATATCCATACTTTGGCTATGAAGATGAGGAGTTTGCCCATCGTCTTCGTCATTATGGATTCAAGCAAGCAGTCAGTCGGCGTAGCTGGGTCGAGCATGAGGGGGCCGCAACTACAAAACCGTTTACGATGGCGAATGCAGATCTCATTTCGAAGGTCGACGAAAGCAATAGAAATCGGTGCATCCAAGACATGAAAGCTTTGCGTCAAACGAGATCGTGAGTCCTATATACAAGCAGGAATTCATGAATCTCAGGAGGCATCATGGCCGCAGTAACACCAGTTTCAGGCAATAAGTGCATTGGCACGCATGCCGACAACACCGCAAACATCCAGCTTTATTGCTACAAGGGTCAAGACAATAACGATGACCCAATCTACACCTGCGCCACGTGGCGTCGTTTCCGGGTCAATTGCCCGAAGGTGAATTTTCAGTGCAGCAATTTGAGCGAAGCATGGGTCGCAGCAATTACCGTTTGCAATCAGCGTTTGTTCTAAGCTGATCCATTCATCAAAAAAGGCCACCTGTGCACAGGTGGCCTTTTTTGATTTCGTAAGCTCGTCGGCGATCTTCCATTGGATCACCTGTTTCAAATGTTGACTTTCGGTCTTCTTCTGTCGATCCAACATTGCATGTAGGCGAGAGGGGAGGAGTTCCTGCCGTCTGAAATGAACCAGAAAACTTGCTTGACCCTTTGGCTGGCACACGTATGTTCGGTTGTTCCAATCCTCCAAACCGAGCACTTGGGCTGGAGGCTCCTCAACAATAACGAACTCGGAGGGCCCGTGAAGGCCCCACCAGTCGTTCATGTGCCAAACCGTATCTCCAACCTTGGGGTTGAATGGGTGGTAGCTCATTGCAATTCCTGCACGACACCAAACAGCAAGAGTGGATCTTTGAAGATCTTGATTCGGAAATTTTCTGCATATTTGTCCTCAAGCATTGCATTTGAGGCGACCGGATTCACATCCTTGGCGAGAGCACACGTGATGTGCGGCTTCTCGTTCATGGTATTGATCCGAAAGGAGACACCATCAGCCAAGAGGTCGTCTGTTTGATAGATGACGGCCTTCTCGACTTCACAGGCACAGACGCCGTGGTAGTCGATATCCATGACGGCCTTGCTGACTTGGAGGAATGCCTTCTTGTTGAGGTACTCCTTCATGTTGAGCTTGGTGTCAATCTTGCCGAGATTGATCGTCATGTGGTGTGGCAGGGCGTAACTTTTGGACGCAAATTTGAGTCCAAAATGCTCTGGATTCAGAGTCGCCTTGATCGCCCACGTCAATAACTGGATTGAGGGCCTGTTGAGCTTGACAGCAGTGTACATCCGTGTATCCTTTCCGCCGAACGTCATGTCCGGGAATGAGCCTGAAACGTAGCGAATCCTGTCACCTGACGTCCACATCAGTTTCGTGTGCGGATTCGCCCATGCAGCGAAGTGCGCCAGTTACAAAAGTTGTAAACCGGCTGAGATTGTGGACTTCGGAATGGCCGTTCAAAAAAGCCTCAACTTCGGTTGACACTGATTCTGCGCATGTAGTAGATTGAAAAGTGACAGATGAATTCCTGCACGAATTTTTCGAGAAAACTGGTTCTCAGATTCGAAAATGCTGAGCCTCAGCAGCGTGCCCTCTGTCAAGGTGATGTGAGCACTGATCTAAAATTCGCCCGTTGACAAGGAGGTGTTGGAGGGGCCGGCTAGATTCTTCGTGGCAACTTGACCGTAGGTCAGGATTCTTAGGCCACCAGTGATCAGGGTGAGGAGATTCTGGTTTTTCTTTACGGCAAGTCGAAAAAGGATATCACGATGACTTCGACGACGAAGGCTATGAGAGCCGCTGCTGCTAGCAAGAACGCTTCCGGTCAGAAATCTCGTGCCGGAGCCAAAGGCATTGAAATCAAGGGGGACGGAAAGTACCCCCTCGTGCCGTTGGACTCCATCACGATTGTCGAACGACCTGAAGACGGCGATGAGTCCAGCCAAATCTTCTTCAATCCTCGGGGCGTCAACAGCTTTGACGCCGAGCGGATGGAGAACCTGCGGCACTCAATTCGAACGGAGGGACTCCAGTCGCCGCCCATGATCCGGGCCATCGAGGATGGTTCGATTGTCACTCGGACAGAACTGATCGCCGGTGAGCGGCGTATCCGGGTGCTCAATCATATCGTCCAGAATGATCTGCCCTGCATGGATGACGAATCGACAAAGCCAGCCAAGTTCAAGGTTGGTGTTGTCGTCGTCTTCCGTGGTCGGTTTGGTACCGTTAACGGCCAGACCGGCAGCATGGTGAACATCCAGTTCAACGACGAACAGGGCCAGCAGGCCCTCGACTGTGAATTTGAAGACGTGTATCCGACCCGTCCGGGTTCGGAGGTCTTTAAGTTCATCCCATGTCGGGTCCACTATCAGTGCAGCGACAAGCGGGCACTGAAGTTGGCGTTCGAAGAGAACGAGCAGCATGAACCGCTTCCGATTGCGGACGAGATTGCCCTTGTTCGACGCCTGATCAAGGCTGGCTTCTCTCAGGAAGAGATCGCCCAGACGATTGGGAAGAATGTCACATGGGTCAGCCAGACGGCCAACTTCGAGTTGCAGTTGCCTGCCGAGGCATACAGCGACCTGATCAATGGCCGGATGGCTCGCAACGTTGCTGTCAATCTCATGTCCTATGCAGAGGCCGACCGGCTGCGCCTTTACAAGGCCGCTCAGGCTGCTGCCAAGGCTGATTCCGCCGTCAAGATTTCAGAGGCGGATCAGGAACGGATTGTGGCTGAGGACTTGCAGGACCTCCATGCTGCCGAAGCTCGGACCGCCGAGCGCAATGGAGACAAGGCCACTGCCGAGCGTGAGAAGAAGAAGGCGGCAACGGCTGCCGGCAAGGTCAAGAAAGCAACCCAGCGTCTGAGCCGTGCTCGCACCGAGTCCGGCCAGATTAAGCAGGGCCACATTCAGAAGGCTGCGACAGAGAATAGCGTCGTGCCCCGGAAGTGCAAGACTCTCCAGCGTGAAGAGATCCTTGAACTCTACGTCAAGCCGCTGTTGGCGTTCTCCACCGGTGACGGGGTTGATCCTGTGACTGGCGAGAAGGTCCCGCTGGCCTTGGCTGGTGTGGCTCGTCGGGTGGCTCAGTGCATCGTTGAAGGCGAACGTGACCCATTGAAGCCGATCCGGGATTTCCAGATCTCGAACGGCCTCTGGGACGATCCGGAAGCGAAAGGTGACGAAGATCTTGCGATCTCCGATGATGACGACCGTGAGTTCGTCCCTGACGAGCTTGAAGAAAGCTTCGCCTAAAGGCGAAAGGGTCAGGTGTGGGGTAGGGCCCCGGAGGAAATCTCCGGGGCCTTTTTTGTTGCGCTAATGCGAGGCTCGGGCTTATATAACTGTGATGATCCTAATGTGCCCACACTGTGGCCGTGAACTCCAGCAGCCACTTAAGAACGGCCTCAGTGCCTGTTTGAATTGCCGGAGAACTTTTGATTCTACGCATCGTAACAAGATGCTCAGCGATGCATGGTTTGTACGTCGCTATCACGTCGGAGACATAGCTTGTCTCATGGATCAGTGCCAAACGCCGGCTGACGATGCAAATTTTGTGGTCGACCATGTCTTTTACAAGTGCTACAGCCACGAAGACTTCGTCGAAGTAGTAGACTCTTTGATGTTGACTTAGAGGAAATGAGCTTCTAGTATATCAATCTCTCATGGAGGAGATTGAATGTTTAGAAGGATTTGCTTCTATGCAGGTGCGGGCTCGGGCAAAAGCACTCTGGCAGCTAAAACGTACGCTCAACTGAAGATCGCTGGTTACGATGTTGAGCACATCCCCGAATACATCAAGTCATGGGCCTATACTGGCAAGCAGCCGATTTCTTACGATCAACTGTACGTCTTCGCCAAACAACTACATGCTGAAGACGTTTTTCTCCAAAAAGTTGATCACCTCGTCACCGACTCCCCGCTGCTGTTGAACACAGCCTACTCTCAGCGATATGGCTTTCATTGCGCCGGCCATCTGATTGAGATGGCTCGACAATTCGACCGAGATTATCCACCAATCAACCTGTTCATTGAGCGATCTGTGGATTATGTCACTAAGGGTCGTTATGGTTCCTTGGAAGATTCGTTGGAGTTCGATGCCTATCTGAGGAAGTTTCTCGATCAGCATCTTGAAGGCGAACTGACGACCGTTCGAGTCGAAGACTTTGATACCATGCTGGCTTTGATCACCGATAAACTAGACGCTTGTTCAGTTGATTGCACTTGCTAATCCCAGAACATTCTGGTTTATTTCACCGCCCGGCGTCGTACAATCGTGGGCCTGCCGGCTAGGAGCTATTTGAAATGGATGCACTTAACCTCACTGAGGATCAGTTTTCGAGGCTTATGGCTAAGCTCCCAGAGCTTCTAGCCAAGGCTCCCATTCCGATGCGGCCATTCAAGCTTTTCGCTCTCGATGGCACCAAGAGCTACGGTGAGAAGGTTGCGGCTCACCTGAATATGGAACTGACTCCACACACGGAGAAGTACCATGAAGATGGCGAGTGCTACGTCAAGAGTGGGCCTGAGTACAACGAAACAGGTGTCGGGAATGTCCGTGGGCACGATGTGTTCGTGATCCAGTCGCTGTATTCCGATGAGCGGGAGTCGGTTCAAGATAAGTTCGTCAAGCTCTGCATGTTCTGCGGCAGCTTGAAAGATGCGTCTGCTCACGAGGTCATCCCGATCATCCCGAATCTGGCATGGGCTCGCCAAGATCGGAAAACTGAATCGAGGGCTCCTATCGGGACGAAGTACGCTGCACGCATGCTGGAATCCGTGGGCATCAGTCGGGCCCTGATCTTTGATGCACACAATCTTGCGGCCGAACAGAATGCCTTCAATGTTCCCATCGACAATCTGGAGTCGAAGAACCAGATTGCAGACTGGTGCGCTCAGCAACTGATCGCCGAGGGTCGTACAAAGAATATCAAGGTTTTGTCTCCTGACTCGGGAGGGCTGTCTCGTTGTGGTCGCTTCCGGCTTTCATTGCTCAAGCGGTTGAATCAACTTGGGGCGAAGATTGACGACATTGAGATCGTGATCTTTGACAAAGTTCGGATCAAGGGCCGTCCAACGGGTGGGCGTATCGTCGGCGATGTTCAAGATGCCGATGTGCTGGCTTATGACGACATGATCTCGACGGGCGGCACAATGCAAAAAGCAGAAGATGCGGTGATTGCCCATGGTGGCCGGATGTGGGCCATCTGTGCGACTCACGGCATCTTCTGTGGGAAGGCAAGTGAAACGTTCAGTCGAACGACCGCACGGCTTGTGGTAACAGATACCGTGAGGCCCTTCCGGCTGGACAAAGCAGTCTTGGATCGATTGGTGATTGTGGACACGACCAAGATGGTTGCTGACGCTGTTCGTCGCATTCACCTTGGCACAGGGTCCATCTCAGAACTTCTGAGGGCTTAGGCTTCAGCGGTGGCGGCTTCCTGCTTTTCGAGCAGTTCCGAACGAAGAATCGTTACCTTATCTGAGGCTTGAATCCCAATTCGAACCTTGTTGGCATCAATCCGAACGACGGTGATTTCCACCTCTTCGTCCTTGACCTTCAACACAATTCGTTCGTCTCTCTTCCTTGAAAGGACAAGCATTTTACCTCCTAAAAGTGGCCAGATTGGCTGCTGTAGTAGAGTGGGAGTGCTTGAAATTCTGCTCATCAAAGGCTTTTGATCCTTCCATCCACTTCGATCAAATTGCAAAATTATTCTACTTTTCTGCTTGTAGGTCTTTGCAACAGGAGTAAAGTTGGGATGTGTGCATGGATGCAGTTCAAGCCAAGACGAACTTAAGTAGCCGAGTTCGTGAGGCATCTTTGATGGCTACAACGAAAGGTTTTCGTTATGGCTGCTGCAACCATGCAACAGGTGGATGTGTCCTCGCAGATCGTTGAGCTTGGACAACTCGCTCGTCAGAAGCGGGAAGAGGCGATGGGTCTGCTTCAGCAGGCTCAGGCTGCGGATGCTGAATCGAAGGAAGCCTTCCGGCAGATTCAGGAAGTCGCCGGTCAGGCCGCAACGCAGGAAATGAACATCGGCAATCTGGTTCAGTTCAACAACGGAACTGCGACCCGCTCCGGCTACGTGCCCAAGAAGGGCAACGCTGCTCCTCGTGGCCGTGCTGCGAATCCCAATAACAAGAGTCAGGCGATTCGGGACGCCATTTCGGCGAATCCGAACATGGGCCCCAAGGACATCGCTGCGATGCTCCAGAAGCAGGGGTTCAACGTCAACGCTCAGTATGTGTCGACGATCAAGAGCAACTCGAAGGCCAAGGGCGGCGTGGCCCCCAAGGCTGTCCGGAGCAATGCAACGAAGAGCAATGCTGCTCCTCGTGGTCGTGCCGCTGGTCCCAACAACAAGAGTCAGGCGATCCGGGATGCCGTTGCGGCGAATCCGAACATGGGCCCCAAGGACATCGCTGCGATGCTCCAGAAGCAGGGGTTCAACGTCAACGCTCAGTACGTGTCGACGATCAAGAGCAACTCGAAGGCGAAGGGTGGAGCGGCTCCCAAGGCTGCCCGTGGCAATGCAACCTCGAAGAAGGGTGCGGCCAACGCCAATTCCAAGCGGAACTTTTCGAACGAGAAGTCCATCGGCCGAGTCGTCTTTGACGTCGTGTCTCGTCGGGCAGCTTACTACAAGAACATTCTGCCGGATCTGCCTTCGAACGCTGTCGGCCTGAAGATCTCCGAAATCAAGGAGATCATCGAAGGTCAGAAGTTGTACAAGAGCAACTCGAAGAACTTCAGCAGCATGGTGCAGGGTGCCCTGCACAAGCTGACGAACGAGCAGAAGCTCCTGATTCGGGGCGAAGGCGAACAGAACGGCCGTTACACTGCGGTCGACGGGGCCAAGTGGCCGGAATAATGGTTGTAGTTCGCACGACCGAAAAGGCCCGGTTTATCCGGGCCTTTTTTGTTGCGCACGCTCAACTATGGCATGCTGCAAGTCTGTAAGAACGTTCCGAAGATCAGTTGTCTCATGGTGACGGCCAACGGCCGGTTTGACTTCTTCAAACAAAGCTGCCAGTGCTACTTCGATCAAACCTATCCCAACAAGGAACTGGTCGTCGTCAACGAGGGCTCGAAAGCCTACCAAGCTCAAATAGCCGAATTCCTCGCCGGTCGGAATGATATTCGGCTGGTCTTCTTGGATGGCTGGTATTCTCTAGGTTCATTGAGGAACATATCAATCGCACTTAGTAGTGGCGACATCTTCGTGCAATGGGACGATGATGATTTCAATATGCCAGAGCGACTATCTCTTCAGTCGCTTCATCTGAAGAACAATCCAAGGGCGAGGACTTGCTTCCTATCAGATCAGTTGCACTTCTATTTCAACAACCGTTACCTCTTCTGGGAAGATTGGGCTGAGTTCCACAGTGGAGGCCACAAGAAGTTCAGTGTGATCCCCGGCACAATCATGGCGTGGCGAGAGGGCTTCTGGGCTCGTTATCCATCCGGTGGGCCGTGGTGCTCGGCCGGCGAAGATTCAGTTCTCACTTACCGCTTGTGTGATAATGATGAGCAGGTCCTCTTAATGGGCAATCATGGGTACATGCAGATGTACACATATCATGGCAAGAACGTCTGGGACGTCGAGCATCATTTGAAGATCTCGAAAGAGCGGGCCAAGACAACACGCTTCCTGTTCGACAACGAACTGAGAATTCGACAGGCCATTGACTACTTGGGATTACATAAGTCTGGACCAATCAAAGTCATGGGTCGGGATGGATTTGCATTCACGCACGAAGGAATAAATGATCAAGCTGAATAAACCTTTGATTACCTGTGTGCTTGTGACAAGTGGGCGTGTGGAGCTAGTGAAGCGGGCGATTCGCTGTTACCTTAATCAGACTTATGATAAAAAACATTTGGTTGTCCTGTCTCAAGGATCTGAGTCCAACAATGTGTTGCTCAAGCATCACATCAACGGTTTGGGCCGCAGTGACATTCATTTTCAATATGCTCCCTCGACACTATCTCTCGGCGAGATGAGGAACACTTCTGTTGAATTGTCTCAAGGTGACGTGATCTGCCAATGGGACGATGACGACGTGTATCATCCAGATCGGTTGCGGACTCAATGGAAAGCCCTTCAAAGTAACAGCAGCAACACTTCAAGCTGTTATAGTCAGTTCCTGAAGCTGTTTTCACACACCAATGAGTTGTATTGGTGTGACTGGATAGGCGAGCCTAAGCCAACTCACAAGTATCTGTGTGGAACGGTCATGTTCCACAAGCGGGCGTTTCACCACTTTGGGCTCTTCTACCCTATCGTTGGTTATCAGAGCCATGTTGAAGAGGATCTGAATGTCTTGGAGAAGCTTCTGCATCTGGGAGATATTGCTCCCGTGACGGCCGGACATCAGTATGTCTATGTTTTCCATGGGGCCAATACTTACGATCTCGACCACCACAATCTCACTCTCGATACGAGATGGGGGAAAAAGCTGTTGACGACGGCAGAACTGGTCCCGAGACGATCTCTTATTGAGGAAACCTTGGCCTGTGCCGAATTGAGCAATAGCGTCTTGGTCCGCTCGCCGACAGAGTTGGCGTATGAAATCCTCAAAGCCACGTAGAAGGAGTTGCTGTGAAATTTGAGCATAAGTATCCCGGAGCTAATAGCGTCGAACGTTTTGAGTTCGAATACTCGTTTGTCACCAAGTCCCCCAAGCTGGGCTCATGTCGTTGGTGCAATTCTTTCACTCGGTGGATTGACGTCTTGTTCCAAATGCCTGTCTGTAGCGAGGAATGCTGCGGGGCCATGTGGAGACAATACAAAGAAGATCAGAAGAAGAACTCGACTTATGAGAACTTCGAGAGTCACTTCGATAAAGTGAAGTCAGAATTGCTGGTTGCTGAGAAAGTGGAGCCGGTTTGGAAGGACATTATCATTGTCGTTCATGATCAGCTTGATTACTTCAAAGCCTGTGTCGAGTCACTTCAAGCGACAACGAAGAACTATCATCTCTATGTTTGGGACAATGCGTCAAAGCCTGATACGATGCAGTACACTCTTGATCTTGTCATGCAGTCTTGTAAGACAGAAGACTGGAAGATCACTGTCCATCGTTCAAAAGAGAACGTGGGGTTTATTGGCCCCAACAACGAGATGGCAGCAATGGGGACCAGTCCTTACATCATCCTGCTGAATTCAGACACAAAGGTGTTTGAGCATTGGGACACTGCAATGATTGGCCACATTCAACAGAACCCGGACGTTGGGCAAGTTGGTTATTGGGGCGGTCATATGGGACCAGATGGAAGAGGGTTCGGTGGCAGCAACGGATATGAAGTTGATTACATCCCCGGCTGGTGTTTCTGCATCGAGCGTGAGACGTATGACAAGCTCGGCCTCTTCAACCCACAATTGAAGTTTGCTTACTGCGAGGATGCTGATCTTAGTTTGCGGCTGAAAGAAGCTGGCAAGCGGATCTATGCTCTTCATGCTCCGCTGGTTCATCACTATCAGAACAAGACAATCGTTGAAGTGGAGAAAGAAGGTGAGGTTGACGTTCGCTCCAGCTTTGACGAGAATCACATGTACCTGAAGACAAGGTGGGCGAACTACTTGCTCAATGACAGAGTTCTACTGAAATCGAGAAGGGAATCTCGTGAAACAGCTTTGGCAGAAGCTCCTTCCAATCCTGATGGGACAGCGGCCGTGCTTTCGGCTATTCAAAACTGACGTCATCGTTCACGGTTCGTGGTGGATGTACATCACCATTTTGGCGATCTTGCATCCGACGGTGTTGCCCACCATACTTTCGCTCTTCGTTCTCGTGCTGATGCATGAGTTTGGTCACATCTTTGCGGCCAGACACTGTAAGGTTTCGTGTGATGAGATCTTGTTGACTCCACTTGGGGGTCTTGCATTCATGGACGAGCTTTGGGCTGTGAATCCAAAAGTTGAGTTGTTCGTGGTGTTCTGTGGACCTTTGGTGAACGCTATTTTGCTGGGTCCACTATACTTGCTGGCTCCTTACGGGGACTACTTTGACACTTTGTCGACGATCAATATCGTGATCCTTGTGTTCAACTTGATGCCAACTTTTCCGATGGATGGTGGTCGCATTGCGAGGGCCTTGATATCGCTAGCTACCAAGAAGCCACTTCTGGCTACTAAAGTTGCTGTCCGACTCAGTCAGGTGCTCTGCGTGGGCTATATGGTCGGTGGGATTTACATGCATCAGTTCATTTTGGCGATGATCGGGTTCCAGATGTTGATCGCCAGTCAAGCGGAATTGAGCACAACTGAAAAGAATCGGTAGCGCTTTACGAACGCAAGCCCTTGTCGTATAATGGGTTGACCCAAAGTTTTTGGCCGAAAGTGAGGTTTTTGTGGCACGTAAGCAAAACGAGGACGAGTCCGCATGCGGCTTCTGCGGATCAGGTGGCGATGACAAATCGGTCATCCTGATGGAGGGCACTGGAACCGACCAGCCGTGCTACATCTGTGAGGAGTGTGCTGGTCAGGCGCACCAGATGCTGCGGCAGAAGCGTGCGACTGAAGGCAGCAACCAGTCGATGCCTCTTCAAAGCGTTCCGTCTCCTCGGGCTTTGGCTCAGTTTCTTGACGAGCATGTCATTGCACAGAAGACGGCCAAGAAGTTGCTGGCCGTCGAATCGGCTTCACACTTCCAGCGTTTGATCGACCAAACCGAAGTTCAACACTTTCGAGCAACCGGCAACGTTGGGTTCATCAAGAATCCCAATCTAGTTGACGTTGAAATCGAAAAATCGAACATTCTGGTTCTGGGCCCCACCGGCTGCGG
>JACCDT010034496.1_pt1 | contig 23636 bp, 23 predicted proteins | sample 7446291 | NCBI WGS metagenome assembly JACCDT01 (sample SAMN15323446, study PRJNA562643) | freshwater metagenome | isolation source: river surface water | place: USA:Blue River Watershed | collected 2017-08-17 | reverse complement strand
ATCAAGTGAAATGCCCATTCTGCGGAACTGATGATACCCAAGTTGTTGACTCAAGAGTGAACGACGAAGGTAATTCAATTCGCCGTCGTCGCCGATGTTCAGAATGCGATAAACGTTTTACTACATATGAATCAGTCGAACTCACATTTCCTCAGATTGTGAAGCAAAACGGTAAACGAGAAGACTTTAGCCGAAATAAACTTCACCAATCATTTAGCCGTGCCCTTCATAAGCGTCCTGTGCCTGTTGAATATATAGATCAAGCGATTGAACGTATTATTCAAAAAGTTTTAGCATATGGTGAGAAAGAAATTACTGCGCGTGAATTAGGCGAAAACGTCATGCATGAATTAAAAAAAATGGACAAGGTAGCTTATATTCGTTTTGCATCTGTTTATAGAAGTTTTTCAGATGTTGAAGATTTCCATGATGTTATTCGCGACCTTGATTAAATGAATTCACATTCACCTCAATTTTTCATGAGTGAAGCTTTGAGGCTTGCAGAAAAAGCTTTATTCTCCACATCTCCTAATCCAAGAGTTGGTTGTATCATCGTTAAAAACAATGAGATTGTAGGCCGTGGCTATCATATAAAAGCGGGCGAATCACACGCTGAAGTGATGGCATTAGAAGAAGCAGGAAATAAATCAGAAGGTAGCGATGTGTATGTCACATTAGAACCCTGTTCTCATACCGGTAGAACTCCTCCATGTGTCAATGCTTTAATCAGAGCTAAAGTTAAAAAAGTATTTATTGCCATGCAAGACCCCAATCCTTTAGTATCAGGTCAAGGTATTCAAAAATTAAAAGAAGCTCATATTGATGTTGAAGTAGGTGTGATGGAAGCACAAGCACAACAATTAAATATAGGTTTTATTTGTCGCATGACAAAAAAATTACCTTATGTCAGAGCAAAGCTTGCAGTATCTATAGATGGAAAAACTGCGCTTCATAATGGCAAGAGTCAATGGATTACAGGTGAAGCTGCAAGGGCAGACGTCCAGTATTGGCGAGCTTCTTCTTGTGCAATTTTGACTGGTATCGGCACTGTGTTATCTGACAACCCAAAACTTTCTGTAAGGCTTTATGAAAATGCACGCCAGCCATTACGTGTAGTAGTAGATTCAGAATTAAAAATTCCTTTAGGTGCTGATATCCTGCATGAAAAACCTTTGCTTATAGTTTATGCCAATGATAAACAAAAAAAATTAGCGCAATTAGAAGATTTAGGTATTGAATGTATTCAATTAGATGATAGTGGCAAAGTTGATTTAGTAGCACTTATTAAAATACTTGCTGAACGGGAAATGAATGAAGTATGGATTGAAGCAGGTGAAGGTTTAAATGGCGCATTTTTAAAAGCTAATTTAATTGATGAGCTTATGATTTATTATGCGCCTGTGATTTTAGGTTCAGAGGCTAAAGGTATGTTTATATTGCCTGCTTACGAAAATTTAGAAAACAAAATTTCCACCACACTCATAGATCATCGCTGGGTCGGTCAAGACTTAAGAATGCGATTCAAATTAAAGTGATCATTCGCAATGCTTATCGATAGTCACTGTCACCTAGATGCATTAGAGTTTAATCAAGAGCAAGATGCTATTGTTAAAGAGGCGCTCGATCATGGCGTTGAAAAAATTATTGTTCCTGCGGTGAATAGAAAAAGTTTCGATGATGTTATTAATCTTAGAAAAAAATTTCCCAATTGTTTTTATGCATTGGGTTTTCATCCAATGTTTATCAATGATATGAAAGACGATGATTTAGATACGTTGCAATCTTATTTAAAAATATATGAGCCTATCGCAGTGGGTGAGATTGGTTTAGATTTCTTTGTTACCAAAGACAACAAATTGCTTCAAGAGGAAATGTTTGTAGCGCAATTAAAATTAGCGAGCGTATTTGATTTGCCCGTCATTATGCATGTAAGGCAGGCGGTTGATGATGTACTTAAAAATTTAAGACGATATCCAGTGAAGGGCGGTATTGCTCACGCATTTAACGGTAGCATGCAACAAGCCGAAGCTTTTATAGAATTAGGATTTAAATTGGGCTTTGGCGGTGCTATGACTTATTCAAGAGCCACACATATTCAAGCGTTAGCAAAAACATTACCTATAGAGTCTATTGTGTTAGAAACAGATGCACCTGACATTCCCCCATCATGGTTAGGTCATGGAAGACGAAATGCACCTCATGAGTTACATCAAATCGCAACTTTTTTTGCTGAATTACGTGGTATGAATTTAGATTCAGTGATTGAGATATCACATCAAAATACGCTCGATGCGCTCCCCAAAATAGTGCAGTTATGCACATCTTCTAAGAACTTACATTAACTTTAACCAAAAATCCTAATAGAATTAGGGACATAAGTTAAGTCATTGATTTTAAATAACTTTTATTTAGCTTAAAAAATAAGCGATTTAAAAAAATGCTTATAAATTCAAGAGTTATAAATTTATGTCATCTTTATCCACAAAGTTATCCACAGATTTTGTGGAGATGTTTTTTTATCAAAACGGGTTGACAGTGGATTACTTTATCCATTACAAGAAATGCCTTTTTGTAATTAATTCAGATAAAAACCTTTGAAATCCCTTTCCCCCTCTGATAAACATCAAACTTCAATTGTGAGACACATAGCTTTAAAGTAAAATAGACTCCCGTCAGCAATTATTTAAAAGCCTTTCCATGACCAAATATGTGTTTGTTACTGGCGGTGTCGTTTCTTCCTTGGGTAAAGGTATCGCAGCTGCTAGTCTTGGGGCTATCTTAGAGTCACGGGGCATCAAAGTGACGATGCTAAAACTCGATCCGTATATTAATGTTGATCCAGGTACCATGAGCCCTTTTCAGCACGGTGAAGTATTTGTGACCGATGATGGTGCAGAAACAGATCTTGATCTTGGCCATTACGAACGTTTTATTTCAGCGCGTATGGGTAAGAAAAATAATTTTACGACAGGTCAGATTTACGACAGTGTTATTCGGAAAGAGCGTCGCGGTGAATATCTAGGTAAGACCGTTCAGGTCATCCCCCATATTACAGATGAAATTAAGTTACACATAAAGAATGGCGCAAATGGCGCTGATGTTGCGATCGTTGAAGTGGGTGGTACAGTTGGTGACATTGAGTCACTTCCTTTTCTAGAAGCTATCCGTCAAATTGGATTTGAAGAAGGTCGTGAAAATGCATGTTACATTCACCTCACCTTGCTTCCTTTTATTTCAACAGCAGGCGAATTAAAAACAAAACCAACGCAACACTCGGTTAAAGAATTAAGAGAAATTGGTATTCAGCCAGATATTTTAATTTGTAGAGCTGATCGTGCTATTCCAGATGATGAAAGAAAAAAAATAGCCTTATTTACAAATGTTTCTCCTGAAGCAGTTATTTCAGCCGTTGATTCAGATTCTATTTATAAAATACCAAGCTTACTTCATCAACAAATGATTGATGAAATTGTTTGCCATAAATTAAATATTCTGGCGAAGCCCGCAGATCTTTCAAGTTGGGACAAAATTACCGACGCATTAAAACATACAAAACATCATATTGATATCGCATTCGTAGGTAAATATGTAGATTTGACTGAGTCTTATAAATCGCTCACAGAAGCTTTGATTCACGCTGGAATACACACATCATCAAAAATAAAAATTCATTATCTTGATTCGGAAGAAATTGAAAAAAGTGGTACTAAAGCATTGGCAGCTATGGATGCCATTTTGGTGCCTGGTGGTTTTGGTAAACGAGGTACGGAAGGAAAAATTAAAGCGATTCAATTTGCACGTGAAAATAAAATTCCATACTTAGGTATTTGCTTAGGTATGCAATTAGCTGTTGTTGAATTTGCAAGACATAAAGCCATGCTCAAAAATGCCAACAGCTCTGAATTTGATCAGGATGCTCAGCACCAAGTAATTGGGTTAATCACTGAATGGAAATCATCTGAGGGTACGATTGAAAAAAGAGATGATTCCTCAGATCTTGGAGGCACAATGAGATTGGGCGCACAGAAGTGTCCAATTGAATCCGGTACTCTAGCGTATAAAGTTTATGGGGCTGAAGTGAATGAGCGGCATCGTCATCGTTATGAAGTTAACAATCATTACGTGGACCAGTTGATTAAAGCAGGACTTACAGTTTCAGCTAGAACACCTTTTGAGCAACTCTGTGAAATCATTGAATTACCGCAGGATCAACACCCTTGGTTCGTAGGTTGTCAATTCCACCCTGAATTTACTTCCAATCCAAGAACAGGCCATCCATTATTTAAAGCCTATATTCAAGCCGCACTTAAATATAAACAATCTAAAGGAAGTGCATCATGAAATTATGCAACTTTGATGTTGGATTAAATCACCCATTATTTTTAATTGCAGGTCCTTGTGTGATTGAATCTGAGGCGATGACTTTAGATATAGCAGGCCAGTTAAAAGAAATGACTGGTGCTCTCAATATCCCATTTATTTTTAAATCCTCTTATGACAAGGCTAATCGAAGTTCAAATAAAACTTTTAGAGGTTTTGGTATTGATGAAGGATTGAGAATTTTATCTGAAGTAAAAAAACAAATTGGTGTGCCAGTTTTAACAGATGTGCATGACCAATTTCAAGTTGAACAAGTTGCAAGTGTTGTGGATGTGCTCCAGACACCGGCTTTCTTGTGCAGACAAACTGATTTCATTACTGCTGTTGCAACGTCAGGTAAACCTGTAAATATTAAAAAGGGTCAATTTTTAGCGCCAGGTGATATGAAACAAGTTGTCACAAAGGCCAAAGAAGCTAACGGCGGTCTCGATAACATTATGGTTTGTGAACGAGGTGCATCTTTTGGTTACAACACGCTTGTATCAGATATGAGAAGTTTATCTATTATGCGAGAAACGAATTGCCCTGTTGTGTTTGATGCAACACATTCAGTGCAACAACCAGGCGGCCAGGGTGACAAGAGTGGTGGACAAAGTGAATTCGTTCCTGTTCTTGCAAGAGCAGCAGTTGCGAGCGGTATCGCAGGAATTTTTATGGAAACACACCCTAATCCAAAAGAAGCTTTATCTGATGGGCCAAATGCATGGCCACTTAAAAAAATGAAAGCATTGCTTGAGTTATTAGCTGAAATTGATCGATCAGTTAAAAAAGCAGGTTTCATCGAGATGTCCTAAATAATTAACTGTAAACGAAGGAAAAAGAATGAGTTTTGTGAAACAAATTGTTGCTCGAGAGGTTATTGATTCTAGAGGTAACCCAACTATAGAAGCTGATGTTTTTTTAGATTCTGGTGTGATGGGAAGAGCAATGGTGCCATCAGGTGCTTCTACGGGAAGTAAAGAAGCGATTGAGCTTCGCGATGGTGATGCAAAACGTTATTTTGGAAAAGGTGTTTTAAATGCAGTGAAGCATGTCAATACCGAAATTGCTAAAGCAGTAGTGGGTCTTGATGTAGATGATCAAATGTTGATTGATCAAACAATGATTGAATTAGACGGCACAGACAATAAAGGTCGTCTAGGGGCTAATGCAATTCTCGCAGTTTCAATGGCTTCAGCTATAGCTGCAGCAAAAAATTCTAATTTACCTCTCTATCGTTATCTTGGTGGTTCAGGTGCTATGCAGTTACCTACACCAATGATGAATATCATTAACGGCGGAGCACACGCAGACAATAGTGTCGATATGCAAGAGTTTATGATTATTCCTGCTGGAAGACCTACATTTAGAGAAGCAATGAGATGCGGTGCTGAAGTTTTTCAAGCGCTCAAGAAAACATTAAGCAAGAAAGGTTTTTCAACGACCGTTGGTGATGAAGGTGGTTTCGCACCTAACCTCCCATCAAATGAGTCAGCCATTCAAATGATTATGGAAGCTATCTCTCAAGCTGGATATGAGCCCGGCCGTGATGTTTATCTTGGTCTTGATTGTGCAAGCACTGAATTTTATAAAGATGGTAAATATCGTCTCGCCTCTGAAAATTTATCTTTATCAAGTGAACAATTTACAGATTATCTAGCGACATGGTGTGATAAGTATCCAATCATTAGTATTGAAGATGGTATGGGTGAATTCGATTGGGATGGTTGGCACGTGTTAACACAAAGGTTAGGTAAACATATTCAGCTTGTAGGCGATGATCTTTTTGTAACAAACCCAAAAATTTTAGATGAAGGCATTAAACGTAAGGTTGCTAATTCTGTTTTAATTAAAGTTAATCAAATTGGCACGCTAACCGAAACATTTGAAACGATCGCGATGGCTAAAAAAGCAGGATATACCGCTGTCATTTCTCATCGCTCAGGAGAAACTGAAGATACAACGATTGCTGATTTAGCAGTAGCAACAAATGCGTTACAGATTAAAACTGGTTCGCTTTCAAGATCCGAACGTATTGCTAAATATAATCAATTGCTTCGTATCGAAGAGGAGCTTGGAACAGCCTCTTCTTATGCAGGCCTTTCTTGTTTTTACCAATTGAATAAATAACATGAAATCGTTAACTGCTATTTTTGTAGTTTTGATAGCGTTAATGCAATACCCATTATGGTTTGGTAAAGGTAGTTGGTTTCGCGTATGGAGTTTGAATCATCAAATAGAAACTCAAAAAAAAATAAATGCGGATAATCAAGTAAGAAATAATGTACTTAATGCTGAAGTAAGTGATCTTAAACAGGGATTCTCAGCAATTGAAGAGAGAGCTAGGAATGAGCTTGGTATGATTAAGCAAGATGAAATCTTTTTCCAAGTGACAAATCACGAAAAAGATAAAAAAGAAACTGAAGCTTCAAGTAATTCGCAAGCCAAGCACTAATCAAATCTTTTTTGGTCTTCTAAAAAAATTTCAATTAATTCGCTCTTAATGAAAAGCGCTTCGTGCGCTTGATCAACTCTTAATTCAATCAGCATGTTTGTTTTATCATCATTTTCATTGGCTGATCTCACTAGCTGACCAATTTCTTCACCATTGTTATTTAAGATCAGATCACCAGGATTAAAATCTACTCTTGATTTAATAAAAGCACGATACATTCGTCTTTTAACTTTGCCTAAGTAGTGTGTTCGAGCCACAATTTCTTGTCCTGTATAACAACCTTTTTTAAAATTAATACCTTCGATTAAGTCCATATTTAAAGATTGTGGAATAAATGCTTCTTGCGTAGCTGGGTAAATATCAGGAATCCCATCTAGAATATTTAAATTATTCCAATCATCAAAACTCATGGATGAATATTCAGAAAAGTTAAGCTTCATAAATTCATTCACTTTAGAAGTTTCTCCCATGAGTTGGTATCTATCATCATCTTTTCCTAAACGCATAATCATGATGTCATCTGATTGAATGATATCTAAATAATTTTTTGGAGGTTGAATGTTTTTTGTAAGAAGCGCTTTAGAGCCTACAAAACCAATGCATGTGAATGTTTCATTGGCTAGCTTTAGCGATACTTTTGAGCGAAGAATATACATCTTAAGTTTTTTAAGTATAAATTCCTGAACGGAGCTATCTATTTGTATGTGGATTGATCTATGATCTAAATAACACAACATAAAAGCCAGCATCCTACCTTTGGGGTTACAAAAGCCAGCATATAGTGCTTTATTTTCCGAGACAAGATTAATATCTTGAGTCAATTGGCCTTGCAAGAACTGAACTCGATCTTCACCTTCAACTTTTATCGTAGAGGTTTTATCAAGAACAATGAATTTATTTTCTACGCTTAATGACATATTGTTTTATTTGTTTTACCGAAATAAATCGAAGGCTAAAAATAATACCTGCGAGTGAGGCAAAAAACCATTTAAGATGAAAATCAGCTGTATCTTGCCAAGCAGGCTTTTGTTTTTTCATCGCACTTAAGATATTTAAAATGGAATCACCTCTTACATAAATCCCATTAATTTGTTTTGTAATGTCTTTTAAGTAGGCTTCGTCTAGCTTAGACATATAGCGATCACTCTCGCCACCTGCTACATTGTCATCTCGAGTACCAATATTAGCCTCTGAGATTTGCGCAATACCTGGTTGTAATGCAAAGCTATCATTAGCCCAATAGCCAATGAGTTGATTTTTGCCATCTAACTTTGGAATGGGCGCGCCTTTTAAACTTCCAATTCCAACAATTACCCAATCATTTCCACCTTGGAATTGAGAAAGATCTTTTGTATTAAATGCGTGGAGCTTTGGAGCTTCTTCACCGTCAGTAAAATAAACGACTTGAGAATTTTCAGGAAAGCTTCTAATTAAACGTGCTAAGTTAAAAAAAGATTCTCGAATACGTGAATTACCAGACCAACCGGAACGCCAATCCAAGTGGTCGATGGTATCTTCAATCGCATCAAAATTTTCACAGACTTCAATAGGTGTATATGAGGCTGCCACACTCACACCTACAAACATACCAATACTCACTTTTGTGCCACAGGGAAGTTCAGACATAATCTCATGAAGGCTATGCTTCATATATTCAAGTCTTGAGATGGGTTTATTCATAACAGACATATCAACCGTGTTCATACTTTGAGAGATATCAGTCACAAAGATATAGTTATAGATATTGTGTTTGAGTGGTATCGATGGATTGATAATTGCGAGCAGCATAAACCCAATCGATACTATAAGTGATAGGGTATTAAAATCGAGATTGGACCTCGATTTTATGTTCTTAAGCCACGCTTTCATAAATTTAAGGGAGGCCTACAGGAACATTACCTAGAATGAGTCCAGGTGAATCTGAATCGCCAACACCAGGCGTTGGATTCGCAGGTAAAATCATAAGCACGCGATCAAGATTATGTTTTACATCCCATGCATGATTATCAATCTTAATTGATAGCATATATGCGGCTTTTGCTTGCCTAAATAAATATTCTGTTTCATTTTTGACTGTCATGTCAGTACCGTTGATTGCCAATGCACGTTTAAAGAAAATATTACCAATATTGTATTGAATGGCTGCTTTTTGAGAGGGGGAGGCTATCGGTAAAAGATTTGTAAAAAGAATATTGGCTTCTTTATATCTTTCTTTAGTTGTGAGCCAATAAGCTGTTGCGTAACGGGCTTCAAAACTATTGATAAACATACTAGGCGATTTACCTTCAGCAATATCTCGATTAAATACTTGAATATTTTTTAATTCAATCCATTGCTTTATAAATACACCAAGTGAAATTATGAGAAGCAGTACAAAAATCCAAGTGAGTTTTTTAGTGCTAAAAAGATTTTTTGTGATTAAAGCCATGATCTCACCTCAATTAATTTAAGCATCAGTAAACCTATCATCATAAGAGCCGCAACGACAAAACAATGAGTTGAGTAATCTTGACCTGGAATTTTCTCAAAATATTTAATGGGTTTCTTTTCTTTTTGATTGATATCCTCGATGGCTTTTTGTAATGTTTTTGGATCTTCTGCTTCATAAGCTTGAAAGGGCGAATGAAGTGTTTTAAAAAATTCATTAAGCTCGATTTGCGGTGGAAGTGCCTCATCATCTCGCGCTTTATATGAAGTATTAAAAATACTGATACCACCTGGTTGTCTTAATACGATCCAATAAAGACTAATTTTAAATCGGCCTAACCAATCCTTAATTTTTTCTTGAGTAGCAGCATCGATACGACCTGCTCCATCTGAAAGTAAAATCATGACTCTCGAACCAGAGTCTGGTACTTTATTAAATAATTCAGCACCCGTCGTAAGACCACTACCAATATTGGTTTGAAATAATGCGTTACCAGCTGTTGCTCTTACGGCTGAAATAACGGCATTTTTATTATCAGTCAATGGCAAAACATACATACCAGAATTACTAAATGAAACCATACCAATCATGTCGTTCGCTCTTGATTTTACAAAATCAGTAATTAGTCTGGCGGCAGCAGCTGATTTCATTTCACCCACTTTGGATTGGTCGTTACCTGCAAAAGGATCATCCATACTCGCACTTCGATCTAATACCAAACCAATTTGAGCGCCTATGCCTGTTTTTTCAATTTCTTTTTGACGGGAATGTGGTCCACTTAATCCAATAATGATGGCTAATAAAATCATGGTTGCGATAAATTTTAAGATAATGGCCACAATTCTTGAGAGTCGATCTTTTGGAATCATTTCATTCCATGAGTAATACTGTAAAGATGCTTCTTTAAAAAGAAGTGGAATAAAAGCTAAAGGAATAAACCACAAGACCCATGGAAATGAAAATGTCATTTAGCTAAACCTGCCACAAGTGATTTTTTGTCAACAATAAGTTTTCTTTCGCAATCTCGACAATGCCGTGAGAAATCTTTAAGCCATTTAAGTATTTCATCATGATCATATTTTTTATTTGAAGTATTAAAAAATATGAGTGTGGAAAGCTTAAAAAACTCACGTAGTTCAGTATCGATATTTTTAAATGAGGGATTCTTAGCATAAAGATCATGAAGATTATCTGTAAAGAGTGTTTTTCCAATAACAAGATCAAAAGCACGATGCATGTCTGTGATTGCTTTTTCAATGGAAACCGGGGTTGCCTTCATTTTATTGATTGAGCGATGGGTTCTTGCAAATACACCTCGAGCGTTTGGAAGCCATGCATATTGACTATAAATATAGATAAGACCTAATAAAGAAAGGAGTGCGATGATGCCCGAAATTTTTAGTGTTTTTATAGGACTTTTCTCATCCATAAAAATGACGCCTCTTAATGGGCTCATATCCTGTTCAATTTTTATAGCACCGAAAATTGATAAAGGAGATATCGCAATTTGATATTCAGGGATTCTGTATTTAAAAACTTTCTTTTGGGGGTCATTTGGATTCAAGACTCGGATATATTCAGCCGGTAAGAATCCAGGTTTCGCGACTACATTGTTTGTAAAAATTTGATACGTAAGATCCATGATTAATGTGGAGGATGTTTTATCCTCTTTTAATACATGTTTCATTGCATCCAATACAATGCCTAAATCCTGCCCTTTATATTTTCTTTCGTACCCTGGAATAGGTAAAGACTCTTTAATGAGAACATAGGGTTTTTTGATCGTAACTTCTACATGTCTTTCTGATTTATCCCCGACGGTATATCCCACTCGGTGAAGTGGCTCTTTTATTTTGATGGATATAATACCTTCTTGAATATCAGGCCACTCTTGCACATCCAGTGCAAAACTAGAAACTGATAATAGAAGCATCCATAAAGAAATAAGATATTTCATAATCATTAAGCGCCTACGAATTGATTAAAGTATTCGGTCATTTTAGTTGCATTAAAATGGTCATCTACAAAAAAAGGTGGAATGTCAAAATTCATAAATGCTTTTGTAATGACAGCACGTCTTTTTTCAAATGAATCCACAATTTTTTCTTTCAGTTCTTTTCTTAAAAAAAGTGTATTTTTTTTACCACTTTCAGGATCGGTAATGGTGACAATGCCAAAATTAGGAAGATTGATATATTCTTTTTTATCCCATAAAACCACAGGCACTACATGGTGCCTCATGAGATTAGATAAACAATTTTCCAATTCAACTTCTGGTATGTGAAAGTCTGATATAAAGAAAATAAGTGAACGTTCACGAGGCATGTATTGATAGAGGTCTTTGATTGCACGATTTGATTTATCTGTAGATGTAAACTTTTTAAGTTCGTGAATAAGTGTTAATGCGTGTTGTGATCTAAATGATAGGGGCGCTAACCAATCTTCTCTGATTTCATCATCAAAACCAATGAGTCCTAAAGCGTCATGACGATCGATGACTGAATGAGCTATGGATTGGGCGACTTCAGCAGCTAAATTAATTTTTTTATTTTTTCCACCAAAATTCATACTTGCAGATAAATCACAGACAATCATGACAGGTGTTGCACTGCGTTGATTAAATATTTTGACGTGAATCTCACCTAAAGGATCTCGAATCGATTGGCGAATATCAATGCGCCTTGGATCAGGATATGAAAGAAGTGTCGTGTGCCCTGCAAACTCAATACCCATTCCCCTTTGGTTACTTTTATGGCGACCTGGATGCTTGCCTTTAGATTTCCAGCCAATGTGGTAATCAAATAATGGGGTGTATTGAACCATAGAATTAAGGTGCGTTGATGACGTTTAAAATACCATTAGTTAAATCACGTGCAATGATTGTTCTTCTCATTTCATAGACAGGATTAAATACGAGTCGATGCGCGATGGTTTCGTGGAATACTGCATGAATATCTGCAGGGGTTACTGAAGTTCGATCATTAAGCCATGCATTTACACGCGCTGCTTTCATCATCATACTCATACCGCGCGGGCTAGCGCCTGATACGATGAGTCGATTCATATCAATATCAGATAATTTAATTCCGTAATCGCCAGGATTTTTTGTAGCTTTCCATAAACGTAATGCATAATTTTTTAATGCTTCTGTGGCTTTAATATTTTCTTGAATCGTTTCTGAAAGTTCATTGAGCTTATTAAATTTAATAAGATCAGGTTTCACTTCTTCAATAAGTTTATCTGCGTTATGGAATTTAGTTTCAAAGACTAAGTCTTTCATCATCTGATCCGCTTTTGGAATGAGAATAGGTATTTCCATCATAAAACGATCACGCGCTGCTGAAGGAATTTCAAATGTTTCTTCACGTTCTACTTGGTTTCGATCAGCGAATACCACCATATGAGGAAAGTGATGTTCTTTATTAAATGCAGATAATGTTTTTTCTGCCATAATTCTTAAGAGCAATGAATGTACCTGTGGTCTTGCACGGTTGATTTCATTGAAAAAGAAAATAGATAAATCACTACCTGACATCAAAATAGGGCCTGGGCTTACATGTGGCTTCCCATCTTCACCGAGATATGTGTGATAGATCAGATCATTTGGCATAAGGTCAATCGTACCTTCGATACGTTGGTAACCACCGCCAATAGCACGCGTAAAAGCTTTAAGTAATGTTGTTTTTCCAACCCCCACATCACCTTCAAGAAGAACGTGCCCACGTGCAAAAATTGAAGTGGTAATAAGCCTGATAGGACTTTCTTGTCCTACGATAACTTTGTTAATTTCTGCTTCAAGTTTGACTGCAAGCTTTCTCCAGTCGGCCAGATTTTGGTCGCTCATATCGAATCCCTAATAGATGAAATTGTTAGTTGAGTGTTTTACTATGATTTTCATAGTAGCTTAATAATTTATAAGGGTAAATAGATAAAAACACGATAAAATACTTGCGTTTTCACACAAAAATTTTTCACAATCTTTTTATCAGCAGCTTATAAACTCAATGCCTAAAAAAAATAGCTATACAAAAGAAGAGCTTTTGTCTTGCGGCCGAGGAGAGATGTTTGGTCCAGGCAACGCACAGCTTCCATTACCACCCATGCTTATGTTTGATCGCATCGTTTCTATTACCGACGAGGGCGGCGAATACAATAATGGACAGATTATTGCGGAACTGGATGTCAATAAAGATCTTTGGTTCTTTGGCTGTCACTTTGAAGGCGACCCTGTCATGCCAGGGTGTTTAGGGCTTGATGCGATGTGGCAATTAGTTGGCTTCTATTTGGGATGGAAAGGCGGTTTGGGCCGTGGTCGTGCACTTGGCGGCGGTGAAATTAAGTTTACAGGTCAGGTATTACCTACAGCGCAAAAAATTACCTATGTAATTGATTTAAAAAGAGTAATTATGCGTAAATTAATCATGGGCATTGCTGATGCTAAAATGTCAGTTGATGGCCGAGAGATTTACCATGCGAAAGATTTGCGTGTCGGATTGTTTACGCGCACTGATAATTTTTGATCGTTATTTAATGGGAGGCGACGCATGACCCGTCGTGTTGTTGTTACCGGATTAGGTATTGTATCTAGCCTAGGTAATAATAAAAAAGAAGTTCAAGACAGCTTATACCAAGCTCGTTCAGGCATTAAATTTCAGCCTGAATATGAAGCTCATGGATTGAGATCTCATGTTGCTGGATCTATTGATTTAGATTTTTCTGAACTTATCGATCGTAAACTCCTTCGATTCATGGCCAAAGGCCATGCTTATGCTTGGCTTGCTATGCAAGAAGCTATTCAAGACGCTAATCTTCCAGAAACCCTTGTATCTAATATCAGAACAGGTCTTATTGTAGGTGCTGGCGGCACATCCACAGAAAGTATGTTGGAAGGCACAGACACACTTCGAGAAAAAGGCATTCGACGAGTAGGCCCTTATATGGTGACTAAAACCATGTCGAGCGGCGTAGCTGCATGTCTTGCAACTGGGGCTCAGATCAGAGGGATTAATTATAGTATTAGCTCTGCATGTTCAACGAGTGCGCATTGTATTGGTAATGCTTATGAGCAAATTCAATACGGTAAACAGGATATCGTATTTGCTGGGGGTGCCGAAGAAGAGCATTGGACCATGAGCTTTTTATTTGATGCGATGGGCGCACTTTCTTCTAAATATAATGCAACACCAGATAAAGCATCTCGCACTTATGATGCGAATCGAGATGGATTCGTGATTGCAGGCGGCGGCGGCATACTTGTTCTAGAGGAGTATGAGCATGCGAAAGCACGTAATGCAAAAATTTATGCTGAAGTCTTAGGTTATGGGGCAACTTCAGACGGCTATGATATGGTGGCTCCGAGTGGAGAAGGAGCGCAACGTTGTATGGAATTAGCTCTTCAAGGTATTGATCAAGTTGATTATATGAATACACATGGCACAAGTACCCCTGTAGGTGATGTGAAAGAACTTGAAGCCATTCGTGCAGTCTTTGCCGATAATAAATATGGTCCTATGCCACATATTGCCTCTACAAAATCTTTGTCGGGTCACGCATTAGGCGCGGCTGGAGTGAATGAAGCAATTTATAGTTTGATTATGATGGAAAATAAATTTATTGCGCCATCAGTAAATATTGAGGAGCTAGATCCTTTAGCTAAAGATCTACCTATCGTAACAAAACGTATTGATAATATTGAAGTGAAAACGGCAATTTCAAATAGTTTCGGTTTTGGCGGTACAAACGCCTGTCTTGTATTTTCAACAAAAAATCTTTAAAGCATAAGCGCGAGCAATACTTTGCGCTCTTCGTTTGCCAGAATATTATAGGTTCTGCACGCGGATTGATTGTTCATACATTCAATCGCCATATTTTTCTTTGCAAAATATTCTAAAAGTCTTGGCTCAAGATGTTCTTGTTTACTGCCAGTGCCCAATAAAATAATTTCAATATTCAAAGATTCAATAGCTTCAAAACTATTTTCTTTAATATCTTTAAGAGTTTTGACTGGCCATTCGACAAAGAGTTGAGTAGGCGTCATGATAAGACTTGTTTGATAGCGCTCTTGATTTACTTCCACCCAGTTTAAATCATACCCTGTGATGAGATTTTTATTATCAGATTGAATTAAGTGAAATTTCATAACATCGTGTTTTTAAAGAAATAAATTGAATCAAAACCCTCTCATTTGTTGGCGGAATGGGCGTTCACAAGGTAAGATAGCATATATTCAAATTTAGGTAATTAAATTGGCTCAGCTTAAAAAATCATCAAAATTAAATAACGTCTGTTATGACATTCGCGGACCTGTTTTAGCACACGCTAAAAAAATGGAAGAAGAGGGTCATCGCATTATTAAACTTAATATTGGCAACCCAGCAGCCTTTGGATTTGAAGCGCCTGAAGAAATTGTGCAAGACGTGATTCGTAATATGGGTAAAGCATCTGGTTATACGGATAGCAAAGGCCTTTTTGAGCCAAGAAAATCCATCATGCATTACACACAGGAAAAAAACATTCTTAATGTAGATGTCGATGATGTGATTATTGGCAATGGCGTTTCAGAACTTATTGTGATGGCAATGCAGGCATTGTTAGATAACGATGATGAAGTATTGATTCCTATGCCTGATTATCCCTTATGGACCGCAGCCGTAACATTAGCAGGTGGAAAGCCAAGACATTATTTATGTGATGAATCTGCAGGCTGGTACCCGGACCTTAAAGATATCGAAAGTAAAATTACAAGTAAAACAAAAGCGATTTTAGTTATCAATCCTAACAATCCAACAGGCGCGCTTTATCCCAAAGAAATTCTAGAAGGCATTATTCAGATTGCAAGGAAACATAAGCTTGTTATTTTTGCAGATGAGATATACGACAAAGTGGTTTACGACAAAAAGAAACATATTTCGATCGCATCCCTTGCAGATGATCTTCTCTTTGTGACATTAAATGGTCTATCAAAAAACTATCGTGCATGTGGTTATCGAGCAGGATGGCTGGTCGTGTCTGGAAACAAGAAAGAATCTGGAGATTATATTGAAGGTCTTAATATGTTAGCTTCCATGCGTTTATGTGCAAACGTTCCTGGGCAGCTTGCTATTCAAACAGCTTTAGGTGGATATCAAAGTATTGATGATCTTGTAGCGCCGACAGGACGATTATTCAAGCAAAGAGAACTTGCTTACGACATGCTCGTTTCTATACCTGGTGTCACTTGTGTTAAGCCAGAAGCTGCGATGTATCTATTTCCTAAATTAGATCCTAAGATGTATCTAATTAAAGATGATCAAGAATTTATTTTAAAATTACTGATCGATAAGAAAGTATTGTTAGTCCAAGGCACAGGATTTAATTGGAAAGATCCTGATCATATAAGAATTGTATTCTTACCAAATGAAGACGATTTAAAAGAATCAATTAAGCGTATTGCCAATTACCTCGAAAACTTTAAGAAAAATAGTGCAAATTAGAAAGTTACAGCTGATGAAAAGAATGAATATAGGTTTGTTAGGTATCGGCACAGTGGGCGGTGGTGTATTTGAACTTTTAAAATCAAACATTAAAGAAATACAACGTAAGACATCTGTAGATATGAAAATTGTAGCTGTGGCAGATAAGAATATTGCGCGCGCAAAAGAAATTGTTGGAAGCTCTATTGAAGTTACTGATGACGCATTTAAGCTAGTTGCTGATAAAGAGATTGATGTCATTGTTGAACTTATAGGTGGCACCACTATCGCAAAAGATTTGGTCGTGAAGGCGATTGAAAATAAGAAACATGTTGTGACAGCTAATAAAGCATTACTCGCAAATTTCGGAAATGAATTATTTCAATTAGCCAAAAGAAATAATGTCACTTTAGCTTTTGAAGCTTCAGTCGCTGGCGGGATACCTATTTTAAAATCAATTAGAGAAGGTCTAGCAGGCAATAAGATTGAGTGGGTGGCAGGCATTATTAATGGCACTACTAATTTTATTTTGACTGAGATGCGTGAAAAAGGTATCTCATTCGCTAAGGCTCTATCTGAAGCACAATCATTAGGTTACGCTGAAGCAGATCCTACATTTGATATTGAAGGCATTGATGCTGCGCATAAATTAACAATTCTTGCTGGTTTATCTTTTGGGATCCCCATGAGCTTTAAAGATGTATATGTGGAAGGTATTAAAGCGCTTGAGCAAAAAGATATTCGCTATGCGGAAGAGTTAGGTTATCGCATTAAATTATTAGGTATCGCTAAAAAAAGAGATCAAGGTATTGAGTTAAGGGTTCACCCAACTTTAATTCCTGAAAAACGTTTAATTGCAAATGTAAATGGCGCCATGAACGCTGTTGTTATTAAAGGCAATATGGTTGGGCCAACGCTATACTATGGTGCTGGTGCAGGAGCATTGCCAACTGCAAGTGCTGTCGTTGCTGATCTTATTGATATATCTAGATCATCCCAGGTTCCGTTACATGGTTTTAATGAAAGTAAAATTGATTCAATTCCTATTTATAAAATTGATGATGCAATTAGTGGTTATTATTTAAGAATTCGAGTTTCAGATAAGCCAGGTGTTTTAGCTGAGATCACAAAATTATTTGGCGATAAGAAAATTTCTATTGATGCGATGCTTCAAAAAGAACCTCAAGAAGATGAATCTGAAGCAGACATTGTTATATTAAGTCATTTAGCAGTTGAGAAGGATATCAATGCTGTGATTCAGTCTATTGAGTCGTTGTCAGCCACCATTGGAAAAGTTATTAAAATTAGATTAGAAGAACTTAGCAAATAAAGGCTTTATGAAATACATTTCAACACGTGGTCAATCAAAGCCACTTTCTTTTTCTGAGATTTTATTAGGCGGTCTTGCACCTGACGGCGGTTTATATCTTCCAGAGTACTATCCTCAATTTTCAGATACAGACTTAAACAGTATGCGAGGTATGAGTTATGCAGAACTTGCATTTCATATTATTTCTAAATTCGTAGATGACATACCAAAAGATGATTTAAAAGCAATTATCAATAAAACATACACAAAAGAGGTGTATGCATTTTCAAGAGCACAACAAAAAGCAGAAGACATTACCCCTATTTTAAAGGTTAAAAATAATCTTTATATTCTCTCGCTTTCAAATGGGCCGACACTTGCATTTAAAGATATTGCTATGCAATTGCTTGGCAATCTCTTTGAGTATGTGCTTGCAAAAGAAAATGCAGAAATTAATATTTTAGGCGCAACTTCAGGGGATACCGGCTCCGCTGCTGAATATGCAATGCGGGGAAAAAAAGGTATTAATGTCTTTATGTTATCGCCCTATCAAAAGATGAGTCGTTTTCAATCAGCTCAGATGTTTAGCATCCAAGACCCTAATATTTTTAATCTAAGCATCAAAGGCGTCTTCGATGATTGTCAAGATATTGTCAAAGCAGTATCTAATGATTTAGATTTCAAAAGAGATATGAAAATTGGCGCAGTGAATTCAATTAATTGGGGTAGGATTTTAGCGCAGATCGTTTATTACTTTAAAGGCTACCTTGCTGTTGCTAAAGATAATGAGGAGGTTAGCTTTACTGTTCCCACAGGTAATTTTGGTAATATTTGTGCAGGTCATATAGCGCGTATGATGGGACTTCCAATCAAGAGACTTGTAGTTGCTACAAATGAAAATAATGTATTAGATGAGTTTTTTAAGACAGGCATGTATAAGCCACGCGACTCTGAAAATACCTTTCATACCTCAAGTCCTTCAATGGATATATCTAAAGCATCTAATTTTGAACGATTCATTTTTGACTTAATTGGGCGAGACAGTGAAAAATTAAATGCATTATGGAAATCAATCGATCAGGGCGGTAATTTTGATTTAAACCAAGAGGGTGTCTTTGAAAAAATTAAAGATTTTGGATTTACCTCCTCTTCGAGTACTCACAAAGAACGCATTTATTACATTAAAGAAATTTACAATCAATATAAGATTATTATTGATACCCATACAGCAGATGGATTTAAAGCAGCCTATGAGCACATGGATGATAATGTTCCGATGATTGTTCTCGAAACAGCATTGCCTACCAAATTTGAAGACTCTATTGTAGAAGCAATCAATCAGAAACCTGAGAGACCTGAATCATTAAAACATTTAGAAGAACTTCCTCAAAGATTTGAAGTTTTAGATAATCAGGTTGAAAAAGTTAAAACATTTATAAGGCAAAACATCTAAGATCATGAAGCAATATTTAGATTTACTGAATCATGTTAAAAACCATGGCGATGTTAAGCATGATCGAACAGGCACAGGGACTATTTCGGTGTTTGGTTATCAGATGCGATACGACCTATCTCAAGGCTTTCCTTTAGTTACCACTAAAAAAGTACATTTAAAGTCTATTATTCATGAGCTTTTATGGTTTTTAAGTGGCAGCACAAATATTAAGTACTTAAAAGATAATGGGGTAAGTATCTGGGATGAATGGGCTGATGAAAATGGCGACTTAGGTCCAGTATATGGTTATCAGTGGAGAAGTTGGCCTACTGCTGATGGAAAACATATAGATCAGATTGTTGATTTGATAGAGTCAATCAAAAAAAATCCAGACTCAAGAAGATTAATCGTTTCAGCTTGGAATGTTTCAGAAATTTCAAAGATGAAACTACCACCTTGTCATGCATTTTTCCAATTTTATGTCTCGAATGGAAAATTGTCTTGTCAGCTTTACCAAAGAAGTGCTGATATTTTTTTAGGCGTACCATTTAATATAGCATCTTATGCGCTTCTTACAATGATGATAGCTCAGGTATGCTCATTAGAGCCAGGTGATTTTGTTCACACATTAGGTGATGCACATATCTATTCTAATCATATGGAGCAAGTCAATGAGCAGCTATCTCGAACACCTAGAGCTTTACCTCATATGAAAATTAACCCTGAAGTTAAAAGCATTTTTGACTTTAAATTCGAGGATTTTGTTCTAGAAAATTACGATCCTCATCCTCCAATTAAAGCGCCTGTTGCAGTCTAGTGTCTATACTATCCATTATTGTTGCCATGAGTTCTAACCGAGTCATTGGTGTGAACAATACGCTACCTTGGCATCTGCGTGAAGACCTAAAACATTTCAAATCCTTAACGGTAGGACATACCATTATTATGGGTCGAAAAACTTATGATTCTATTGGTCGAGCGCTCCCCAATAGAAGAAATATTGTGATTAGCAGAAATACAGAAGTTTCATGCGAAGGTTCAGAAGTTGTTCATAGCATTGAAGATGCTTTTTCAATTTCAAAAAATGATGGCGAGGTATTTGTTATAGGAGGTTCAAATATATACGAACAAGCGTTACATTTAGTCGATCATTTATATATTACAGAAATTAAGAAAAGCTTTTCGGGGGATGCTTTTTTTCCTGAAATCAATAAATCAATATGGATTGAAATTTCAAGAGAAGATCATATTGCAAATGATGGACTTGAATTTTCTTTTGTAAATTACCAAAAAAAAATTAAATAGATACGCAATCTACAAAATAGTGAGCCTTGCCATCAATCTTTTGTTTTACTAAACCGTGATTATCTGTTTCAAATCCTGGGAATTTCTCATTAAAATCTCGTGCAAATTTTAAATAATCCACAATAATTTTATTAAAACGCTCGCCAGGGATAAGAAGCGGAATTCCTGGTGGATATGGGGTTAGAAGTACCGCTGTTATTCTACCTTCTAGATCATCAATCGCAACACGTTCAATTTCTTTATGAGCCATTTTTGAAAAAGCATCTGTTGGCTTCATTGCAGGGACCATATCAGAGAGATACATTTCAGTTGTCAGTCTCGCAATATCATGTTTTTTATAGATCTCATGAATCTGTGTACATAAATCTCTCAATCCAATACGCTCATAGCTTGGTTGCTTTTGAATAAACTCAGGTAATACTTTCCATAACGGTTGATTCTTGTCGTAATCATCTTTAAATTGTTGGAGAGCTGCAACAAGCGTATTCCATCGACCTTTAGTAATGCCAATCGTAAACATGATAAAGAATGAGTAGAGACCTGTTTTTTCTACAATAACCCCGTGTTCTGCTAAATATTTGGTGACAATAGAAGCAGGTATACCAAACTCGTCAGAAAACTCACCATCAACATTGAGTCCTGGGGTAATGATTGTTGCTTTAATTGGGTCGAGCATATTGAAGCCATCAGCAAGATTACCAAATCCATGCCAATGATCATTGGCATTTAACATCCAGGCATCTCGATCTTCAAGACCTTCATCTGATAAATCATTTGGTCCCCAAACTTTAAACCACCAGTCAGACCCCCATTCAATATCTACTTTTCGCATGGCACGCCTAAAGTCTAATGCTTCCATTAGTGATTCTTCCACAAGCGCTTTACCACCAGGCTCTTCCATCATTGCAGCAGCTACATCGCAACTCGCAATGATTGAATATTGTGGGCTGGTGGAGCTATGCATTAAGAAGGACTCATTAAAGACTTCACGATCGAGTTTATTTTTTTCTGCATCCTGGACAAGAATTTGAGACGCTTGACTCAGGCCTGCTAAAAGTTTGTGCGTAGATTGTGTTGAGAAAATGAGACTATCTTTACAGCGTGGACGGTCAGCGCCAATAGCATGATAGTCGCCATAAAAGTCATGGAATGTTGCATGTGGCAACCAAGCTTCATCAAAATGAAGTGAATCAATTTTTCCATCTAACATTTCTTTAATTTCTTCTACGTTATAAAGAATGCCGTCATAAGTTGATTGTGTAATTGTTAATACACGTGGTTTGTCTTTTTTATTGGTAATGAATGGATTCTTTTGAATTTTTTCTTGAATATTTTTCCATTCAAATTCTTTTTTAGGTATAGGCCCAATAATGCCAAAGTGATTTCTTGTTGGCATTAAGAAAATTGGAATAGCGCCAGTCATAATAATGGAATGTAATACTGATTTATGACAATTTCTATCTACGATAACGATGTCACCTGGTGCTACTGTTGAATGCCAAACCATCTTATTAGAAGTCGATGTACCGTTTGTGACGAAATAGAGATGATCAGAGTTATATATTCGCGCTGCATTTCTTTCTGAAGCACCTACAGGACCTGTATGGTCAAGTAATTGTCCCAATTCATCTACTGCATTGCATACGTCAGCTCGAAGCATGTTTTCACCAAAAAATTGGTGAAACATTTGACCGACAGGTGATTTTAGAAAAGCAACACCCCCCGAGTGGCCAGGACAATGCCAGGAGTATGAACCGTCGCCTGCATAATGAGTAAGAGCTTTAAAAAATGGTGGGGGCAAGCTATCCAAATAGGTTCTAGCTTCACGCACAATATAACGAGCCACAAACTCAGGTGTATCCTCGTGCATGTGAATAAAACCATTAAGCTCTCTTAAGATCTCGTTTGGAATGTGACGACTTGTTCTTGTTTCACCATGGAGAAATATTGGGATTTCTTCATTGCGAAATCTAATTTCATCCACGAAATTTTTTAATTGCTCAAGGGCGGTTTGATTTTCTTCAACAAACTCTTCATCATCAATAGATAGAATAAATGCAGAAGCTCGACTTTGTTGTTGAGCAAATGAAGAAAGGTCACCATAACTTGTAACACCTAGCACTTCAAAATTTTCTTCCTCGATGGCTTTTGCTAAAACTCTAATACCAAGACCGGATGAGTTTTCAGATTTGAAGTCTTCGTCAATGATGACTACGGGGAAGTTAAATTTCATATTAACCCTTTATATTTTAGGTAATGTCACGCCTACTTGGCCTTGGTATTTTCCGCCACGATCCTTGTAGGATGTTTCACATACTTCGTCAGATTCAAAGAATAGGACTTGCGCGCAACCTTCGCCTGCATAAATTTTTGCTGGAAGAGGCGTGGTATTGCTAAATTCTAGAGTCACATAACCTTCCCATTCTGGTTCAAAAGGCGTGACGTTTACAATGATGCCGCATCGCGCATAAGTTGATTTCCCTAAGCATACTGTGAGCACACTTCTTGGAATCCTGAAATATTCAACTGTTCTTGCAAGTGCAAATGAGTTGGGTGGAATGATGCAATAGTCGGCATTAAATTCCACGAAGGAATTTGGATCGAAATTTTTTGGATCGACGATAGTACTATTAATATTAGTAAATACTTTAAATTCATTAGCGCATCGAATATCATATCCATAGCTAGATGTGCCATAAGAAACGATCTTTTGATTGTCTTTTTCGCGTATAAGTTTAGGCTCGAATGGCTCAATCATGCCATATTCTTCAGCCATCTTTCTTATCCATTTATCTGATTTTATCGTCATAATTTTCTTGTCTCAAAAAAGAAAAATCCCGTTTGCACAATCTTGACGCTACGGGATTTCTAATGATTTAAATTTTCATTACTTT
>JACCDT010827350.1_pt1 | contig 23753 bp, 26 predicted proteins | sample 7446291 | NCBI WGS metagenome assembly JACCDT01 (sample SAMN15323446, study PRJNA562643) | freshwater metagenome | isolation source: river surface water | place: USA:Blue River Watershed | collected 2017-08-17 | reverse complement strand
TTGCTCTTTCCATATTTGGGTGGAACTCTGTTTTGTGTCATTGGATGTGTATTGGTGCGGGCAAAAATGTGATGAACAAAAACTTATCAACACTCTTATTCAGTTTTTTGTGCCTGAAAAAGTAGATTATAAATATGTTGAGCGCGGATTTTTTGAGAAATAGGTTTTTTTAAAACGATTCAAGAAATTTAGTTTATGAACCAACTATCTAATCTTAATGCTACATTGGTTAAAATGGTGAGATACGAAACTAACACTGCGGTTTCCAACACTTTAAACTTTACAGTAGAAAATTGTAGCGTCAATGCAAATATTCAAAAAATTGTATTTTATTTAGATTCAGCTGATACTACGTTTGCGTCACAAACTCAAATAACTATTTCAGATAGAGGTCATACTTTTCCAGGTCAAATAAATGGTTTTTTACCAACAGTTTATGCATCAATTGGCACTTCAGCAAGTTATGTTTTTGGAGGGACAAATACTAACAGCGTTTTGATTCAAAACTCTCCACAAGTAGTTACCGCAATTGTAAATCAATCTACTCAAGATTCTGAGGGAATAGGCAACATATATGTGAAACTTGCTAGAACTACAGGTAATTTTACTGTTGGATTTACTATGGCTGTATATTATCAGCCTTCGATAACATATAATTCTGATTTTAATACTAGAAACCAAATTTCGAATGATGCACCTTTCAGGGTGCTTTCACAATTTGGAATTAATTCTTATGCACATGGAATTAGTTCCATGATTGATAGAACACAAAACGTAGCTTGTAGTCCCAATAGAAGAAACAACATCGAAAATTTAGATTTTGGCTTTGGTGTATCGTCCAGCAATCCATTCTTTTATTTTGGTACGCCATTTAAAACTGCTAGATGGTTTCTTGGATTTTCCAGTGACAACACGCCTAACATTGGAGTTGTAACGTTTAATTATTTCAATGGGACAGACTTCACAAGTTTTTCCACTTCCTATATCGGAGCTTGTGGCCCAGGAACGTATAAATTTGCAAATGACGGAGTAGTTATGTTTGCTCCACCTACTGATTGGGCTCCTTTAAAAATGGCAAATGATCCGTACACTAAATATAATCAAACTATCATTGATTTGGGAGAGTCTCCAAGAACAAATATGGTAAATAATCCTCTCATGTATTGGGTACAGTGCCAAGTAGGTTTTACGGCAGCGAGTCCAGCCAACCAAACAATAACTGTATCTTCTGTTGTACCTTTGATTGCGTCTGATTTACCGCTAACATACAATAGAAGGAAGATACCAAGTTAATCTTGAAAGAATATATGGGTCGAAAAGGTGACCTATAAGGAGAAATAAAAAGTATGCCAACATATCCAACAAATTATTACGGGCCAGGTATTACTTCTACGTATAACAATGATTATACTAGAAGACTTGCAGTCCGCGATCTCGTAGCTTTTAGACAATCACAAAGATTTGCCGGTCAATGGATGGAGCCAAAGGGTGTTGTAGCACCATATAATGGCACGATCATAGATGCAGTAGGCGCTCTTCAAATGCTCGTTAATGAGCTGAACTTGCTTTCACCACTTATGCCAGATTTAGGAGAAGCTGTTCTTCTTAGCTCGGTAGGTGTTGCAACTAACTTACTTACAGGCCCTAACGGAATTGCTGTATCGTATATTGGTGGAGTTACCACAACAACTGGTGCATCTAACGTTGCCACTAAAATTGATAATGTGGGCTTTTCTACTGGTCTCAGAGTTCTTTACTATGGTTTGACAACTAGCACTTTGAATGGTGTTTATGAAGTCAGCAATAGCGCAGGAAACTATGTATTAAGTAGAGCTGCAGATTTGACTTACTGGTGGCAATTTGCTAAGCCTAAAGCTTTCGTTGTAACTGGTGGTGCAAACAACATTGCTAAGGTGTTTAGTCTTCAAACTGATGCCAGAGAAACAGGAAATGATTTTACTGTTGCGCTAGGAACTAGCGTAGCGACAAGACCATTAGCTATTTTCTCAACGAGTGGAACTGTTATTAACATGAATCTTACTGATTTTAACCCGAATAATCCTTCGTTGGTAAATGTAACATCACTAGGGACTAGTGGAGCAGGAAACACTTCGTTGATCTACCCAGCTTACAACCCTACTTTGAACCAAAATACTGGTGAATACGACTTCTTGCAACAAGCAAGTGAACAAAAGTTCATGTATATCAAGAACAGAGCACGAAGAATGGCTTATCAAATCTTTAAGATGAGAGAAAACTATACTCCGTTCGTTTCTTCTTACCAAACAGATGTGGTTACAGGCATCAGCACATTCAATACTCAATACAACATTGGTTTGACTACGCTCAACAACCTTCCACCTCAAAGCAGGTATCCCAGTTCATTTAACCGGGGTTTCTAAACAAAAACTCTGGTTTATTACAAAAAGAGGGCTCATGCCCTCTTTTTTTTATTTTAAACAAAGGTTTAATCTTTTTAATATGTAAAATAATATCGTGAAGAGAAATTATTTAAAAAGATGTACAGATGAGCAAATTACGCAATCTATAATGAATTCTAATTCAGCTAATGAAGCAATTTTGAAGCTTGGATATGATGCTACAGAAAGAACGAAAATTAAAAAATTTGCCTCAGATTATTCAATAGATACAAGTCATTTCAGCAGAATAAATCAAAGAACTTATTCATTAAACGAAAATTTTTTTGAAAATCTTAACGAGATTTCGATGTATTGGCTTGGATTTATTATGGCCGATGGTAATGTTGAATCTTCCCATTACACAAATTCTTTAAAAATACATTTGTCAATTAAAGACGAAAAACACTTGGTAAATTTTTATGAAGATGTTTCATATAATGGTAAATTAACATATTTTGAAGGTTCGGAAATTACTTCTAAAGGTAAAACTTATAAAACAAAACCTTCAGTTAAAGCACAAATTTCTTCTAAAAAGCTCATACATGATTTAACATTATTGGGCTGTATGCCTAACAAAACAGTGGTTGGCTGCCAAATATCAGAGAAAATACCAGAGCATTTAATTAGACATTTTTTGCGTGGATATTTTGATGGGGATGGTTCTGTTGTTATTGATAAACAAGAAAGAAAGGGAAAAATCTATAAGCCTCAACTCAACGTATTCTTTCTTGGAGATTTCAATTTCTTGACACATCTTAAAAAAATAATGATCAATGAATTAGGTTTGAGTGATGTCGTTATTTCAAAGAGAAAAGGGATATTCTGCATAAAGTGGGCAGGAAATAAACAATGCAAAAAAATCTATGATTGGTTTTATATAGACTCTACAAGGTTCCTGCCCAGAAAAAAAATGAAATTCGATGAAGTTTTAACTAACTTCAAATGATCCCAAATCAATTGGTGGCAAAACTAAATCCATAGTTTCATTTGCCGACAATGTGGCGAAAAGCCAATTTTTTTCTGTGTTACTATATCCTAGCACTTTTAGCCCAGCTTGTAACAGTATTCTTTGAGCAAGATAAATTGGAGATGCTAAATAATTTTCTCTTCTAACAAAAAGCTCCACTAGCTCTACTAAATCATTTGTTTTATTATCGTTAATATACAAATCCACTTCTTCTCCTGGATCTGGTAAACATTCAATGTCTTGAAAAACCACCCATACGTGAGGCAGCAATAGAGCTCTTGAAATGTCATTAACAGCATTTTTAGCTAAAGCATACATCTTATTCGACACAATGGCTACACATTCATCTTTTTCAATATAATCTGTTAATTCTTTCATATCTTTTTCTAAAAGTTTTTTATAATTTTGAAGCATTTCATTAAGCTTCAAATTACAGAACTCAATCTCAGAGTTTTCGGCAGCACTAGACAGTTGATAAAACGCATCCATTTCCTCGTTCATTGAGTCAATCCATTTGTCACACTCTTCATAACTAGCCATAAAGAATTCTGTATAGTATGTTTTGGGGCAAGTAATGCCACATTTATCTTGCTGCAACTCAATGCTGAAAAAGCCATAGATAGGGCTTTCTAAATTAACATAAATTTTACACATGACATTACCGCTTCCGTCAAACATTTCAGTGGGTATGATTTGGAAAGGCATAGTTTTTTGCAGATCAATCAAGCCACAATCTAAAATTTTCTTAGAAAAAGTTTGAGCGTTGGTAACGATTGTCATGTTGTTCGACACAAAACTTTCAATAATTTTTACAAGTGCTTGAGTTTCTAAATCATTGTTCATAAGATGAATTGTACAAATAAGTATGCACAAAAAGCCCCTTTCATTTGAATCTAATGCATATCATTACAGTGATTCTTTATTGAAAGTATTTAGAATACATCCAGATGGTTGTAGAATAGAAAAAGCTGAAAAAACTTTACAAGGTAAAGCCAACAAAGATGCATTAGTTTGGTGTGGGCCGTACACCATTGCCAATTCATTAGGATGGTGGATATTTCCAGGTTTTGATATGAATATCACCTGCCTATCACACAAAACAGAAAATTCATACACAGGAAGATGGGGTGGCAATTTTGATTTTTCTGTCAAAAGTTATGACAATTCCGATTACATCAAAATGGAAGAATTTGAAAAAAATATTGAAAAAAAATACGAACAAAAATACTCAGGTAAGCAGCATTATGGAATTGATGAACCTGAAATCAATTGTGTAAGTTTGTGGACAGGTTGTGTATTCCAAATGCCCAAAGATTGGTGTGTACTTATAAAATCACCATCAAATACTGGATTAGTTTATGATTTGGGTTCACCAGCTACTGTTCAAGAAGGTGTACTGGAATTAGATTGGATGAGATACGATATTTGGGTGAACTTGAAATTTCACACATTTGACAAAGAGTTAGTTTTGAGAAAAGACCAAGAGTGGCCATTAGCTCAAATAATTCCAGTACATCGTTCAAGTTTTGAACAAATTTGGGACAAAGAGGAAAGGGTTATGGATTCTAGCGATCCAGAGTGTGTCAAAATGTATGAAAGGTATGCAGAATATAATTACAAGAAATGGGTGTTAAATGGGGAAAAAGACCCATTCACTTTTAAGAAATTAAAAAAATCAGAAATGATGAATAATACAAACACAAAACCAATTTAGTTTTTAATAATTTCTGATTTCACATGTATATTTTTAAGTGCATTAGCTATTTTTTCGCAATGATTTAAACTACCTGTATAAACAGATTCTTTACCGAACACATGAATTGCGTAAGTAACATCATAAGCTTGTTGATCGGAAAGGGGCACTACTGTTTTCAAGACATAAAACACAACATCGAATGGCGTTACATCATTATCATAGGCAATGATAGAATAATTTTCATCAAGTGCATTTATATCATTCAGAATTGACTCAGAAATATCTATAGTTGTTGATTGCATGCTATTAATGTTATACGTTTATTTTGCTCTTCGTATTTCTGGCCCAGGTTCGTCTACTATTTCGTCTTGAAAATCTTCTTCAAAATTCTCATCAGACATGATACCCTCTGTTTGACCTAGCATTAAATCATATGTATCCAATTGGTTTTCGTAATCTTCTCGTTTAGAAAAATAATAATCAAGTACATTCTCTGGAGTAGATTCATCATTTGGTTTATCTTTTTTGAAATCTTTCATCACTACATCTACTAAAAATTCAATGAACGATTCTCTTATTCTATCTAAGTATTTTACAGATTCATCTTTATTTTCAGGTTCTGTTTTTTTATCTTTGTTCATCCACAAAATGTATTCATGAAAATCTGTATCTTTGCTTTCCACTTCTTTGTCAGGGCAATTTTGCTCAAACTTTTCTTCGATATTATCTATATCAGATTTACTTAGTTTGTTGTCGTGAATTTTATTGAAGAATTCACTTGTGTCCACCCCTGCTTTTTCTAAGCAAAGAAGTTTGAATGGTATATCAGAGTCTATACCCTCGATTGCTTTAAGTTTTTTAGTGTTGGCTAACTCCAATAAATATTTAGTGATAGAATCCACTTTTTTGAATTCTTTGTTTTTTTCTAATTCTTCGGCAAGTTTAATTAAAGCTAACACTTTAAAGATTTAAGATATTATGACACAAAAACCTATTTTTTGTTAGATAAATAATGTGAGAGATCTTCTGGCGTTCCAAGCCCCCACATTTCATCCACTGGATAAATGCCTATTCTTTTGCCGTCTTGGATTGCTTCATTAAATACTGGACAAACATAGAACTCATTGTTCACGCGAATATTTTTGTCAATCATTTGCTCTGCATATTTTACAAAATCTGAGCCTTTGCTCCAATAATACACTCCTACTGTGGCTATGTCACTAATTGGTTTCTTTTCTGCCACTTCTACCACTAAACCATTTTCATTAATCTTAGCAAAACTCCATTTTGGGTGTGTAGATGTGAAAGTTAACATACATCCATCATATTTTTCTGTTTTAATTTTTTTTACAAAATCAAAAAAATCCCATTGAACATACTGATCGGAATTTGCAAAAAGTATTGGGTTATCGTTGTTGATATATTCTTTTGCAAGTAAAGCTGTGCAAGCGGCGCCTTCAGTAAGTCCATCAGTAAGAATCACTTCTGAGCCTTTTATCAAATTTTTCAGATAAGCTTCGATATTGTATTTTTCATCATGTTCTTTTCTTGCAATAAATATGAAATTTGCTTGCACATTTAAACAATCGCAAACTAGTTCTATCATTGCTTTTCCATCCACTTCTATCAATGGTTTAGGGAATGTGTAGCCAGCAGCTTCGAATCTTGACCCTGCGCCAGCCATAGGAATAACTACGTTTAATTTATTGTCTGTGTATTTTTGTTTCATAGTATTATTTTTTACCTTTGATATTTTATCAAGAATTTTTTTTAATGTTACATCTTCTGAATTTACTACTCTTAAAACCTCTGATTTTGTTGAGAGTGCACCTTCATATCCCACTTTGGAATCTTCTATAATTAAAGTGTTAGATGGATTGCAATTTAGTAAAATCATTGCTTTTAAATATATGCTTGCAGATGGCTTAGGGTCATCCACATCTTCATTAGAAAGAATGCAATCGAAGAATTCTAAAATTTCTAATTTATTCAAAATTCTTACAATAGTTTCTTTGATAGCATTTGATGCACAGGCAATTTTGTAATTTTTCTCTTTAAGATGTTTTAGCAGACTTATTTTCAATTCATCTCTTTGAAAATGTTTATCAATATACTCAAAAGTTAGTCTTTGTTTTGTTTGCCAAATTTCTGTACATATTTCTTCTGTTAAATAATCTCTTTGTTTCAACATAGAAAGTTTTGTTTTTGTGCTTCTTCCATTGAAATCTATATCATGTTCTTTTTTAGATATAGAAACACCGCTATATTTAAAATAAGCTTGAGAAAAGGTTTGATAGTGCATGTCTGGTGTATCACACAAAACTCCATCTAAATCAAATATAATTAATTTGATCATAGTTGTGTTTTTCTCCAGGCAATCATTTCGTCAATCATTTTTTCAAACGTATATTCTGGCTCCCAACCTAGCTCATTTCTAATTGGTGTTGAATCTCCTTTCAAAACATTTAGTTCTTCAGGTCTTAAAAATCTTTGGTCTTGTTCGATATATTGTGAATAGTCCATTCCAAGTTGTTTGAAAACATATTCAGATAAATCTCTCACAGTTCTTGACTCTCCGGTAGATACCACGTAATCTTTAGGCTCAGAATTTTGCATCATCAAATGCATTGCCTTCGTGTAATCTTTGCTGTGCCCCCAATCTCTTGCAGCTTCCAAATTTCCTAAATATATTTTCGAAATATGTTTTCGGTAAATTTTTACTGCTCCATCTACCACTTTTGCTGTTACGAAATTAGTCCCCCTTCTGTGGCTTTCATGATTGAATAAAATTCCGGAAACTATAAACATTCCATAAGAATGTCTGTAATTCACTGCAAGATTGTGTGCAGCTAGTTTTGAGCATCCATAAGGACTTACAGGCGTCATAGGAGTGGTGATTCTCTGATAACCGTCTTCATCGATACAATTGCCAAACATTTCACTTGACGAAGCTTGATATATTTTAATTTCTTTATTGATTGTTTTTACAGCTTCAAGAATATTTAAAAAACCTTGATTATTAACTTGGTTTGTGTATCCAGGCATTTCAAAACTTATTCGCACATGTGATTGTGCGCCAAGATTATAAATTTCATCAGGTTCAATCTTTTTAATCAAATTGAAAATACACATGCTATCAGTCAAATCTCCATAATGAAGCTTTATTTTATCTAAAACGTGGGATAGCCTAAAGCTTTGATTTTCTGCCACTGAATGTCTTCTTACCATTCCATGAACTTCGTATCCACAGGTCAACAAATGTTCTGTTAAGAAAGAACCATCCATACCTGAAATTCCTGTGATTAAAGCCTTTTTCATATTCTCCCTTTTCTAATTTTATCTTTGTTTTCTAAAAACCAATCCACTGAAATTTGTATAGCAGTGTGAAAATCTGTGAATTGAAAATCCCCAATAATTGATTTTAAAAGTGAAATATCAGTAGGTTTTCTATATTGACCATTTGGTTTTGTGTGATCAAAAATTAAATTGTTATTGAATTTCATTGCTGATGCAATAGCTTCCGCACATTCCCTTATCGAAAATTCTTCGCCACTTGAAACAATTATTGAATCATAATCTTTGTTTTTCTCTGCAAGCATTATGCTGATTTTCGCCAAGTCTTCAGAAAAAATAAATTCTCTCAAGGGCTCTCCATTTCCCCAAACAACCAAATCTTCATTATTTTCTTTAGCTAAATAGCATTTGTGTATTAAAGCAGGTATGACATGGGCATTTTGAAGATTGTAGTTATCGTTTGGGCCAAAAACATTGGTAGGAACAATCGTGAAATAATTAAATCCTTCTTTTCTTGCCTCTGAACATAAATATTGCATTAATCTTTTAGCATATGCATATCCATCGTTTGAAAAATGAGGAGGCCCATTAAAAACCATATCTTCAGTTAATGGTTTTATGTTTTCTTTTGATTGATCTGGAAAAACACATGTGGACGAATAGTTGATGAGATTCTTAATCTTCAAATCGTAAGCCGCTTCAAAAACAATGTTATTGAGTTTTGTGTTTTTCAAACAAAATTCGATTTTGTTTTCAAAATTTGCCAAAACACCTCCCACTTTTGCTGCCGTATGATAAATAGTTTCTATTTTGTTTTGTGTTAGAAATTGTTTGAAATCATTCAAGTTTTCAATTTTATTTGAAAGTTTAAAATTGTTTTTTGTGTTTTTTTCAATAGCAGAGCCAACCAATCCATTTGCTCCTGTTATATAGCTATGCATACATTTGTTGTACAAATATTTTATGGTTTTTGAATTCCAAGAAATTATCGACAAATATAAAATGAACATCACAGGTGTCATTCATGCAGGTGGACACTTTGGCAGCACGATACCGATGTATCAACAAGCAGGAATACAAAATGTCATATATTTTGAGCCCCAGGCGCATGCATTTGAAATACTTTCTAAAAATCTTGCTTCAGCTCCCACTTATAAAGCTTACAATATGGGTTTGGCTGCTGGCACGGGATCAGTTTTGCTCAATACAGAGCAATCAAATCAAGGGCAATCTTCTTCGATTCTAGAACCTGAAAAAGTTAAAGATATTTATCCACACATACCTTTCAGTGGCACAGAAGCAATTCAAGTTGCAACGCTTGATTCTTTTGGTATCAAAAATTGTAATTTTTTAACTTTAGATGTTCAAGGCTATGAAGATGAAGTTTTCAAAGGTGCTCAAGACATGCTTAAAAATTATTTGAAATATATTGTTTGTGAAGTTACATTTTCAGAACTTTATAGAGGAAATGCTAAAATTTATAATATTGATAAGATGTTATTGATGCATGATTTTATTCGTATGGATACTTTCATTCATCCTATCGTTGAATCAGGTGACGCTTTATATGTCAAAAAAGAAGTTTTAGATCAATTTTAAAATTCTGGCTTGAAATTGATATCAATATCATTCACATAAAACAGATTTTGGTTGTGTTGTCTTATCTCTAGTCTGTTTTGTGATTTCCCTTTAAATTGACCAAAAAGACCATTAAAATGACATGGCCCATAAATTGGGAACAATTTTCGGTAAAGATCTGAGTCAAGATTAGCAGTCATTGGATAGCCAAATTCAATATCTGAGTTTTTGAAAGCATTTAATCTGAACGCTACTTGTGAAGCATCTAACACACTGTCTGGATTAATATCTTGTTTTATGTCAGGACAACACCACATACATTTTATTTTTTCTTGTTTAAATTCTTGTTGCTCGTAAGGGTCATAGCCAATATAGTGAGAATAGCTCCAGTTTGCACTATTTTCGTTGAAATATTTGTCTAGATTATACAAATAATCTTCTACCAAAGCATCATCATCACACAACATAATTCCAATATTTGCATCTGACAATTTGCATCTTAAAGTCCAATATAATCCAAAAATACTTCCTCCATTTAGTTTTTTTTCTTCTGCTGTATGATTGGTGTTGAAATAAAAAACTTTATCTTGTTCTTCGCCTAAAACTTCTTTAATGATTTCTTTTGCACAAAAATCTGAACCATCGTCTACAAAACAAATTTCCCAATTTTTGTGCGATTGTTTTTTGACAGAATTTAAAGCGAAACGCACGAGATTAGGTCTGTTATAATAGCACATTAAAATTAAAAATTTATTCATTGTTTTCCCACACGTTAGTTGAATTTAAAATATAATCACGAGCAATTTTTTCTTTGAAATGACCAGGACTCATTAATTTTATAAGTTGTTCATCTACAAGTGTAGGGTAAACCCACCAATCTTCATAAGCTGTATTATATTCATCGTTGCAAATGTCTGACACAACTAATTGATATCCTTTTTCCTCTAAAAGTATTCTCGATGCAAGTTTAAAATCATCGCCAGCGTAATAACTTTCGTGTTCAAATGTTATCACTCTGAATTTTACATCAGATTCTAATATTTTTTGCAATATTTCAAAAGTTACTGATGGTGGTTCGCAGTCTACTTGTAAATAATCTACCACTTCTACAGGTTCGATTGAGTTTCTCAAATGTAAATTAATAAATTTTGCGTAATCTACGTCTAAAGCATTAATGCACACCGCTTTGTTTTTTCTGTGGTCGTTAAACAAATTTACCATATGAGGCTCTATATCAATTGAGATACCTTTCCAGTTATAATTTTGTTCCAACAATGCAGTGTTACTTAATTGGAAAGGCTCGTTAGATCCAATTTCTAAATAAGTGCCATTGTATAATCCATTTAACATGCTTAAAACAAAAAGATCTTGATATGCTTGAGAAAAGTTCTGTTGTATCTTTTCTGAATCTTTGAATTTAAATCTCAAATTACCATGATCATTTGCAAAATAGTTTGACATAAATCAGTTATACATTTTTTCCATAACAACAGATATTCTTGTCGTATCATCTACACAATATTCATATTCTGAAACTTTAGCAAAACCAAGTTTTTCGTACAGGTTGATAGCGATGACATTATCGGCAAAAACTTCAAGTGTAAATTTTTTTACATAATTAAAGTGCTCGAAAAGTAGAATATATGCCGCTTTTCCGTAGCCTAACCCCCTGCATGATGGGTGAATGTCTGCACCCACTTGGAGTATTTCATTTTCTTCAATCCATTTCGTTCTAATATAGCCTACGTTTTTTTTATCAGCTTGTATGATAAACCACTGTGGGTTATTTATTTCAAACCATAATTTAAAGTTTTCTAAAGAAAACTTTCTAGCGTCATGTAAAAACTTCAAAGTGGAGTTGTCATTCCTCACTTCAAGAATAAATTCTCCATCTTCTAATTCTGCTTTTTTAAGATTAACCATTCCAATTATTTATAACTTTCACAATGTGCTTTCTTTCATCTTCTGTAAGCCACCATCCAACAGGTATGCTTAATTGGTTTGCTGAGAAATAATCCGTACCTGGTAAATCCAATTCAAAGTCTTTAAAAACTTCATGTTTGTCATTTCTGCTGTGAACTTGTGAAGATGCAATATTATTATCAGCTAAGTATTTTGTGAACTCATCTCTCTTGTCTGGAATTAGAATAGTGTAAAGCCACCATTGTGATTTTTTGTCGAATCTTGGTTTAAAGATTTTTTTGCTGTCTATATGCTTATTGAAATATTCAGCATTTTTCATTTGCTTTTTTTGGTTTTTAATAGCAAGTTTCAAGTTAGAGATACCAATTGCAGCATCTATATCAGTAGCTTGATATTTGAATCCAACATATTTTGCATTTTGAGCACATCTGAAATCGGCACTTGCTTCTCTATCTAAACTGAACCATCTTCTTAGCCTTGCTTCTTCATATTTTTCTTTTGGCACTGATAAAAATCCACCATCAGCTGTGGTCAAAAATTTTATTGCTTGTGTACTCCAACAAATATAGTCACCGCAGTTTTGTGTGTCTACAAAGAGGCAATGTGCTGCATCTTGAATTACTGGCAATCCAAAACTTTTTAAAGTTTTGTAATCACAATATTTTCCAGACCAGTCTACTGCAATTATAGCTTTTGTTTTTTTGGTGATTTTTTTCTTAACATCTTCGGCAGATATTAATCCATTAGTTGCGTTAATGTCTGCCCAAACAGGTTTTGCAAAATGAGCCAATATTGGGTGGTTTGTTGCTAAACAAGTTTGTGGAGTAGTAATAACTTCATCTCCTGGCTTCAAATCGCACAAACTCAAAGCTAAAGAAATTGCACTGGTGCAAGAGTTCATCATTAAAGGTTTACTTTGTGTAGCGTTCAGCTCCCAGAATTTATTTTCAAACTCTTTTACTAATGGCCCCTCACCACAATAAATCACTCCATGTTCATTTGGAGTTAAAACTTGTTTGATTTTCTTATGTGCATTTTTGCTCATACCTACTTTGAAAAGAGGAATATTGTTCATAGTTTAATTGTACAAAATTCACATGGAAAAAGATTTTAATGATGAGCCAAATATAACTTTGCATTTACAAGGTGGGCTCGGAAATTTGCTTTTTCAAATAGCAAGCATAAAAAGTTTTTCTGATACAAATAATAAATCTGTTCAATTCACAAATTTTCAATCATTGTCAAATGAATCAATTGCATTAGGCAGAATTACGTTTCCTAAATTTAAATCAACAATTTTTAAAAATATTAATCATGAATTTGATTTTAATTCGAAAGTTAGTAGAAAAGTTTTTGCTGAAGATTTTTATTTTCAAAATCTTGATTTTTTATTAGAAAATGAATACAATCATTTAATCTGTTATTTGCAAAGTTATCATTTTTTCAAATCAAGAAAATATGTAAAAAGCTTGTTTGATTTATCATCCATAAAGATCGAATCAAATTTAGAAAAACTTTTAAGCAATCATGTGTGTACTTCAGTGCATATAAGAAGAACTGATTTTTTGACTAATCAAAATATTTTTATCATGCCATCTTTGAGCTACTATAAAAATGCTTTAGAAGAAATAGGTGACTCGGAATACACATTGGTATTTTCTGATGACGAAGAATGGTGTCGCAATAACGTAGAATTTAATGAGAATTGCTTATTTATCAATTCAGATGACTTATCTTGTTTAAAAATTATGTCTTTATGTCAAAAACAAATTATGGCTAATTCAACTTTTTCTTGGTGGGGCGCTTATTTGTCTGATGCTACTAAAGTGGTTTTACCAGAAGTATGGTATAGACCTGAAAGCAATCAAAGACCTCTAAGTGATAGAAAACTTCCCGAATGGATTTCTATTTAAAAAGCTTTACACTTCAAAAATTTTTCTGGAATTAGTTCAATATTTGAGTTCTTAAATGTTGAACTAATATGTTCTTTCCACCCTATTCTACCATCATTCAAGGTGTGGTGTAATGGTAATGAAGTATCATATCTGTCTTCAAGTCTTTCTGCAGTTATTTTGTAATCAAATTCGCGTAAATGAATATTATATAAATCTGGATGTTCTGTAATGGCAGGATACGACCAATGCATGCCTGCATTATATGACACATTTGCTTTTCTAATAATAAGCATTTTAGATTCTCCTCCACCAATAGAGCTGCCATGTTTGTACCAATATTTTCTTTGTCCCATGATTGGTAATGACAGATCAATTTCTGGTTCGTTGTCAATCATGTTAATCATATTCCAGCCTTGGACTCTGAAGTATGTATCAGAGTTTTTTTCTAAAAATTCTTTTAGATTTAAGTATTTTTCTGGGTCAGGAACGATAAATTCATCAGAGTCTGCAAAAATTACAGTTTCATATTGTTGCAAAAGCTCATATTGTAATTGCATTACTCTTTTGATGATAAAAGCATTATCTCCGTGAGTGGGCGAACCTAGTTCATAAAAATTAGCTCCATTCAACATATTTAAATACTCGTCTGTACTTAACGACCCAAGTATATGTAAATTTTCTAAACCAAAAAGTTCACCATAATATTTTTTCCAAATTGGTGAAAAAAACTTTTCTCTTCCGAAAATTCCTATCACGGCAAACGGTTTTTTATTTTTACTTTCAGCAAAAGGTATTTTAGGAATGTAAGTATCAAGCCAATCTTTAGGGCAACCTAACTCACAATACTGCATTAAAATCTCTCCTTGGAATCAATTTGTCTTCTCATGGTATAAATTTCAGAATTATTTAAAGTATTTGCAAGTTCTGGTGTGAAATTTTGCCAATCGTCCCAAACCGCGCTAATTAATTTACCAGTGAAAAATTCTGATTTGTCAGACATTAAAAAAGCACATAATTCTGAAGGAATATTTAAATCTACCCCTCCACTTTCTTTTTGCTCCATTCTTTTTTTATAAATTTCTTTTCCTACTGTTTCTGGGTCTCTATTTAAAACATCATCTAGAAAAAAAGTGTTCATAGGGCCAGGAGCAATTGAGTTTATGAATATTTTCTTGTGTTTATTTTCTTCTGCTAAAACTTCTGTTAACTTCACCACCGCTGCTTTCGATGTAGAATACGCAGAAAATCTAGGTAATGGTTTTTCCCCTGACCCAGATAGATTTATAATTTTCCCGTAATTATTTTTTTGCATGTAGGGTAAAATGTGTTGGCAACCGTAGAATGTTGACATCAAATTATTTTGAATTGCATTGAACCATTCTTCAGAGCTAACACTTTCTGATGAGCCAATAGGCCCATGTATAGCTGCATTGTTTATCAATCCAGTCACTTTTCCAAAATGCTTAATTGTTGATTCTATGCACGAAACAAAATCACTTTCGCATGCCGCATTTCCAGCAAACGTGAAAACTTTGTTTTTTTTCTCATCCGATAAAGAAAATTCTTCAACAGTTTGCTCTAAATCTATTACTTGTCTTGCAAAAATACAAACATTTGCTCCATAATCAATAAATTTTTTAGCAGTGTGTTTGCCTAAACCAGTAGTTGCACCTGTGATAATTATAGTTTGATTACTTAAATCATACGCCATTTATTTTTTCCTCATGCATATTGAAAAGTTATAATAACCCACTTCTCTTAAAAGACTGTTAAAAGGATATTCACAAATTTCAAATTTTTGCGAAAGATATTCGTGCCACCACTCTTTTGGTTTAACAGTTCTGTGTAAATCAATTTTATTATTAGGGTCATAACAAGTCACCACAGAAATTGTTCCGATGAAAATTCCAGAGTCCGATAAATGTTTATGAATTTGCTCAAAAAACATTTCTAAATCATTTTCTTCAATGTGTTCTATTACCTCCCAAGCAGAAATCAAATCAAATTTCATTAAATCATTCGTTTTTATATCTATAATAGAATACTCTTTGGTGGCATTTGCATGAAATAAATATTTATTTTTGTATTCTTGCCAATTCAAGTATCCATTTGCTTTCTCATCTGTTGAAACAACGTTTGACCCTTCAATTCCGACAGCAACACAACCTATTGCATTACAATCAATGACAAATTGACCACCAGCACAACCTATGTCTAGTACTTTAGGACTATCTGTGAAAAAACTCATAATTTCATGAACTAATTCATGTGATGCGCTATTATCGTTAAAAACTCCACATGGGAATTTGTGATCTAAAGATTCTTCAGCAATTTCATGTTGTGTAATTACTTTTACCATGAGTCTTTTGTACAGCTTCCAACACGCCAATATTTCTTGTTTTTAATTTGTTCCTGATAAATTCCATTAGGATCTAAAACAAATTTTTGATTCAATTTATTGACAATACTTTCTGAAACTGTATGTATTTTATTAGAAAAAACAATGATGCAATCTACTTGATCAAGCATTAGTTCAATGTCATCACACAAAACTATAGAATTATTAATTTGGTTTTTTTCAACATTGTTATCATAAGCGTAAACTTCATGTTTTTGATGCATTAACCATTCACATGTTTCCAGGGCTGTAGATCTTCTCAGTGTGCTTGTTTCTTTTTTGTACGTCAAACCAATTACACCAACTTTTGCTACTTTATTTTTATAAATTTCTTGAACTTTTTCACAACACCATTTGTTTTGTAGAGTATTTGTCTCCATAATCGATGAGATCAAAGGAATGTTTTGAAAATTGTTTTTCAAAAAATTCACATCTCTTGCTAAAGTGGCACCAGCAAAACCTAGACCAGAGCGCAAAGGTAGCGTTTTGCCCACTCTAGATTCACTTCTAAAACCCTCTTCCACCTCTAAAATGTCAACATTATTTTGCTCACATATTCTTGAGATTTCATTAGAAAAAGAAATACATGTTGCTAAAAACGAATTAATAGTGTGCTTAACCATTTCTGCTGACTCAGTTTGCATCCAAATTAATTTGTTTGTGATTGATTCAAAAATTGGTTTGAAAATTTCATTATGTTTTTGATTACGTGTGCCAATGATAATTCTATCCGGATTAATAAAATTTTCAATTGATTTTCCTAATCTTAAATTTTCAGGCGAACATGCAATAATGGCTTTTGGATATTCTTTTTCAATTTGCGCTATGCTTCCAATAGGCATCTGAGACGAAACAATCATATTTGCATTTGGTTTGATTTCTAGAACATTTCTTATTTGATTCATAACAAAATTTGTATCAGCAATATCTTGATCGTCTACAGGCGTGTCAAATGTGACCCAAATGCAGTCAGATTCTAAGACGCAAGAAATGTCATTTTCAAAATTCAAAAAGTCTCTGTAATTATTAAAATATGACTCTACATTGGGTTCATAAATTGGAAAAATGTTCTTTTTTAAATTCTCTATGGTGTTTTTGTCTGGATCTAAACATGTCACTTGAAAATTTTTAGAAGCTAAGCAAGCGGAAGTGACAAGTCCCAAATGGTACATTCCGTAAACACAAATCTTATGCATTTATAAATTGTACAAAAATTGATATGGAAAAAATTAATTTAGTCATCACTTGTTACGATGGAGCAAGAAGACAAAAATACAATAATTCTATATCAAATTTAAAATTACAGAACTTTTCTCTTAATCATTTCAAGCATTCAATTTCACAAGTGACTCTGGTTTGTACTACGGATTCAGATTATAGTGATGATTTTTTAAAACAATTAGACGAAATTTCAAAATCAGATAAATACAATACACAAATTATTTATCGCGAGAATATTGGTGCAAGTTATGGTTCATTCAACCATGTTTACACCACTTACAGGCAAGAATTTGATCAATATATTTTTTTAGAGGATGATTATGTTTTTAGCTGTGATTATTTTGATGAAATCTTGTTAAATAAAATGTTTATTTGCCCACAAGCTGGTTACATATGTTCTTATGCAGATAAAACGCAAGATATGCATGCAGCTATTTCTGTAGGAATGATGAGCTCTCATGCTTTAGAGTCAATTTTGCAAGCTAAGGGAAAACTTGCTTTTGCTGGTTCTAACACTTATAAGGGATTAGATGGGCATGAGTACGCTGGCCAGTATTTGTTTTCTAGAAATTTTTTAGATTTAGGTTTTGAAATTTATGATTGCTCTGAAGATTATGACGCATGGTTTTTTTCATGTGAAGATGATGAAAATACAATAATGTGTTTTTCTGAAACCTTTAAAAATAAAAAATTAATGGTTCCCACACAAATCTTTTGCGATTTGCTGTATTCTGAAAGTTTACCAATTCAGCAAAGTGCGTTTTTAACCAGTCATTACAATTATCCCACACATTCATGCCCAGTAAAACATCTTAAATTTTTAGACAATTATATGCGTTCAGATTTAAATTTTGTTGATGTAATCTAGTACTTTAATTTCATTTGACAAGTTAGTAGTGGTTTTATTCAATATTTTAATTAAAAACAACAAAGTGTCCTCTACCCAAAAATTTCCGTTCATGTCATGAGTGGTAGTTTGAGGAATTATTCCTGGCCCAGTGTTATTATGATTTATCAAAGTAAAATCGCCATTTCTTGCATTAACATTTTTTACTTCTACTTTTTTGTTTTTGTAATTCAAAGACAAGCTGAAATTTTTTTTCCAATCTGAACATGAGGCAAACAAACTTGCCACAGCATTTGTTTCTTGGTTTTTCAAAATAGCCATAGCTACATCTTCTCCATTGCTTTGCCAATAAGCATTTGCTTTGTGTCCACTAACTAATTCTAAATCTGGATCGCATAGCAAAGACATGTGCATAATATGTGTAAGTAAATCATAGCTAACACCGCCGCCCAAAGAGTTTTCTCGCATTCTCCATTCTTTATCGTATCCTTCTCTGGCACCGTGACAATAATTGCCAAGTATCGAATGAGGTTTAGACTGTAAGATGTTTTTTGCCAACAAAATATTACCTAAAGTATATCCTACATGGCAAATTATACCTTTTTCTCTTGCAACATCATTCATTTCTTGTAACTCTTCAGATGTTACTGCACCAGGTTTTTCTACCATAACATGTTTGCCAGCCCTCAAAGCTTTAATAGAATAATCATATAAAAATTGATGCGGAGTGCAAACAAAAATCGCATCAGTTTGTGTTAACATCTCTTCAAAAGTTACAGATTTGGCATTATAAGTGTTGCAAAATTGTTTTTCTACCTTGTCATAACCATCTAAACATAATATTTTTGCATTTTCAGGTAAAGCTTTTGCTCTTTCAAAAGTCGCCAATCCACAACCGATAAACCCGTATGTTAATTCTTCAACGCTCATGAGGATAATTATACACGATTAATAATTAAAATGCTGTCTCCAAATGTTTAAAAATTCTAACCCATATTGTCTTTTGTAACCCATGTTGTATCCATCTAAGCGCATAACCGACTCTAGAGTAACAAAATCATGAAATGTTCCATCATCGTCAATGGCTGCAAAAGCAATGTCTCTTGGTACTAGCCCATTTTCGTATTTCAATGAAAACTTTGGAATTTCATATCCTGCTGGAGCTTTTACATACTGATTGTAGTCAAGTGTTTCATATAAAGAAATTACATTTCTGTGTTGCATAGTGTAATTTTCATAATAGTTTTCGTAGTCAATGTTTTTTATTTGTTCGTTGTGCATACTATAATAAATATCCTTCGGGTCTACTTTTGTGATGATGTTTTCGTAAACATTAAACGGAGGCCCATAAGCAATGTATTTTGGAAAATCAAAGTTTATTAACTTGATCTTTTTCTTTTTTCTATACACGGCTGCAATTGATGTGAATCCGGTTAAAGATGACCAAACTTGTTCAGCTTGTATCATTGCATAAATTTTTACCCATCCAGCTGCATGAGAAATGCTTGGCAAGCCTTCTATATCAATATCAGTGGTGTATGTTGGATATCCATTGTTGAGTGTATGTTTATATTTTTGATACCATTCTTTCGGGTCTAATTTATTTCTATCGCCTTCGTTAGCCCTCAAATGTAAAATATTAAATTTTAATGGCAAATTTAATTCATAAAACTCTCTTAAAGTTTTTTGTGTGGGTCTAAAAGTTGGATACCAATTGTGGTATTCAAAAACATAATACAAAGAATAGCAATCAAAAAATACTAACGGTCTGTGTGATGGATACATGCAACCTTCATCCCATACATGTCTATGATGAGTAGCTAATAAGTGTGTTCCATTCAAACTAAATTCTTTGACCCAGGGCATTTCTAGATAATCTCTATGATAGATTAAGTTTTGCAAATTGTCGTTAAAAGTAATTTCAATTTCTGGATGAAAATGTTTGATATATTCTCCAATCCATATAGATGGAACATTGTCGCCCCAGGCACCTGTTTTACATGGAATATGAATCGTTGTTGACATAACAAAGTTGTACAATGTCTTCATGGCAAATGATTTAAACGAAGGAATATTCTCTGCTTCTGCTCCCTTACGAATCCCAATTGCTGGTGGTGGCACTGATCTTCCTGAATACTACTCCAAGCACGGTGGATTTTGGTTATCATTGGCAATAAACAAAACAGTAAATGTTTATCTATTGAAAAATATTTTGGGTAAACATTTTATTCATTACAAAAATAATGAAATTTGTGATACACTTCAAGAAATCAAACACCCAATAGTTAAAAATGTCTTAAAAAAATTTAACATTGAACAATCTCTCACAATTCATTCTATTTCTGAACTTCCAGGCAATTCAGGACTAGGTAGCTCGTCAGCGTTTTCATTGTGTCTAGTGAAAGCTTTGTCTAAAATAAGTAATCAATATATCGAAAATATTCCAGATTATGTTTATAACTTTGAAAGAAATATTTTAGAAGAATTTGTTGGCAAACAAGATTCATGGGCTGCTTATTGCGGAGGCCTCAAGGCCTATTCTTGTGATACTAATGGTAAGATGACTGTTACAAATGTTTGCTCTAGTTCAGAGGTGTCTGTTTTGTGTGAGCATCTTTTGTTGATCCAAGCAGGTAAACAAAGATTTGCAAATGATATTTTGAAAACTCAAGCGAATAAATTGTCAACCGATAAATCTTTTGAGGACAAATATCATAAAACTAAAGAAATGGCTTATGAAGTAATGGAAATGTTCAAAAACATGGATATTTATAATTATGGCAAGCTCGTTGACAGACATTGGCAAAATAAGTTGGCCGCTTTCAGTAATCAGTTTGATCAAGAAGTTTTTGAAGTATACAATGAAGTAATGAAGCACGGTGCTGTGGGAGCTAAATTATGTGGAGCGGGAAATTCTGGTTTTATTCTTGCAGTATTCAACTCGCCAAATGATTTACTTGGCTTTGTAACTTCAACAAAACGAAATTGTGTAAGAGTAAAGCCAAGTTTTTTGGGTCTTGATTAAATAATTGTTCTATATTTACTGGGAATTTTTATAATTCCACTTTGAAAAGCCATGTCATACCATTCTAGTTTTAACTGCTCATCTTTCTTAAATTGATGAAACCCAGGTTGCCATGGATTAGGCCCGAAATTGGGGTGTAAGTTTTTGGCATCTACGAAATTAGCTCGTCTTGCATTGTCAATTCGATAATCAAATAATTTCAAATGAAAATTCAACAAATTTTCATCTCTAGGAACAGAAGGTTCGCTGGCATGAAATCCATGTCCATAATTCAACACAGGTTTTCTAATAATGACCATTTTATCTTCTGAATTATCTTTATAGCACCAATTTCTTTGTTTCAAGATTTTTTCATAAGGATTATACGATGGTTCTTCTTCAATAATATTTATCACATTATAGCCACAAACTCTAATATAATCTTGTTGATTTATTTCTAAATAATGTTTGAGATCTTTGTATTTTTCTGGATCAGGAATGAAGTATTCATCAGCTTCAGCAAAAATTACAACATCATAGTTTTCAAGTAGTTTTTGTTGATAAGTCATTACCACTTGAACATGGCTGTCTACATCTGCGTGATATTGTGGATTGTAAACTATCAAATTGACTTTTTCATCGAACATTCTTATGAATGGATCTTTGTCAGGCTCAACTATAGCATACAAATTTTCATAACCAAAAAGATTACCGTAATAATTTTGCCATATATTCGTAAAGAAAAACTCTTTATAAAATATCCCCAAAACGGCTACTTTCATTATTTTTCACCTTTGTGAAACACCCATTGATTGTTTACAATCCAATCTACAGTATCAAATATACTTTGCCTCAAATCATACTTTGGATTCCACCCTGTAGAAATTAATTTATCAACACAGGGCATTACTACAGGATTGTCTCCAATCCAACCAGTAGCTTCTTTGCCATACTCTATCTCGCCTTTATAATTAGTTCTTTCTACAATAGCGTTTACAGAATATTTTAACTTCATAGCATTTGGGTGTCCTACATTGTATGCTTCAAATTTTGTTTCAGAATCATAAGTAATTAGGTGAATAATTGCATCCACAGCATCTTGTATGTGCAAATACGATTTTAATGTCCCTCCATTACCTAATATATTGAGTTTTTTATCTCCATTGAGAATTTTCTTAGCAAAATCATAAACGTGTCCATGAGAATATCTTGGCCCTAACATGCTAACAAATCTCATTGAATAAACTTGCATATCAAAAGTGTTTGCAAATCCTTCTAATATTTTTTCGCTCGCAATTTTTGTAGCTGCGTATACAGAAGTTTGATCGTATATTTCGTTTTCTTTTGATGGGTATAGGTTTGGGTCACCGTAAACTGAACAAGTGGATGCAAAAAGAAACTTTTTTGTTCCAGCTTGAATCGCTGCCTCTATTAAATGATTGGTGACATTGATATTTTTTTCTAAACATTCAGAATAATTGTTTTTGTTGTTGCTGATATCAGCTAAAGCAGCCAAATGAATTATGCAGTCAACATTTTCTAAAACAGAACTAGAAAAGCTCTCATCAATTGTCTTTTTATTGAAAATAAATTTAGGATTACCCTTGTATGGCAAGAGATGCTCTACAAATCCTGTGGATAAGTTGTCGTAAGCAATTATTTTGTAATCGGTTGTATTAAGAATTTTTTCTACTAAATTTGCTCCCACAAATCCAGCAGCTCCTGTAATTAAAATTGTTTTTGATGATTGAGTGTTTTCGCTCATATTGTTTTTGTACACAGATTTCAATGAAAAGAACGTATAAAAAAGTATGAGTAAAATTGCAGTATTTGGTGGGCTAGGGTTTATTGGGCAAAATTTATGTAAAGATCTTTTGCAAGATAATGAGGTAATTGTTTTCGACAATCATTCTAATCCTTCTCGTTTATCTGGTGAATTAAGCTATTACGCTTCAGATGCAACAATTAAGAGACAAGTAGATGAATTTTTTGCCAAATATCAATTTGATGCAGTAATTAATTTGGTTGCAAATGCTGACATTCAAGTTTCTACTACTGATAGATTTATTGATTTTGAATTGTCACCTTTGGCTAATTTGAATATTTTAGCTGCTTGCGAAAAGTATAAAGTTCCTAAGTTTGTTTATTTTTCAGGTTCAGGAGTGTATGGCCCATCTGAGGATCTTACCCCTAAGTATGAAGATGATGCTTCTTTAAATTGCCCCTCCATGTACGCTTGTTCTAAGATTTCTTGCGAATCTTTTTGCACCGCTTTTGCAAGTACAAGTGATATGTCTGTCTCTATTTTGCGTCCAGCAAATATTATTGGCCCAGGATTGACACATGGGCTTATTTACGATGTTTTACTCAGAATCAAAATGAATAGAGACCAAATTCATATTTTAGGAAATGGTACACAACAAAAATCTTATATTCATACAGATGATATTATTTCTGGAGTACGCTTGATGTTAGATGTAAAAGAAAAGGTTTCTATTTTTAACATTGCA
>JACCDT011614082.1_pt1 | contig 23758 bp, 29 predicted proteins | sample 7446291 | NCBI WGS metagenome assembly JACCDT01 (sample SAMN15323446, study PRJNA562643) | freshwater metagenome | isolation source: river surface water | place: USA:Blue River Watershed | collected 2017-08-17 | reverse complement strand
GGATCTGAAAGTATTTTAATGTTTGACCCAAACTTTTACATAGATACCGGCTTAGGGGTTAACGTCTCGTTTTTGGTAGACAGACCAACAATAACAGGCCCTCAAGGTAGCGCGACTTATTCAAGTAACATTGGCTTACCAGATCCAATAGCTAACGACCTGCTTTTAGCATATAACAATTTCTGGGAAGCTTACATGGAAATAGAGGTTTATTATATAAACCTGTTTAGTCCGACAAGTGAGCCGGCTAGCGCGATAGGCGCTAGATCTACAAGAATTAATTTTCCGTTTGTGAACGCCAACGGAAGACCTATAATTGGACAAACGGCATCAACTTTTACTGTTTTATAAAGAGGTAAACATGGCAGCACTAACCGGGAAAAAAGAGCAAATCGTAAAAATAAACGGGTTAATGACCCAAGGCTACCATCATGTAGTTACGGCACTACTAATAGGAAATACGCCTAATTTTGCTTGCATAGACAAAGCTAAGGAACTCATAGCAGAACTTGATAAACTAACAGATTTCGCTAGTTGCGTGCAGTGCAACAACTTATTAGAAATAGACAAAGACCAGTACATTAGCATCACTCCAGAAACTTTAACAATTTGCAGCGGTAAAGGCGAAGTTAACGCACTACTTCCGAAAGACTCTAAAATATACCTATGTGATACTTGCGCTATTCCTATATTGAAATTTTTCGACAAGGAAACAAAAAAAGAAAACTCAGACGAAGAAGAGGAAACAGATAAAGAGTATCCATTAGATTATGATCCGTTTCAAGAATAGAAAAGAGGTGTAAGATGTCATTCTTATTTGGTGGGCCAAAATTCGATTATAACCAAGTCGGCGGACAAGCCACAAACGACATGATAAACGGCTTAAATAATTTTAATCCCTGGGGCTATCAACCTGGACTAGGCTTGCTTGGCAGACAATCAAAACAAACCTTGATGGATCTATATAACGGCAAGGACTATAGCCAAATAGGTATGCTAAAACCCATGTTCGCCGCGCTGAATAATCAGTATGCAAAAAACAACGAGATGGCGGAAAGAAACTTAGCTAGCGGAGACGCGGCGTTAGCCAGTTCGGGTTTAGTCAAGCAACAGGCAGAAGCTTTAAGAAACGAGAATTTTAACCAAATGGGAGCAGACGCGAGCAATATCGTTGCTGGAGCTTATGATAGGGCAGCGGGTAATTACGCCAACGCTCTAAACTCAAGAAGAAGTCAGGGCTTACAAGCCGCTGGACTAGCATTATCAGGGAAACAATCGGGCTTAAGTGGATACTTGGATTCTTTCAAGCCTCCTACCAGTCAAAGCGGCGGACTATTCGGAACTTTAGCGCAAGGCGCGGGAGTAGCGGCTAGTTTAGCCGGTGGGCCAATCGGCATGGGTGCTAGCAGTTTGTTTTCCAAGATGGGCGGCTCTTCTGGTTGGGGCGGTCAAAAGTACGTGAGGTAAAAACAATGATAAGAAGCAAAAATATAATTCTATCTGCATTGTTAATGCTAGTAGCGACAATAACCGCACTGGCAACGGAGATTACTGTAAACACCTATCAGGTAACTAACTGGCATTACGGCGGATCTACGGCCAAATTAAGAATCTATTCTGATAAAGATTTTATTACTTCCGATGGAAAGACAATTATTGCCGGAACCCCCAACACTTCAAGCGGCGGATTCTATAAAGAAATCGCTATAACAATATCAGGAACAACGGCAACAATTCCAAGCTTTATAATAGATTCCACAAACAACGGTCAGAATACCACGACAGCTAGATACACGGCTTATTTTTTCGGTTCGGACGGTCGCAGGTTAGGGGCATTTGGCCCATACACAAGCTTCTTTGTCACGAGCGAAGCAGGGACAACCCAAACATGGACATCTATAGCAAGCTATAACTTCACCGGGCCAGCACCCCCAGCACTTAGATACACTTTTGACGATGCAACCATACAAAGACTAATAAGCGACATTAACGGGCTAACTAACCCCATGTCGGCTTTAGGCGATATTATCGTTGGCAATAGTGGAGGCTCTCCGGGTAGACTAGCAATAGGTAGCGCGGGACAATTTTTAACTGTCAGCGCGGGTACTCCTGCATGGACGAGTCTTACAAGTGGGAATGTAACAACAGCACTTGGATACACTCCATTAAATCGCGCCGGCGATTCAATGACAAACTTTCTAACCTTGCACGCTAACCCAACGTCGGCATTACATGCAGCGACAAAACAATATGTTGACGCGGCGGCGGGAGGCGGCAATATAGACAGCATTAACGCCGACACAACCGCAGCCCAAACATTTACCGTAAATGCGACAACTTTCCCAACGCTAACAATTACTGACAACGCAAGCGGAGATCATAAATTCGGTTTGTCTGGGCCAATAGGAGCAGCACAGGGCGGAACCGGCAAAGCTTCTTACACGGCAGGATCTTTGCTAGTTGCTACAGGAGCAACAGAAATTGGCGAAATAGCCATAGCGGGAAGTAGCGGGAAGTTTCTTAGATCGAATGGTTCATCTTTAACTTATCAGTTAGTTAATTTAGCTACAGATACGACAGGGACAGTTACAGCACCACAAGGCGGAACCGGTTCCGCCTTTTTCAGTGTGACTGGGCCAAGCGGAAGCATAAAAACTTTTACTTTTCCTAACGCTAATGCAACCATACTAACAACAGACGCGCTAGTCACCACAACCCAAGGGGGAACCGGGCTAAACTCATTCACAACGGGCGATACCATTTATGCTTCTGCTTCTAATACACTTGCTAAACTAGCAATAGGAGCAAACAACACAGTCTATAGAGTATCCGGGGGATTACCATCATGGGGAGCATTGAACCTAGCCACAGATACAACGGGCGTTTTAGCTGTAGCAAGCGGCGGCATTGGATCCGCCGGATTAACTCCGGGCTATGTCAAAAGCACAGGATCGGCTTATACAAGTCAAGCCGTACCAATTCCAATTGCGGATGGCGGATCAAATAACACCGGCTCCGGCTACAACAACAGCGGGATTTTCTATTACTCCGGGACAGCCTTCACCACAACAACGGCGGGAGCAAGTGGAACACTACTAACAGGCGGAACATCTCCAAGTTTTTCTGCAAGCCCAACAATAACAGGGCTAACTTTAAGCGGACTAACACAAAATAGTGTAATTTTCGCTGGTGCTTCCGGTGCTTTATCTCAAAACAATTCCAGATTTTTTTGGGATAATAGTAGTTTTTATTTGGGCGTTCAGGACACCATTAGATTTTTAGGCAGCACAACAGGCTATACAGCACTTAAAGCACCAGCAAGCGGCGCGAACGTAACTTTCACGCTTCCAACGGCGGATGGCACACCAGGGCAAGTGTTAGCTACGAACGGAAGCGGGGTTTTAAGCTTTATAACCGTTTCTGGTGGAGGAGGTGGAGGAGGCATAACAACCCTAAACGGATTGACCGCAGCCACCCAAACGATTACCACGGCAACAAGCGGATCTAATTCACTAACTATTACTCAGCCAACGGCAAGCGAAAATAGAATAATTATTCCGTTGGCAAGTGCTACAGCAGCGGAAGGTTTAGTCACAAACGGCATTCAGATTTTATCAGGAGCTAAAACGTTAGACGCTGTTCTAACGTTAGCCAACAATACAACCACAGTTGCACCATTAAAGTTTACATGCTCAGGCTGTGCATTACTTACAACACCAGTAGCTAACACGGTTGAGTATGACGGGCAATTTGTTTACGTAACTCAATCCTTACCATCTACAACACGTCAACAGCTAATGTACACAACCACAGCGGTCGACGACTCACAGCTTAGTGCTAATGTCCAACTGAAAGCAGAAAAGGATCAAAATAGCGGCTATGCTGGATTAAATAGTAGTGGTTTCGTGCCGTTAGCTAGGGGCGGTCTTGGCACAGGACTAACGATTGGAGCAGCGGGAACTATCATTAGAAGCGATGGATCAACGGTAGCTTTTAGCACAGACGGATCGGCCTTGACAGCACTAAACGCGAGTAACATATCAAGCGGGACACTTGACAATAACAGACTGTTAGGCGTTCAACTAACTTCTGAAAAAGGCAACGCTAACGGCTACACCGGGCTAGACGCATCCGCTTTAGTACCCGCAGCACACTTAAACGAAGTACTAGCAGTAACAGGGCTTTCAACCTATGCAACGGTTTCTGGAAGTGGATCAACCGCGATAGCCGCGACTTTCACAAGCTTAACAACGAATGATGTTTTAACTTGGAACGGCTCAAACTGGGTTAATCAGCCATTATCACCAGTCTCAACACATGATTTACTTTCTGTTACTCATACAGACACCTTAGCTGGTTCACCAACAAGGGGCGCGTTAATAGTCGGGAATGCAACTCCAAAATGGTCTACTTTATTAGTTGGTTCGGCGGATCAATCTCTCGTTACAGACGGAACGGACGTAACATGGGGATTTGTAGATATAAACGCCGGGACAACAGACATCCTACTAGAAACTAGAGGAGGTACAGGCAACTCGACCTTTACACTAGGAGATACTCTTTATAGTGACGCAACGAATAGCCTAGCTAAACTTGCCGGCAACACCACAACAAACAAAAGATTTTTAACTCAAACCGGAAACGGAACTATTAGCGCGGCCCCCGCATGGGCGGCAATAGTAAACGGCGATATTGCGGAACTTTTAGCAGTTGCAGATTTAACCACTTACAGCGGGGTTTCCGGTAGTGGATCAACAGCAATAGCCGCTACTTTTACTAGTTTGACAACAAATGATGTCTTGACTTGGAACGGCTCAAATTGGGTCAATCAAGCAATATCAAGCGGTACAGGCACAGTCACTCACACAGCCGGAGCATTAACAGCAAATAGTTTTATTTTTGGTAATGGTAGCGACGACATAAAGGCAACCGCAGCGGCAACGGATGGTCAAATCCTAATAGGAAGCACAGGAGTAAATCCGGTTGCCGCAACTATCACAGCGGGAACAAATATAGCCATAACAAATGGAGCCGGCTCAATTACAGTTGGAATAACTGGGCAAATAGCAGGAACAAACGGCGGTACAGGAGTAAACAACGGAAGCAACACAATAACACTTGGAGGCAACTTTGTTACAAGCGGAGCAAATTCTATAACCCTGACTAGCACAGGAGCAACAAACGTAACACTTCCAACCACAGGGACACTTGCAACCCTAGCCGGGTCTGAAGCCTTAACAAATAAAACAATTAATGGCCTTACTATTACAAGTAGCACAGGCACTTTAACCGTTACAAACGGAAAAACCGCGTCATTTAGCAATACGCTAACCTTTACAGGCACAGACTCTAGTAGCGTGGCATTCGGCGGCGGCGGTACTGTTACCTATACATCTAACAACTTATCAGTTTTTGCTGCTACGACATCGGCCCAACTAGCTGGAGTTATAAGCGACGAAACCGGGTCAGGGGCTTTAGTATTTGCTACTTCACCATCATTTACTACGCCAACATTAGGCGCGGCAACCGCCACAACAATAAACGGGCTAACCATTACCTCAACCACAAGCGGGACATTAACACTTGCTAATAGTTCAACGCTTGCCACAAGTGGGGCAAACTCCATAACTTTAACTAGCACAGGAGCAACCAACGTAACGCTTCCAACAAGCGGCACATTAGTAAACAGTGCAGTTACAAGCTTATCTTCACTTGCAGGAGTAGGTAACATTACAAGTGGTACTTGGTCGGCTACCGCAATTGCCGTAGATAAGGGCGGCACAAACACAACTTCTTACACTAAAGGAGACATTCTTGTTGCTAGCGCGGCAACCACACTAACAAAGCGTTCAGTTGGTACCAACGGGCAAGTGCTAACAGCAGACAGCGCGGAAAGCACCGGCGTTAAATGGGCGACCGCAGCCGGCATGTCAGCCTTGACGGATGATTATATAGTCACAGAAAGAGACATACTTCCTAGCGGCGGAACATTCACAACAAGTGCTAGCGGTGGAACAAATACCGTCTACGTTGTTCGCTTCACCCTCGACCGAATGCTGCAAGTCTCAACCGTGCATATGTCGGTCGGTACGGGTTCGGTCGGGAATAATTTAAGTTTTGGTATTTACAGTAATGACGGGAATACTTTACTTGTAAGCAGTGGATCTATATCAACTACCAGCACAGGCATTAAGAGCGTTACCTTGGGCAGCCCTGTAACATTAGATGCAGGAGTATATCTATTTGCTTATGCTACACAAAACACGACCATGCGTTATGCTGGATTTACTGCGGTAAACGCGACGGCAATGGATATATCCAACGCCGATGTCACAGTTTTTGCCACAGCCGCAAATAGCGCAAGTAGCGGATTAATACCAAGCACTACAGGGGCATTAACGCCGGTTAATTCAGGACTTAATCCAATGTGGGTTAAATTCCAAAACTAACTGGATAAGAGGCAAAAAATGAAACAGCTCCGTGTTTTAATCGTCGAAGATAGCAGCATACAAGATGCCATACTTTCCGAGTATTTAGAGATAGTCTTGTTGGCTGCAATAAACACGGATATAGAAGTATCCCACGCTAAAAGCATGGCAGAGACAGAAGCAATCAGTAAGCTAAACAGAGACTTTGATTTAGTTTTGCTAGACCTAAACCTACCAGATAGTTTTGGATCTGAAACACTAAGAATAGCTAGAAGTTTATTTGATTGCCCAATTATAGTCCTTACAAGTATGACAATTGAAGCAAGCGAACTTAGAAAAATAGGCGCAAATGAACTAATAAAAAAGACCGATCTAAACGAAAAAAAGCTACGAGAAAATATCAACAAATGCTTAGCGGGTTTACTTTGTAGTAAAATCGGACAAATAGAAAGTTCTATATCTAAGATTAATTACTTCAACCGAAAGGCTATAGCCAGTGAGCATAATTAATAATATCAGCTTAAAGGGCGCGTCAATGATAAACGAAAACGAAAACACGAGGTCTAGTTCTGGCGAAGAATCTAACGTAGCACAAAGAATTTTAATCACGCTAACGGCTTTAGATATCACATTAAGCACCTTAAGTAACAACGTAGAAAAACTAGATAAAAGACTAGAGAAGTTTGAAGAGAGATTAAAAAAAGTCGAAGAATACATAAACCGAGAGGAGGCAAAAAGTCAACAAATAATCGAAACGGAAGAAGCAAACGAACTAATGGAAATACAAAGGGAAAGAAGCTTTAATAAGAAAATAGCGATTGCTGGCGTAGCCCTAACAGTGGTAGGAACATTTTTAACACTTATTGGTATCATCGCCGGCTATTTTTACGCTATTATTACTAAATAAACAACTAAGAAAGGCTTTTAATAATGAGAAATTTAAATATTTTCCTAACTTGTTTTTTCTGTATCTTGTTCTGTCTTATAGCTACCAAGGCGCAAGACTCAAAAGAAAACAAAGAGAAAGAAACGAAAGAAACGAAAAAAACAGAACTAACCTTAAGCCAAGAACAAGAAGCAGCGATCAAAAATACTTTTACTCGTGTAAGTAACGCAAAGGAAAAACAGAAAAACGCCGAAGTTTTAGCGTCCAGTATTATGCAAGCGGCAAATTCAGAAGTAGAGGCGGCGAGTTTTCAACAAAAATTAGTGCTTTTGGAGATAGAAAAGCAACTTGGAATAGACTTAAACAACTACAATTTTGCCGATAAAGACGGGAAAATTGTCTTAACCCCTAAACCTAAAGAGAAACCCAAAAAGGAGTAAACAACATGGCTAGAGGCTCAGTACCAAAGCACTACACGCTCGCCTTAAACGGCAACATCCAAAAAATAACCGCCGCCGTAGATATAGGCGGAAACGCATTAAACGGCGGTTCCGTAAACAATAACATATGGGCAGAAAACGTCACTTTACAGGTATCAAATGACGCGGCAGCGGTAACCGATATTTGTTTTATAGCCTATAAAGAAGGCACAGCACCAACAACGGTAGACAAAACAACAGCCATGATTGACTTATTGCCGGGTCAAATCTTTGAGCTTGAAAGATCAAAAAAAGCAGAACTAAGAGGCGAAGAACTTAACTTACGCTACCTATACGCAAAAGGCGTAAACGGCGATTACTTGCATATAATATTACCTGAAATGAGCGAAGTAACTACATAGAAAGGAGTAAAACATGTCCACATGGCAACCTTCGGACATAAAAAAACAATGGGAAAGAGTTTTAAGATTAAGTTGGTATCCGTACTTTGTTGAAGCGGGAAAGGCTTTTAATTTTCCTCCATCGCTTCTAATGGCTATAGGATCAAGAGAAACAAATCTTGACGCTAAATATCTCAGAATAAAAGGCGACAAGGGATACGGACATGGCTTAATGCAGATCGATAAGCGGTCGTATGCTGAATGGTGCAGTAGCGACCGATGGCAAGTAGCAAAAGAGTGCATCCTTAAAGGGGCAAGCGTTTTAGACGAAAAGCTAAAGGAAGTGCAAAAGCATAAGCACCCCATAGCTATAGCCGAACAACTAAGAATAGCTATAGCAGCGTACAATTGCGGCACCAGTCGAGCATTGAAAAATTACATGTCTGCACCAGAAACAAACAACGTAGACGCTAGCACAACCGGGAAAAATTATTCTTTTGATGTACTAAATAGACAGAAAATATTTTCAGAACTTGAAGCGGAGTTTTTATGCCAAACGAAACCGATGTAAAAATTTACCTGAAAACAATTTTAGTTATATTTTTAATGGGCAGTGTAGACGGATTAATAAACCTGTTAATCGATCCTAGTACTTTTAACTTTACTTCTGCTAGCGGTTTGCAGAATTTATTAACTTCTATTGTGATCAAAGGTGCTTTAGCTGCTAAGCTATATATGCTAAAATCTCCTTACAATACGTTAACTCAAGATTTACAGGAAAAAGGGTTAACAAAAGAACATCCAATAGATCAGGAAAGGATCAATAAACACGATGGCACAACGTAACAAAGCATTAACTCTACTAAAAGGACTAGGAATCTTCTTACTAGACAGCATACAACGGACAGTAGGAGCAAAAACAAACGGCGAGATGGTAAGCAAAACGCTAGATTTAGCATCCGCTTTTATCTTACTTAGAGAACAAGAAGATATAGACAACGGCGTTAAATCGCCGGGACACGTTAAACTAATGGATGTAGCAAGCCAACTAGTCAAAGCAATCGGAGCGCAAGGAATGGAACTAGGTTTAGCATCCGCAATAGGTCTTGTAAGTACACAATTTATTAAGCTTAATGAAAAGCTTCTCAAGGAAGGCAAAGAGCCTTTAGCTAAAAGCACCGCACCTAAAGACAGCGGGGAAATACCGCCGGAGAAAAATAAAAATAAAAAGATGAGCTACTCGGCAAGTCACCTAAAATATCAAACTGAAATAACTTCCGATAAAAAAAACAAGTCTCTCACTTTTGCAGATAGTAAGGTTGACGCTGTAGCCATTAGCGTAAAAAAAATAGACAAAAACCATAGCAAAGTTACGTTGCAACCAGGCCCCGGAAAACCCGTTCTGCTAAACGAAGAAAAGCCCATGACAAAAGCAGAAGCAGAGGAATGGGAAGACAGCGAGATCCCTTTATGAATGCAGAAAAAATAATTATTGAATTTCACATGCCTATAGTATTTATGCCGGCATGTAAGATTCTAAACTCACCCAATAATTATCTACCTACAGGCTTGCCGGGCGATTACGTGATAGTGTCAACCGAAAACGAGGGTATCTTTCTTCTCAAAAGAAAACAAAATGATGGCTTAAAATATGCGGCTACACTGGTAGCGCAAAGAGGCGAGATAGGTAGCCATGCGGGTGTCCAATGGATACAAACGAAGGATTCTTGGTATAGTAAGCTATTTAGAATATTAAGGGAGGGACAAAATAACTATGAAATAGAGCATGCGTATGTGGACGAATCGATGATCTAATTTTTGGCAAAAAGATAAAAAAATAAAGGCTGCTTTCGGGCAGCCTTTTCAACTTAAGCTCAGAGATAAAACAAAAATCAAAATTAAAATTAAAACGGAAATTCTTCATCAACTTGATAAAAAGATTTATCAACAGTCGGATTAAAACAGTCTACTTGTAGATGCCCTCCGCCGGGCAAAGCTAACACGTTGCCAATTGATTCCTCAAGAAGCCTTTTTGTAATGTATACATCATTCAAACAATAATCGATAACTTGGCCCCGTTTACCTTCTTGCCATCTAATCGCAGCGGTCAAGCCGTCCATACCTTCAGGCTTTTGAAGGCCAAAATTAACTTTACACATTGCGTCTAGGCTGGTGCCTAAGCTACCAGGATAAGAATATTTTGGGCCAATCCCTTTTGCTACCCATATAGCGGAAAGCAGATCGTAAGTTTTAGGTTTTGGTAGATTATTGGCGGTTAACAAATTGTCGTCAAAAGCAAAATTATTATAGCCTATTAACTCTCTATCAATAATAAGCTTCCCAAACTCATTCAAATTATCTTGCTCGAAAACTCTATACCTCTCGGTCATGTAGTCATAGCAGCATATAACCGCTATGCCCATTCCTGCAAAATCTGTCCAACTTTCAGAATAGTTTATGCCATGTATTCTATCTGAATCTTTTTTTGGCTTAACCGGATTTATTATTTCTATATCGTAAATAATGCAGTTTAGAAGGTTTACAGTCATTTTATTTCCCTTTCCTTTAGCATGTTTAAAAGGCATCGACCAGCCTTTCAAAGAAAAATATAATTTATCGTATAGCTCGCTTGGGCTAATAGTTGGAGGAGCAAAAAGACTATTAAAATCTTCGCTATCATCAATTATTACCTCTTCTTTTTTCTTCTTAGATTTTTTGGCCTTTTTATCTGTAGGGGTAGATGTAGGTACAGTTGTAGCTATATTTATACATTCACTTTCGCTTTCAGTGACTTCTGTTTCTTGTTCGTCTGCGTCTTGTTCGTTTTCTAATGGTTGTTCACTGTCTTCTTCAAAGTTTTCTTTATTACCAAATAGATCTTCTTGGAAATGGTGATCTTCCATTTTGAAGGTTGATACTACTTCCATAGTGTCTAAACGCCGCAAAATCTTTATCTTTTGTTTAGTATTAACAAACCATTTACAGTCTATCTCCCTTAAGGTTTCTTTGTTCGCTATATCGTTCTGGATCCGGCTTATTTGACCTTTAAGCTCGTCCGTGTCTAGCTTAAATTTAGCCGCCGTGCTTTTTGCCTCAGCAAGTAAACGTTTTAGCTGCTGAGCCTTAGAAGCCGCAGTCAAACCGGCCTCAAGCAACTCCTGATCTGTCATTCTACAAAATAATGTTCTTGTCTCTATTTTTGCCATGTTAATTTTAATTTCCTTTCTTAGTGATTGATTTTTTGCCGTCAAATAAGTAAACTTTTTTTAACAAAAAGCGTTACCAAATGCAATATAAATCAAAATAGGAGATAAAACAATGCCAAAAAGTAATAACAATGCACTAAAACAAATTTATGTAAGCTTGGCCGCGGTGTCCGAAGAAGTACCCGCAATTCCAAAAACAAAAAAATCCCACCAAGGACACCTTTATAGAGGGGTGGACGACATAACAAACGCGCTTAAACCTATTCTAGCGAAACACAAAATAGTAGTAATGCCACGAACAATAGCAAGCAGCGAAGGCGAGAGGCACACTGCTAAAGGTAGCAGTATGCAGTATGCAAAAGTTTGTGTTAAATACCGCTTTATTAGTGCAATAGATGGAAGCTCAACTTATGCGGTAGTTGAAGGCGAAGCAACGGATACCTTAGATAAGGCGTTGATGAAGGCGTATACGTACGCCTACAAAACGGCTTTAACACAAGTCTTTAACCTAGCTACACAAGAAATCGTCGAAGCGGAAGAACGAGAAGAACCAACCCAAGCTAAGACAAAAGAGCCAAGAACACTACCAAAACTACCATCTAAACCAGAACCAATTAAAACAACAACTGGCTTACCAGTTGATAAACAAAATTCTCTAGTTGCCATGTCAAGACTACATGAAAGACTAGGCAAGCTCGAAAATAACCCAAAACACCCAACCTTTACAACTTTAAGCTTGCAGTATAAAGATGTTCCGTTAGAAGAAGTAAATAAAGACGGAGCCAAGTTAAAAGCTTTATTCGTCAAAAAGGCTATCGAGTATATAAGCGATACCTTAAACTTAATGCGGGACGACGACATAAAACCGGTCGTAGACGTATCCAACCTCGAAGATAAAAAACCTAACGAGCTTTGGCAAATATACGAAGCCTTAGACAGACAATTACTAGAGATACATGGAGAAATGATTCAGAACTAAAGACACCAATATAAAAAGGGTAGCCGCCAAGCTACCCTTTTTAATGAGACATCATGCTATCGATAAGGAATAATAGCCCTTATAGTAGCAAGAAAAACCTCAAACAGCAAATCAATAAATCCATAAAAGGCAAAGAACATGAGAACGAAAAGAAAACGATTAACGGATCAGGAACTAAGCGATTTGTTCTTGAAAGTGGTCGACGCAATACACCAAATAGACCAAGCAAAAGAACCGATAGCCATGACCGTTATCTACAAAAAATTAAACTATACAGCAAAATACCAAAATTTCGTTTATGACCTGTCAAGGTTAAGCAGATCGCAGCAAGAGGACATAAGAAATCTAGTTAAAAAAGTGCAAGAAAAGCATGGCTCCCCTACTGGACAAGTAGCTTAAAAGTTGTATGCTTCTAAATATCCCGAAAAACTAACACTAACAAGGAGACCGATCATGCTACCTCATATAGACAATGAGCCTTACATAGTAATCCATAAATGGATGCTCGCTTACACTAACAATAATAAAGCGGCTGCGGCTTTAATTTGTGTCTTAGATTATTGCCATGACGCAAAAATTAAAAATCAATCTCAAGCCAGAAGCTACAACCAAACCCAAATAAAATTTGGCGATGCCCCGACCCAATACGACGGCTTATTACAATGGCACACAGAAGAGGAACTAGAAAAGTATACTCTTATGTTTGACCGTAAAACATTAAGGGAAGGGATTAAGATTCTTGAATCGCTTGGATGCGTAGAAGTTAGTAGGAATCCAAACCCTAAATATAACTTTGACAAAACAAAACATTTTCTATATAAACCAGAGGTAATACAAAAATGGTTAAGTGACGTATATAGAAAAGTTAGCCCAATAGCGCAACCGGCAACCGCTGATTTAACCGATCAGGAAATTTTACCTGATCGATCAGGAAATTTTACCTTACCATCAGGAAAAAACGGCCCACCATCAGGAAAAAATCCCTCACCATTACCATATAATACAACCTATAAGTCTTCTAATAATTCTTCTCTTAGGAACCCCCTACCCCCTATAAGTTTGGTTGATGATAAGCAAGCCTCCGGCGGTTCTTCCTTGCAGGAAGAAGGGGCGAAAGTTGAGCAGGTGTTAGATAGCTCTCAAACGAAAGAAACAAAACCATTAAAAGCTAAGGTTTTAGATCCTGCTAGAGAACTGCAAAACGAATTGTTTGGAATATATAGAAAAGTTTATGGTGTTGGCCCGTCCGGTCAAGACATACTTTGGCTAAACAAGATGGCCCAACGTGCTTATGAGCCGGCAATAGTTGAACAAGTAATGCTATCTATTGCTACTGGTGTTGGACAATCGGGCGGACTAACAGCACCAACGCTTAAAAACGTGCATGACGCTTACCCATCATATGCAGCGAAAATTAAGCTAAATCTCCAGCCAAAACGAACTGATAACGTAGCAGTAAATCGGGAAAACCTAAGAAAAGCGTTGTTGATGATTGAAGAACAAGACCAACGCTTAATAGAAAACGGCATGACTAAAGACGAAAACGGAAGACCGATAACGCCTTTGCTCGCTTCAATGCAAGAAATGATTTTAGCGCATGAGCAAGGCAAACTAAGTGAGATTAAATAAAAAAGGATAAGGAATAATACATGCAAGTAGATAATAAGAAAAACGACAAATTAGGTAAATTGATAGATTATTTAATAGCGGCTTTTCCTAAAGAGAAGCTACCGCCGGAAACAGCTTTTATCTTTTACAGGGCTTTACAGCAGTTAAACTTTGACGATTTATTTGACGCTGTAAATAACTACATCAAGGAAGAGGAGTTTTTTCCAAGAAGCGCGGCGACTTTGATAAAAAAAGTTGAAGAAAAAAAACGCGGACAGCAAAGACAAGCGGATAAGCTTAAAGAGGAGCAACTTAAAAACTGTTTGCTTTGTGATGATGAAGGCTGGCGTTATCTAAAGCCCGTAGAAAAAGGACAGCGTGGCGCGGTTAGACGCTGCACTCACGATCCAAATACGGAAGCTAAGTTCTTGGCGTTGCCGCATTCAACAAAGCGGCTACAGGGCCAAGAAGAAGACAGGCGAGCCGATATAGTTAAAGTGCTATGGCGAGCAGCGGCGAAACTAAGGAGGATGCCATGACAGCAACTTACCAATTGCTAGAAGGTAACTGTTTAGAGGTGCTTAAATCTTTGCCTTCTAATTCTATTCATTGTGTTATTACTTCAATTCCATATTGGAGTTTACGAGTTTACGATATAGATCCGGTAATTTGGGACGGCGATCCTAAATGCAAACATAACTTTGAATCAGAGATAAAGATAAATAAAAAGCGGTTTTCGGCTAACGCAAACGATGTTTTTTGCTCCAAATGCGGCGCATGGAAAGGCTCTCTAGGTCTTGAACCGAGCATAGATTTATTCTTAAAACACATTGTTGATATTTTTGACGAGATAAAAAGGGTTTTAAGAAATGACGGAACATGCTGGCTTAATGTGGGCGACTCTTACGCGCAACAAGGCGTAAGGAATAATAAGGAGCAGCAATTAGCTAACCAAAAAAGAGCAAAAAGTAAAAATTATCATACTCAGGCTTTTAACAGTAGTAAGGGATGGGATAGGGGAGTTTCTTCTAGGTCTGCTTTTGATGGGACGGGCATTAAGACTAAAGACCTCGTTGGACAGCCTTGGCTAGTTGCTTTTGCTTTGCGTTCGGCGGGCTGGTTTTTAAGGGCGGATATAATTTGGCATAAGCTGACAGCTATGCCAGAAAGTGTAGTGGATAGGCCCTCGAGGGCGCATGAGTATATATTTCTTCTGACGAAGACGGCAAGCTATTACTATGATCGTTTTGCTGTTCAAGAGCCAGCTGCAGCGGAAAGTTTTGCTAGAGCTTCTCGCGCAATATCTAGTAAAAATAAATATGTGAACGGCGCACCAGGGCAAAATAAGCAAAGACTCAACCAACCACGTAAAAACGCCAAAGAAAGTGACAAAAAGGCTATAGTTTTCGCTAAAAGAAACAGAAGAACTGTTTGGAGTTTTGCGAATCAAAGCTTCAAAGGCTCGCACTTTGCAACTTTTCCTGTCGTATTGCCTGAAATATGCTTAAAAGCTGGCAGTAGCGAGCATGGCTGCTGCTATGCTTGCGCTGCACCATTTAAGCGAATAGTGAAGCCAAGTAGTGAGTATTCTAAGCTTCTGGGAAAGGGATACCATGACCACTCAGCCGATCTTTATCGCGGCAAAATGTCAGCAGGCAAGAAGAATGAAAACTTTAAACATTCGGTAATAGCTGAATACTTAACGGTAGGTTGGAAGCCAACGTGTAGTTGCTATGACGATAAATATAAAGCTTTTCCAAGAACTAAAAACCATAAAAAGCTAATAGCTCAAAACAAAACCGGCTCATGGATAAAAAGAGCAAAAGCTAGACCTCTTAGCCATGTTCCTGTTGTCCCTTGCACGATTCTAGATCCGTTTGCGGGTAGCGGTACAACCATGATTGCTTCAATGCTTAATAATAGAAATTCTATAGGAATAGAATTAAGTGCTAAGTATGTGGAACTGGCTAAAGAACGCATAGAAACCGACACTCCAAAATATTTAGCTAAAAGACTAAAAGAGCAAAAAGTAAAACCAATAAAAGAAAGCGAAAATAATTTATATTCTTTTACTAACCAAATTCAACTACAACTAAGTTTGTTTGAGGAAATGGACAGCTTATGAGCGAGATAACAACAAAGGAAATTAAAGGGTTAAGGGTAACTCTAGCAGATTACAAGAAAATGCTTTCACAGGAGCAAGAAAAGGTAAAAACCAAGCGAAAAGACTTGGAGTTTCAGGAGCAATGCAAAGTTTTTGAATGGGTCAAATACAACAAAGTAAAGTACCCGGAGTTATCTTTGTTGTTTGCTATCCCAAATGGCGAATATAGAAATAAGATTACCGCCGCAAAGCTCCAACTATCTGGAGTCAAAAGCGGCGTATTTGATATGTTTTTGCCTGTACCTAGAGGTTATTCACATGGCTTATGGATAGAATTAAAGATTAAGCCTAATAAGCCAACTAAAGCCCAGCTTGCATGGCAACTAGACATGACACTACATAACTATATGGCTATTTTTTGCTACTCAGCGGATGAAGTCATTAGTCAAATTATTTCTTATCTGGATTATCCGGCGATCTTGTGAACTTAGTTCTTTTGCTATGCGTTAGCTTCCTTAAACTAAGTGAGGATAAAACATGAGTATGAGTACAAAAGTTTTTGAAATGATGAAAGATTATGATGATTTCACGGAAAGTTCTAAAGTTTTTGTTGATTTTGGCGAATACGTACCAGAAATTAACGAAATGTTCTACTATCAGTACGAAGTAGACGGACTTAATAACTTTATAGAATGTTACGGAATAGGTGTAGGCTCCCAAGGATTATTTGTTGTTTTTAGTGGATGCGATGTTGTTTTTAGTGGATGCGAAGACGACGGATATGCGTCTAAGCGTTATTACACTCGATACGTTAACGAGCAAGAAGCTTTAAACGTTTTCGCATGGATGTTGGTTTTTGCCAACAGAAAAGCTAATGAAGCGGAAAGAAAAATTCAGATAATCAGAGACAATATTTTTAGAGGTGTTTAGTTGAATTTTAGTTAGTTGATTGTTTTTCGTTTAAGTCATGATTTAATGTTTATGCCCGGTGTTTAGCCGGGCATATTTTTTGGTGTCGGTTATTAGAAAGCGAACATTTCTTGAGTCATTAGTTTAGCTGTAGATTGTTCTTTTTCTGTGATTATGCCTTTTCCTTTCATCATGATTTCAATGTTATTTTTTTTTCTTAAAACTAGGTTGTCTATCCAGTTGTCTACTTTTGTGCTTTGAACCCAAATTGCTTGCACTGGCCTATCTTGTCCTATTCTATGTATGCGGTCTTCCGCTTGCTCGGCTTCGCCCGGTGTCCAAGGTCTGTCTAGTAAAATTACCACTGTAGCAGCGGTTAACGTATGGCCTACGCCGCCGCGTTTGTATGTGCTAGCTATAAAGTTAAGTTTTCTTTCTTGAAATTGTTTCTTATATTGTATTATTTCTTTATTACTCACATCTCCTGTTATTAAGCCACCATTTAAGGCGTTTGCTACGCCTTTGCATGTATCCACGAACTCGCTAAAAAGCAAAACTTGTTTACCTTGGCTAGTAAACTCTTTGGCCAATGAGATACCTATATTTATTTTTGCTTCAGATGATGCGCGTTTTAAGTGGGTAGCTAAGACTAGCGCGTCACTTTCTGTTATGTCGCCTTCTTTTACTTTTTCTCTGTACGCATGTTGTAGTTCTGCAAAGCGGTCATTAAATTTCTTCAATCCGTCTGAGTCTAATTCTATTTTTACATATTTTCTAAACTTTGGAGGTAAGTTTAGTATTTCTTTAGTTCTTCTGATAATGCATGGATTATCTAGTACATCAGCAGGGTTACCCGTCCATAGTATGTTGTTTGCGGGTATTACTAGTTTACTATGTAGTTCTTCAAGATTATTTCTAAACTTCCATTTGAAGAAATTTACATCTCTAGTCAGTGGGTGACGTATCATTTTTAGCAGCGGGAAAAGCTCGAAGGAATCTCCGTTTAATGAAGGAGTACCGGTCGCTATCATTGCACCCTTACAGAAGCTAGATGCGGATATTTCTAATGCTCGCTTTGTTCTATCCGAATTTAAGTTTTTAGCAAAATGCGCCTCATCTGCTATCAAAATAAAATCGGTTTTTGGAATGGGTTCATCTTTAGCCCATGATATGACTTTAACTTGGACATCTAGGCCCAGATCGATTGCTTCATTTTCCCAAACTTCTTTTAATGAAGCTGGAGCAATAACTAGCAATGGGAGTTTTTTCTTGCCAGTGTAATAAGCAGCAATCATGCTAGTTGTCGTTTTGCCGAGACCCATATCATCGGCAATTATAATTCTATTCTGCCAAGTGGCTCTGACAATTGCTTCCTTCTGATGTCTAAAAAGTATTTTTTCCCCAAAACGTTGCTCTTTGTCCACGTAGTTAAGGAACCGCTGGACATCTATGTTTATTTTAGGCTTAATCTGTGCTGCTATGCTTGCTTCTATTTTAACCGTTGGGAAATCTTCTATTACATATAGAAGATATTTATTAGAAATTTCCCACCTTCTTTGCCCGGTATTCCACTTACCCTTGTAATCTTTTTTGATTTTATCTATAGCTATTTCATTATATGCACAAATAAAACTAAAGCTTTTATCATCTATTGGCGATATGTGACATGGCAGGCTAGCAAACTTACCATCTATTCTAAGAAAGTATTCTAGGGCCTGGTTTGCGTCCGCAGTCAGTTTAAAGTTGTGCGACTTTCTCAATAAGTCTAGTCCTTTTGCGGCTTTGCTTATGGAAGGCACTACCCATGAGTATATGCCGCCGTTTGGACGGCTTCCGGGTATCAGCTTTATTTGGTTTATTAGTGATGGGTAGTAATTCACTTCCAAGTAAAAATTATTATTCCTAAAGTCTATTATCATGATGTCTGTTCCTTTCTTTTTTGCTTATTTATTTTCCTTTTATATTTTTGCCTGACCCTAGCTTGCATTAATTGACGCATGGGCTTGCCTTTGCGCCTAGCAAGCCTTAGCTTGTCGTCGTGTCGTCTTTTTTGTTGAGTTTTTCTGGAAGTTTTACGGCCAAAAACTGAACTTTTTATTTTTTGGCTTATTAACTTGTCTAGCCAGTGTAATAGCTCTTGGATCTGGATAATATATTTTGTATTCCAGTGTAGTTTTAGTTTGATCCGGTCTTCATCGGTCGGAGTTTCTCCAAGTAGCTGAAAGTTTTCTATGTTTACGGCTAGTGTTGACGGGTGAACGCCCATTATTTTAGCTGCTAGCCTCATGTTGATAAAAGAAGTCATTTTAAGCTTACCTTTTCCAGTCATGCTTATTAGCTTTTCTTTCATCTGGCTAGCTCGCAAAGGCGAAAGTGTGCAGTCTTTTTTTACAGAAGTATGCTCTTTCAGGATGCCATAACACCATTTATCAGCTTGTTTATCTAAGTATATGCAGCCTTTTTTATACCCTTGCCTTATTGAGTTATAAAGACTTATATATTCTTTTTTTGAGAAGTTACTTAAGTTAAGCGGTAAATACTCGTTAGGACAGCCATCAAAAAAAGTAATAGCCGTATAATGTCCCCACATTTCAGGGAAGTTTGGAGAGTTATTTATATATTTTATCGGTGCAAGGCGTTTATATTTAGGCATCTAAAGGCACCTGTCTAGCCATTATGTATGTTCGCATGGCTAGCTTTCTTGTAGGTTTATTTATTGTGTAGACAATCCATTATTGTATAGTATCTCTACCAATAAATAAAGGCGTTTTTGTGTATAAATAAAAAAATAGGCTAGACTTTTACATCTAGCCTAAAAACCTAAAAAGAGACTAATCTAAGATTTTATACCCTGATTTTAGGGTTAGTTCAATTACTTCTTTTCTACCTTTGGTATAGTCATGTTTGCCTAAATAGATGCAATGCAAAGTCTGATTCATGATTATTCTAAACGATAGTTGTACTACTCTCAGTTTATGGCAGGCTACAGCTTGCCATATAGAGGTAACACCGGGATAGTCTAACGTAAATTTAGCGATGCTTTTGCCGTTTTCAATTTTTAACGTTATTCTAGGTTTATACATTTTGACATCCCCTAGAGCAAGCTACTGGGCCACAAGGTATGACCGATATTACTACGTCGCCTAGATAAGTCATTTTATCGCGCATGCATGTCATGCAGACCTCAGAATCGCCTAAAACACTATTACTTATTCCAAAACCGCTTATTGACTCGCCAATTAAGCCCGCCATTTTAGCCGCTAGCTTTTGGATTACTACGTTATCATCTATGCCTTGTAGTTCATGGGCTAGCCCGTTAACTAAAGTTAGTTTAACTTTGGAGAATAATTTTCTTTGTGCGTCGTAACTATAAACTATAGCGTACCATGTGCCTTGTTGGTCGTTCATCTCCGTTTCAACTTTTACATACTTACTGTTTATTATATGTTCTATTTTCATTTTATTATTCCCTTATTTGTTGAGTTAAAAGGCAGTTTAGAGACATGCCAAGGTCTTTCTAGGAGGAAAGTTTTACCAGTATTGGCGGTCTTTGAAGAACTCTAGCCATGCTAGGTCTTCAGAGATTTCAAGCTTTGTTGAGCTAGCGACTAGCTCATGTTGGCTAGCCGCTATAATTTCGTCTATTTCTTGAAGGCGGATAATGTCTAAGATGTCGTTTTCGTTTAAGTGAGTTTCAATGTTTAGCATGATGATGTCCTTTTTATGTAGTTATATAGACTGCTATGTTTTCTACGTCTGTAATTCTTTTTTGTTCGGCTATTTGCTCGTTCTATGGGCATCATTAGCCTTTCGTTTACAACTAGCAGCCTGTAAATAAACTGGTCGAGCCATTTTTCATCTAATCTTTTAGACTCAATTGGATCTACTATGTTGGCTATTTCATAACCGCTTTCCAGCCAAGCCATGATCGTGCAATGTTCGGCTATTGATTGCAATACTTCTTTTCTTGCAGATCTTTTAACTTGTTGTAGTGTAGCGTTTATGCAATTCTCGCAAATGTTCCAGCTAATAAAGATAACTGGCTTAGTTGGTAGTGTGTAGTCAATATAACTAATATGGTTATTAATCATTTCTATTTCAAGATTTTTTCCGCAAATCTCGCAGTTTTGCCAGATCCACATACCTAGATCCGTTTTCAGTTGATAGATTTTTTTCCCAGCGTAATTATCAGTTGATTGTGTAGTCATGATGTCCCCTTAATTGTTTGTTATTATATTGAAGAAGTTAATTGCCTTGCTTTCTTCAGTAAAAAGAAAGCGGTTTTTGTTGTTATTTCCGCTAATTACGACCATAAAGCCATCTTTAGCGTTGCCAATCATTTCTACTAGTAAGTTGCCTGTTATTTTTGACATTTTTTTATTATCCTTATACGAGATATTGAGAAGATAGGCTGTCTAGCTGTTGTGGCTAGATCCACGCATGGGTACGTCGCACAGCCTTAAAAGCTTAGCCGATGTTTCTAGCTAGTTGATCTAATTCGTATTGATATTTTTTATCGACTCCCGCAGCAATGGCCGCACCTAACACAGTTTGTAATTCATAAGCAAACTGTGTGTTTAACCCGGTGTCACGGGCAAACTGTTTAATGCCTTCATTGCAGAACCCAAGTTTTTTGGCTAGTTTAACCGTGACTAGCTTTGACTTTTCTAGGTTGTCGTTTTTGTAGCGTTCAAGTTTTTTGCGCCAACCCTCAACAGCGGGTACGCTGTGCTTATGGTGATAAGTCATTGCCTTGAATTTACCTTTACCTGTTACTACGTAGTCAACAAATATATCCCCTAAATAACGCTTATAGACGTTTATAGTGTCGGTTTCTTTGTAGCTTTCGAGAGTGTAAGCAGCGTGCAAGCGAGCATTCATTAATGTTTCATTGCTTTGAAGTATGCCCGCCTTGATAGCGGCATCTAACAGCCAATTACCGCGGAAAGAATCTAATTCTATTGTTATTGTTTCAGAAACTTCTAACTGTCTTATTCCTAGACCATTTCCTCCAACATGTCTAGCCTCATCAAACTTGCCTGTCAACTTAGCGAAAGTTACAGAGCGACCGACAACCGTTCGTTTTGGGCCATAACGCGCATGATATTGCTTGCTATATGCGTGCCAATCGTCATGTGTTTGTGTGCGCGTTGACCAGAAGTAGCCACTTACATAGCCATAATCATGTTGAACTTGCGTTAAAGTGTTGCTTGCTAGCTCATTTATAGTTACTGGCTTACTAGCGTAGCCACCAAACAAAGCAGTTAAAAGAGCGTTATTTATTGTTGATTGAAATTTATTGTTTTCTGTTTTTAATGCAGTAGTCATGATTTTTTCTCCGTTAATTAGTTTTTATTGAAGGCATTTAATCAATCGCCTTCAAATTGCTATACGGCGACCTCAAAAAATAGTTCACACTATTTGCAGAAAAAAATCTTAAATTAGCTCTGAAACCGCTGCTTTTACCGATCAGGAAAAATTACCTTATCGATCAGGTAAAATGTCCTGATCGATGAAACTTTTATAAAAATCATTCGTAAAGCGGTTTTAGCAGCAAATAAATAACATTTTGAGGAGTAACTCATGGCTACATCATCTTTAGCTTTTAATCCTTCTAAAACCCAATTACGCCTAGCGCGAGCTAGCCGCGTTAACTCTGCTGTAGCAGTCAAGCAGCTATCAAAAGCTCAAATCAGAGAACTAATTATAGATGCTCGCGTAGCAGCAGTAGCAGTATTTGATAAATGCCAAGACTGGCATGTAAAACTAGTAGCGCATCATGCTCTTAAAGAAGCGGTTAGAATCAACATTCCTGGCTCTCTTGAAGAAAAATTAGACGATAGGGCCGCATACTACGCCAAAGCCCTTTTAGGCGGCGATTCGCCCCTTTTATTCACCAATCATAAGCAGTTGCTTAGCCGCATACATGGGGTAAGCACAGCCAAATTAAATTAAATTAAATTAAATAAACACCAGGAGAACATCATGCGAAAAAACAAAAATCAACTATCTCTATTCGATTCAAACACCAACTACACCGAATTTTCTGCAACCGGTGTAATGGAGCAACCCGGTTTATTCGATTTTGAAGAAGTAACACCAGTTGAGCCGCCGCCTTTAGGCGTTCAACGCTTAGTTGAAATAAACATCAAATATATTTTAGATTTGAACAACGCTATCCGTTCAGCTAGACGCACAGACGCGAGATTTAACGGCCAAGGTCGCTATGAATCCGATGTTTGGCTTGGCGATCTTCCAAGCTTAGCCACAAAAGCCCAGCAATGGCTAGATAGCGTTTTTATTGCTAAATCTATAGAAATGGGATTTAATCATAGCCGCTATCTTGAATCACTAGGCTATGAACCAATCTTAGAGCAATCAACAGCAAGCTATTACTACATCCATCATTAATCTTTTGCTATAATCCCTCTTGATTAGTTCTATTTATTTATAACTTTACTTTTAGGTCTTAATAAAATTATCTATTAAGACCTTTTTCTTTTATTGCAGCACTATAAGCTAATATTAGATCCTCTTTGTTTTTCTGGTTGTTCGTCTCTCTTTTTACCTTACCCCTACTTTATCCCCACTTGAGCCGAGATTAAATCAATCCTTGCATTACATACGCCGCTAACCCCGCTCGTACTGCCTGTAACCGCTTGCACCGGAGGCGTGCCGGCTAATTTATTGCCCACTTCGCCAATAAATCAACCTTAAAAATGATCACTTTGTACGGCAAAACACCGTACAAAACGCCGATTTATCAACTATAAGCGAAACTAAAATTAGTTAGCTATAAAAAGAAGTGTCAAAATATC
>JACCDT010138041.1_pt1 | contig 23804 bp, 29 predicted proteins | sample 7446291 | NCBI WGS metagenome assembly JACCDT01 (sample SAMN15323446, study PRJNA562643) | freshwater metagenome | isolation source: river surface water | place: USA:Blue River Watershed | collected 2017-08-17 | reverse complement strand
CACCAGCTCCGGTGGCAACAGCACCAGCTCCGGTGGCAACAGCACCAGCTCCGGTGGCAACAGCACCAGCTCCGGTGGCAACAGCACCAGCTCCGGTGGCAACAGCACCAGCTCCGGTGGCAACACAAGCATCGGCACCGGTACCCCGAGGAGCACGTCGTCTGATCTACGCCCTCCTGATTGTGGTTGCCCTTCTAGGGGCAGTCATCGGATGGCCGTGGATCAAGATGGGAGTTGACCGAGTGGTCAATGCCGTCAATCCTGGAATGAAGGGGGTAGGTGTTGGTCCTGTGGTGGAGAACGACACGAAACCAACAACGGCCGATGAGCGGCAAAAGTCAGGTGACTCTGCCACTCGCATTGACCACATCATTGATGCCCAAAACAATATGGGGCAGATGAGCAATTTGGTCATCATCAACAACTACCTTTCGGGTAGTGCGGACGTTAAAAGGGTGACGATGACGAACACCCCCATGCAATCCGCGACAACAGGTGCGGATAGTAATCAAGCCCAGGAGGATGAAATCTTTCCGGAAACGCCTCCGGAGAAGAAGGATTTCCTCCCCATCATCGAGGGGATTGGCTTCCCCACCACCAACTCGGTGACGCAAGTCGTCACCAAGTGGGTACAGCCAGGACAAAATCTGGCGTTCACAACCCCGAAGGGATGGGATACAACCAGCGGGGTCTACGCGGACACCGGGGACTTCATAAGGAGATACAACGTTGGAAGCGTCAGCAAGCCCAAATGGGTAAGCGAGGCGACTGGCGCCAACGCGAGGCACGTGACAGCGTATTGGATCGCCTATACGGGTGACACGAATCACCTTTCAACAAATGGAATGAGAGTTGACTTCAACATTATTCCACCGTTCACCAGATAACATCTGGGGTGGCAAAACAACGAGGCCCTGGTATTTATATGCCAGGCCTCTTTTTTTTATATACATATATATAACAGCTATATGCTACTTGACATCTAAAGCTCAACCAAGCGCCAAATCATTTGATTCACCAGCCAAGAAGGAGACGGTACCCCTTTAATCTATTGACTATATACTAAAAATATGCTATCATATTAAACAATGTTAGTTCGCTTAATCAACTTGTTTACATACTCAGTACGTAAATTGAAGTAGATAAAGCTTTGACAATCAACCAAATAAAGCAATGGTAGACAGACTAATAGAATGGAATGACCGGATGATCACCTTCCTAGGAAGAATAGTGACACTATACATCATCATTTTGTCAATTACTGCGGGGTTCCTAGTGAACTACGCACTAAAATACGTGCTAGTTAAGTACGGTATGGATTTCATCCTACCATACTCGAATTACATAAGCTGGTCAGTGTTCATTGTGCTTTACGGAAGTAACCTAAAGCGCCTCTGGATTTACACACCCGAAAACCACGGCCAGATACTGGTTAGTGGGATACCTTCGATATTCGGAACGAAGGACATCGTAGACTCTGATAATATAGAGCGCCCAACAAAACAGCGAGCGGTGTTTGAGGGTTGGTCAGGAAAGTGGCCGTGGGAAACTGCTGCGAAGGATAGTAATCCCATATCACTGGTAAAAACTACACCACTGAATATCAGTGTGGAAGCACAGAGTGCAGACAACCTCACCATCAAAGCAAAGTTTGTTGGTGCAATGTCAGCGATTCCAGATGCAAATCTCGTTTGGCATAATCGAGCCAATGAGTCGGCGGCGGTAGATCTCTACAAAGCTCGAATACACGCAGAGGCTCAGAAGCTAATCCGTGAGGGTCTGTCAGCAGCAATAGTTGTTGACCCAACGAAATTCTTCAAACCTCTGAATGACCTCTTCGGTGGGAAAAAAATTAACGAGGAGGAACAGCGTACTGGCAGATTTGTCAGTAGCATTACAGTTGAGTTTGCTGTTCGCGATGAAGGGACGCAAAAGCTGGATGAGGCCAAAGCAAATGCCAGTAAGGTAAGGGATATACTTGACACCATTATTCCAGCATGCGGCGGCAACCAAATACTTGAACAAGCTGTCGCAATAGAGGTCCTCGGCTTGGGTAAGGCAGAAATACCCACAAACATCAACATCACTGATCCAGGAAAGGGTAAAAAAGGAAAATCGTGAAAAACAAGGGCTTTATATTGACAGGCTTAGCGGTAGTAGCACTTGTTGCCATAATTAACCACAAGCCTGAAGAAGGAGCTGGTATCACCTCTCCCTCCTTCAGTGGAGGGTGTAGTAGCGGGAATCAGTACTATAGAACAAATTTTATTACGATCACCAAGCGGTGGTCGGAAACGATTGTCGTGAATCCTGAGGGCAGACCTCAGATGTTCGATATAATAATTGGTGCGAACGACACCAAAACACCCTACACCTGCATCTACAACGCCGGGATAAAGGGAGCGGAACGACTGGTGAAAGTTCCTGCCTACTCAGAGTGGGTACGGGAGGAATTCACACCAGTTAAGGTGGAAGGCGCCATGACTGTCAGGCTTGCCCTACCGTCAAATGCACCGATGGAGACCGGACGGGTCTACTACGCGATCGTACCCGCTAGGTAAGGTACGGAATACAAACAGAGGAGCCCTCACAGGCTCCTCTATTTTTTTATGTATATTTTATTACTTCCTAGCTAAACGGATCCTCTACTCCAAGAGTATTCGAGATCAGTCTAATAATTCCATATACTGATAACATTATGACCATTCCGACAACACTCCAAAGTATACTATTCTTACCATTTGTTCTTTTATCAGAATCATCTCCGCTTGATATCATTTCAAACATACCATATACGAAGACCAGGAAGGAAAACAAGAATAGTACACTGATTATAGGAAAGATAATATTATCGTAAATCTTACTCAACAGAGTTCCAACTGTAGGGTTCTGATTAAGTACCCTTGTTGCAACTTGAGCATTTACAGTTGGAAACAGATCAAACATTGTATTAGTTAGGAACTACTGGTGGTCTAGGTAGCTTAATATTCTGTTCTGATCCTGTTGGAGCAGCGTTCTGTCCAAACTTAAATGAATTAGTTAGTAGATAAACTAATCCCCAGATTGATAGGATGACGAATAGACCAACTACTCCATAAAGAATAGCAAATCCTCCCTTCTTTCTATCATCTTCACCTCCAGCAATTAGATATCGAACAACACTTATAATAATCCAGATAACAGCAAAAGAGATTGCTAGCTTAATAACAAGATCTCCTATATTAACTGCCTTCTGTGATACAGAGTTAATATCTGTAAGTGTCTGAGCGAAGGCAAGTACAGGTGATGAAGCGAGAACAAAAGCAATAAATTTTTTCATTGAAATAATAATTATTAAATAATAACAAGTGAATTATATCAATTGCTAGGGATAATACAAACCAGTATGTGGATATTCTATTTTAACCTTGTAGCACTACTACCACCAGTTACTGGATCTGGAATACTTATATTTTCAAAACTAGGGCGTGTATTTTTCTCAAAGACGAATGTCTTAACGAGAACATTAACTATTCCCCAGATAGATAGAATTAGAAAAAGACCAATCACACCGTAAAGAATATTCATCCCTCCCTTTGCTCTTTCATCACCACCAGCACCACCCATAATTAAATACCTGACTATACTATATATAATCCAGATTACAGACAAAGTAATCATCACATATATTGCTAGATTACCAAGATCAACTGCCCTCTTTGCTACACTATTAATATCCCTCAATTGTTCAGCGAAGGTAGTGAGTGGTATTAATGCTACTAAAAATGCAATTAGTGTTTTTTTCATATTGATATATTAGAATCCTTGATTAAAAGTATTTTGGTTTGGACCAGGTACAACTGGACTCGTATCAGGATCATTTCCTTTTATAGGGCTAGTAAAAGCATCGTTACCTTTCACTGGACTCGTATCAGGATCATTTCCGACTCTTGGGCTTGTATTTGGTGTAGTTGCCCCAGATGATGTATTAGTATTTGTATTAAAGTTTGTAGGTGTTTGGGTACCAGCAGATCCTCCGTTAAATGTTCCGAATCTAAATACAGGTGCTTGATCATCTAATTTTAGTGAATTTCGAACTATAGCAACAAGTCCCCAGAATGAAAGAATTAAAAAGAAACCTATAATACTATACATGACATAATACCCAGCCTCAGTTCTCTCTTTTTCAGTAAAGAAATACCTGTATATATTCCATACAAAAGTAAGTACAGCTAATCCGATAATCAGAGAAAGTCCTATGTTTAAATACTCAGTTACTAACCTTGCCAAATATTTTAAATCCTTTCCGTCAGCTAGGGCTATACTTGGTGAAATTGCTAGTAGACCGATAATTATTTTTGTATATATATTTTTCATATTATTTTGGTAAAGTAAATAATCTTTCATCAACTACCCCCGTAGCTATGAGTGTATTTTTCATAACTTCAACTATAACCTTTGAACTCATGAGGATGGCAACCCCAATTACTGCCCACATGAACCATTCCTTTGCTTCCTTAACACCATCACCTCCACGAGCCATTACAAACTTAAAACCAATCCAGATAAACATGAACACAGCAAGTATAGCTCCAATAAAGATAGCCAGATCAACCATTTGGAATAGTAGGGTCTGTATACTCTTAGCCTTAATAGGACTATCTAGTTTAACTGTTGGTGTAGGTTTTGGGGTACCTACTGTTCCGGCTGGAGCTGGACTTGTACCACTGGTGCCTGATGGAGCCTGAGCCGATACAATACCTATATTTAGAAAAATAAATGCCAGTACTATTAACAATAAAGATGGATTAAATTTTTGTTTCATTCTATTTACTTGTATTTATAAAAATATCAGCTCCAGAATTCTTCTCCACAAACCAGTTAACTACTGTGACTACCGCAAACCAGGCTATAAGCATTATTATAAACCCTTTGGCTACAGATGAGAAGATACTTTTAGCGGTACCTATATTCCCCTGTGTGCCAGTTAGATATAAAATACCAGCATAAGCAAATAATGCTGTAGCTAAAGGTATAGATATAATAAAAATCCAATTTATTATGAATTTAACAGTACCCAGAAGATCATTGAAGTCACAAACATTATTTCTGTAAGTCTCTCCTGGTGATAAAACACCGTCACATTGCACTAGACCAGAATATCTAAGCTTATCAGCATCTTGAACCTGTGTATTCCCTCCCACAGTTCCCTGTGCAAAAATCAAGTTTGGTAGTAATAATAGTAATAGGATATATTTTTTCATTGATTTTGTAGTAAGATATTTAATTCATCATGGGCGGTCCGCAATCCATTCTCAATACTTGCCCTTCCACTTGTAACAGACTCTACAAGATTGGTAAAAATAGTATTTGATTTAGCAGGATTCGCATCAAGCCACCCCTTTGATATTAAAGATGCATCTAGGAATATATCCATGTATGGATCTGTAGAACCCTGAGCAATGGCATCTCTTCTTACAGAGGGTAGATAAGTGATTTCACTTAGTATTTGTGAGGCTTCAGGTGATGTAAGTGCGTTTATAGCAGAATATGTATTATTCACATCTAGCGTACTCTTTACAATAGACATACCGTACATATTTCCGTATGTTGTCCTGACCTTTCCTTTTCTGTCCTGTGGTATAGGAGCAATATCAAAATCAATATTGGCATTCTTTTGTCTTAATTCAGATACTTCTGAAGCTAGACCGAAGTATGTAGCTAGATTCCCGGAAAGGAATGAGTTCTTTGAGGAAGGAAGTGATCTATTCCATGAATATTGTGGATCCCTAGGATTAGAGAATTTTGTAAAGAATAGTAATGCTTGTGATGATGACTGAATTCCAGAGTAGTTACTATCACCAAGTGCACTCTGTATTTGTCCATCAGAATAGAATGTAACTGGATTACCTGCCTGTAACAATAGTGTACTCAGTATTTCTCTTGCATGATTTATATTATTAAACTCACCCAAAGCCACGATACTCCTTCTTATATTTGATTTATCATCCTTTAGAGTAACCTTATTCCCCATAGCGGCAAATTCATCCCAATACACTGGATATTTAGCTAATCCAGCATTAGTAAATATTGTCCTATTCCAGTACATAACAATAGGATCAATAGTAAAAGGTATAGCTAGAGTACCGGTCTGAGTTATATATAAATCAGCCTGTGGAACAAAGGTATTCTGAAAATCTCTTTGAGTAAATATTGTATTTGGGACCTCAATAACCTTATCCTTAAAACCGAGCATGTCTTGCTGAGGAATCAGTATGGCATCTGGTCCTCTTCCGCTAGCTAATTCTTCTATAAACTTCTGCCTAAATTCTGACTGTGGAATTTCCAGATAATTTATACTAAGAGCAACTGATCTATTTAAGTTTAGTTTTTGTACTAATTCATTTATAGTTGCCTCTGGAAATGATCCCCAGATAGTAACTGTTGGTAGAGTTGTTTCTGAATTACTACTCTTATATGTCGCAAAAAGTACCACACCTAGAATAATAAAGATAACGAATACTCCAGTTAAGATTATTTGAAATTTACTCATATTTTTTTAAATATTAAACCATAATGGTGGTCTCCTGCATCAAAACTTTTCTCAAGTTGTAATCCAACCTTTTGGAAAATACCCTCCGCAATCATCCTTGGTACAACCTGAACTGGTTTCATTGAACTGCCAGATGTCCAATCTATTACCATTAATTTTCCTCCTGATTTTAATAGTCTCTTGATTTCAAGAGCAAGATTATCTCTATCTGCAGGAGCAATTTGGAATAATGTATTTGAAAGAATTACCCTATCAGCTATTGCCTCCCTGAGTTTTGTTCCACCAAGTTTCTCTATATTGCCCCAAACTACCTCAATATTATGCAAGCCTGCCATACCTCCAGAATTTTTAATCTTATTAAGTAGGTCCTGTTGAACATCAACAGCATAGACCATGCCAGATGTACCAACTTTTTTTGCAGCTTCAATGGTATAGAATCCGGATCCAGCACCAAGATCTACAACTTTCATTCCATGATCAACGCCAAATTGTGCAATATTTTTTTGAGGGTCAGAGAACATGAGTATATTATACCCTGTTATAGACAAATAAGTGAAGCGAGTGAATCCCCATCTCTAAGCTTCATAACACGAACACCTTGAGTTGAACGACCTAAGGTAGGAATCTCCTTTAGATCTACACGGATTACCTGACTCTTCTTAGACATTGCCACCATTTCTTCTATTTCATCTGTTACTACCTTAGCAGCCATAAGTGGTCCAGTCTTGTCTGTAACATTCATAGTAAGTATTCCTGATCCACCACGATTTTGAGTCTTATATTCCTTCAAATCTGTTTTCTTTCCATATCCATGTGCACCCATTACGAATAGTTTTGGATTCTTCGCATCCTTTGAGACTACATCCGCACTAATCACTGCATCATCCTTAGCTAGCTTTATGACTCTCACTCCTGCAGCATTTCTTCCCATTTCACGAACATCCTCTGCTTCGAAACGTATAGATTGACCATCACGAGTAGCGATAACAACATTATCATCCTTTGATACAAAAGAAGCAGACATTAGTTCATCACCATCATCAAGAGTAATAGCTATTAGACCAGAGCGTCTAACATCATGGAAATGCTTAGCAGAACTCTTCTTACCTGTTCCATTCTTTGTAACCATCATAAGTGCTAGTCCGTCTGCTTCCTTCTTGTTCTTAGGCATAGGTAGGATAGAAGTAATCTTTTCACCTTCTGCAAGTGATAGGAAATTCATAACTGACTTACCTTTTGTAGCTCTTTTACCTTCAGGTATATCGTACATTTTTATCTGATATGCTTTACCTTTATCAGTGAAGAATAGTAGATCATTATGGGCGTTTGCATATATAAGATGAGTAATGAAATCCTCCTCTTTTGTATCTAGATCAACAACACCTACACCACCACGCTTCTGTTGTCTGTATTCATCTGGATTTGTACGCTTTATATACCCTCCCTTTGTTAGAACAAGTACACTTTCTTGATCTGGGATTAAATCTTCAGGATTAAAATCCTTTAAACCACTTCTAATTAGCTTAGTGCGTCTTTCATCACCATATTTAGTTTTGATTTCAATCAATTCATCCTTAATTATCCCCCTTACCTTCTTTTCACTAGCTAAAATTTCCTTTAATTTTTCAATTAATTCTTGTACTTCCTTTAATTCATCTAAAACCTTCTTTCTTTCAAGGCCTGCAAGCTTTTGCAAGCGCATTTCAAGAATAGCGGTAGCTTGTCTTTCTGAGAACTTAAACTTCTTCATCAAATTAGCATGAGCCTCTATAGCATCCTTTGAAGCACGAATTAGAGTTATTATTTCATCAATATGATCAAGAGCCTTCTTTAGCCCAAGAAGGATATGCTCTCTCTCTTCTGCTTTATTCAAATCAAACTTTGTTCTTCTTCTTACAACCTCTACACGATGAAGGATGAATTCCTCTAATATTGATTTTAAAGAGAGTGTTTGTGGTACACCGTTGACTAGTGCGACAGTGTTTACATGGAATGTGTCTTCAAGTTGAGTATGTTTGTATATATAGTTTAGGACCTTTTCTGGATATGCACCATTCTTAAGGTCGATAACTATACGCATTTCTTTGTCAGACTCATCACGTAAACCTTTTATACCCTCGATCGCTTTATCTCTTACAAGATCTGCTATTTTTATAATCAACTCTGCCTTGTTTACACGATATGGTATTGAAGATATGACAATTTGAAATTGACCCTTCTTGTCCTCCACTATCTCAGCTTCACCTCGTACAACAATACCACCACGTCCAGTAGAATATGCATGCTGTATATCCTTTTCTCCATACATAATTCCTCCCGTTGGGAAGTCTGGACCTTTTATAAATTTCAAAAGATCTTCTGTCGTTGCTTCCTTATCGTCAATTAAATGAGTTGTAGCATCTATGACCTCACTTAGATTATGAGGTGCAATGTTTGTTGCCATACCAACAGCAATACCTAAAGTACCATTCAAAAGAAGGTTTGGAACAGCAGTTGGAAGTACAGTTGGTTCTTTTCTTGTACCATCATAGTTTGGTCTAAAATCTACAGTATCCTTTTCAATATCCCTTAGTAGTTCTGCTGCGGGTCGTGACATCTTAGCTTCTGTATATCGCATAGCAGCAGCTGGATCTCCGTCGATATTACCAAAGTTTCCTTGACCCTGAATGAGCTGATATCTCATCTTAAAATCCTGTGCCATACCTACCATAGAATCATATACAGCAACGTCACCGTGAGGGTGATAGTTTCCAAGTACATCTCCCACTACCACGGCTGACTTACGGAACTTTGCTGAAGCTGTTAGACCTTTCTCATGCATAGCATAGAGAATTCTTCTATGTACTGGCTTTAGACCATCACGTACATCAGGAAGTGCACGCGCTGTTATGACGGACATAGCGTAGTCGAGATATGACTCGCGCATTTCTGTGGTGATATTGCGGGCTACTATACCGAGTGCAGGATCACGTGGTGCTGGTTCCTCTGTAATTTCAGGTTTTTTTGCCATAGATTATGGGTTATTTATATAAATTATGTGTGGTTATTATAGCAAAATTGATGAGATTTGTCGCGATAAATTATATATTGACATTATATGGTCATATATGTTATAATAATAAGTGATGAAAAAATTGCTCTTCGGAATAGCAGTATTTGCTATCTACGCAACTCTATTCCTCACATCAGTCCTGAACGGCCACCCATTCATCGCCACTTTTATCTGGTTGATGTCTGGGCTCACATCATACATGTTCGATTTCTGGCCCACCTTCCGAAAGTGGAGCCTGGCATCGACTGGAGTAGTAGCGCTCTACTCAGTATTTGGTCTATTCGGATTTGTTGGAACCATTATACTACTCTCCGCTGATCGTAAGGCGCGGTACCAGTAACTTAGCTGGGAGTACTCCACGAGCTCTGGAGTTAAATATGAGCCAACAAAATCAGCCGGCACAAGTTGCCGGCGATTCTTTTTATTTTCTATCTCTTCCCTCCTGTAACCTCTACCTGAGATGAGTATTCAACCTTATTAGATCCAAATACCATATTCTTAACATCATCATACGCACCCACAACAGAAGCTGTAAGTGATGATACTGGAGGTTGTACCTTTGTCTCTCCGTCTCCTTTATCAGTTAAAACAGGTGAAGATTTAATTCCGTACGAAGCCATCCATCCAAGAAATATAACTAGGGACACAGAGAAAGAGACAACGAAAGCAAACTTTCGACGTACATGCTCTGGCTTTGATCTCATATTTTCAATATGTTCAAGCATATAATAATTATACTACTCTTTTGAAGAATCAATTAGCATTATATCCCCTTCTTTACCTTCCAAATCCTTTTTCTTTAGAGTTAATTTAGCTTCTGCTTTTGGATTCTCGCCAGCTTCCTTTAGAAATACCTTCAATGCATCCTTTGCACCTATATCTCCATAATGCATTGGGATAATGATTTTTGGTTCTAGTGACACTGCTAACTTATATGCTTTCACTGGATCAAGCACACCCTCTCCACCAATTGGAACAAAAAGAATGTCTATTTCATCAAGTGCTTCTACTGTTTCATTCTTTAATTCAGGTGTATTTATAGCTCCAAGAAAACAAATATTCATATTCTCAAGAGATACAGTATATATAGTATTAACCAAATCCTTACCACCATACTTTGATTCAGAAGCTAGACCTTTTATGAACACCTCTTTAACTTCATATTCCCCTGGGCCAGATATTACAAATGGTTTCTTGTCTCCATGACTCACTTGATCTACACCATTAAAATCTTCATGGTGGGTTGTAGAAAGCACAATATCTGCACCAAAACGGCTAGGTTTTAGCTTTGAATCCTTTGATACTGGATTAAAAGCAAGGACTGTATCCCCGAACTGAACCTTGAAGAATTCACCTCCGAAATATGTAATTATCATAATATCTGTAGTATATCAGAAAGGTATGATATCGTTAAGAGATGCAGGAAAATATATGGGAAAAAGAGTACCAGAACCCTACACTAGTTACATTAAGTGATGTACCAGCCAAGTCCGTGAAGGATTTTGTTAGATTTCTACGTAAAGAGAGAGGTTTTGATTTTAATGATATTAGAGTACTAGATTTGGGATGTGGTAATGGAAAGAATAGCCTATATATAAAGGAACAAGGAGAAAATATTAAAATAACTGGATTAGAAATATCTGATACTGTCATTGGACATGCACGTAGGCTAATTCCTGATGGTAATTTCATAAAACAAAGTATAGGTAATACTTGGCCAGTGGAAGATTCGAGTTTTGATATCATACTTGATGTAACAGCATCTAATTCTCTTAATGAAAGTGAACGTGATGTCTATCTAAAAGAAATTCATCGTGTATTAAAGCCTAGTGGTTACTTTTTCCTTCGTGCTTTATGCAAAGATGGGGACAAGAATGCGCAGACTCTACTCAAGACAAATCCGGGTAAAGAAAAAGATACTTATATTATGCCAGGGTTGGGACTGACTGAGAGAGTTTTTTCTAAGGATGATTTATTGGCCACATATTCATTTCTTGGTGAGCATTTATATATGGATAAGGAGACACATTATACAAAGTACAATGGGCAACCTTATAAAAGAAACTTTTGGGTTGGAGTATGGGGTGGAAAATAACAAAATTTTACTTTTTTGACACAAAATCAATCATCTTTTCCCAATCAATTCCACCTTTTTTTGTTAGAAATTCGTCAGAAAAATCCTTAATCATTTCATTACTTTTGTCTGCATAGACCATTTTAAAATGATCACTTCTCTTTTTGGCTTCTTTATCTAGAGGCAAAATAATATTCTTATATAATTCTCTGTCACCCGAAATTAGTTCCCAGAATTCTTGTCCACACACCTTATGGTAATTTTGTTCAGGATCCGAATCTTCTTTGAATGGATTATTATCTTTTCCGTAAATACATCCGTTAATAGCGATGATTTCTTTTTTAATACCATTATCAACTAAAATCTTCTTTGCTAGTTTAAAATTATGTTTCATCTTGTCTATCTGATCTCGGTTACCCCAATAAATACCAGACTTGATACCAACAATGTAATACTTCTCATTTCTTTCAAATTCAAGATCCACGCTTTTTAAAATACCCTGTTCTGCTTTTTTACCCCCAAACACATAACTGCATACAAATATTGCCAATTTCTCTAGCAGATTTCCGAACATTGTCTCTTCTTGAGAGGAAAGATATGCATCTAGAATATATTTAATAAATTCACCGCTTGTTTCTATATTTTTTGCTTTAAATAGATACGGATTTTTCCTTTTGAGAATTGTCTTTAAACTCAACTCTGAAACCTTTGCGACTCGTGCTTCGTAAAAAGGCTTGATAACTTCATCCTTTATGTATTTATTTATTTCTTCATAATCTAATGTTTTCATATTTTTATGGTAAAGGTAATTGGTTTGGGGTGTTATCTACATTCTCTCTCGCGATTTCATAATATTCCTCTAGTATTTCAATACCAATACTATTCCTTGCCATTTCTTTTGAAACTACGCTCGTAGTTCCCGAGCCCAAAAAAGGGTCTAGTACCGTATCTCCAGGTTGTGTGAACAATTTTATGAACCAACGAGGTAATTCTTTAGGAAAAGCCGCACTATGTTTTTTATTACCACTTTCAGTTGCAAGATGTAGAACATTACTTGGATAAGCCATGTCTCTACCTATCCAATTTGAAATATTTTTAGCAAAACCACTTCCTACTTTGGAATCATCTCTGATTTTATCAGTGTCACTTAATTTTTTCAATCTAGTTTTAGCCCAATCTCCAGTAGGTACCATAACGCTGTCTTGATACATATTGAACTTTTTATTTTTATTAAACTGAAGAAGTCTTTCCCATGCATCACGGAAACGATTCGGCCATTTGCCAGGATAACAATTTTTTTTGTGCCAAATAAACTCTTCTGTCCAAAGCCAGCCTTGTTTACGCATTTCCAAAATTAACTCAAGAATATACGTATGTCTTTCACCTTCTGAAACCTTCTCTTTGATATTTAAAATAAAAGTACCTGTTGGCTTTAAAACTCTTAAGAGTTCGTTTGTAATGGGTAAGAACCATTCTATATACTTATCAGCTTTAATACCACCATATGTCGAATTCCTTTGATCACTATAGGGTGGGGAAGTTATAATCAAGTCTATTGAATTACTTTCCATTTTTTTCAGTACTGCCAAGCATTCACCAAGAATAATATTGGCGGTTACTTTTTTTGACTCTATATTTAAAGATTTCTCTATCTCAGTGAGAGGTTCTATTTTTTTTGATGGTGTTTGCACATTCATTACAATATTATACCTAAATTAAGATAATTAAGGTATTCATTTACTAAACTAGAAGTATACTCGACAACTCCCCTCTTTTGTTATATACTCCCCCTGTTATCAATATACGTGCTAAACCCGCAACTTATCATTATTAATTTAAAAAGCGGATCACGTAATTTAAATGATTAAAAAAACAAAAGAAGTAGAAGAGGTTAAGGAGAAGAAAGTAAAGAAAGAGAAGGTGGTAGTAGCCCCAAAACTAGATACAGTAATGGATAGGATTGTTCATGAATCTGCTAATCCTCCCCTTATCGGTGATCTAGTAGAAGGTCCAGTTATAAACATAGAAAAGTCAGCAGTATATATAGATCTAGCACCATTTGGTACTGGTATTATATTTGGTCGTGAATATCTAACAGCTAGAGATATTATCAAGAAAATAAACATTGGTGATGTAGTAGCTGCTAAGGTTGTAGAGACTGATAATAAGGAAGGATATATAGAACTATCTCTAAAAGAAGCTAGACAGGCTCTAATCTGGTCAGAGGCAGAAATAGCTATTAACAGTAAGACTACTCTTGAGCTTCCTATCATAGAAGCAAATAAGGGCGGACTTATCATACAGTGGCAAGGTATTTCAGGATTCCTACCAGCTTCACAACTTAAGACTGAACACTATCCTCGTGTTGCTGATGGTGATAAGGACAAAATTCTAGAAGAATTGAAGAAATTGGTTGGTACAAAGATCTCTGTATCTATCATCTCTGCAATTCCTAAGGAAGGTAAACTTATCTTCTCAGAAAAAACTCCTGAACTAAAGGACAAGGAAAAGATTGTTGGTAAATACAAAGTTGATGATGTTGTTGAGGGTACAGTTACTGGAATTGTAGACTTCGGTGTATTCGTTAAGCTTGAGGATGGTCTAGAGGGGCTCGTACATATATCAGAAATTGATTGGTCACTCGTAGAGGATCCTCGTGCCCTATTCAAGATCGGTCAAAAGATAAAGGTGAAGGTAATCGAGATCAAGGAAGGAAAAGTTTCCCTTTCACTTAAGGCGCTTAAAGAAAATCCTTGGGTTGAAGCTTCTAAGAAATACAAAAAGGATCAGATTGTTGAAGGAGTAGTTATAAAGTTCAACAAGCATGGTGCTCTAGCTTCTATAGAAGAAGGTATTGCCGGACTTGTCCATATATCTGAATTCGGTTCAGAAGAAAAACTAAGAAAGACTCTTGCTCTAGGTAATTCATATAAGTTTAAGATAACTCTATTTGATGTTAAGGAGCAGAAGATGGCATTGTCTTTCATGGGTGAGAAGAAATAATTGGTAATTAGACTGAATAAAAAAACCACCGACTGGTGGTTTTTTTATTACCCCGCATTATACACACTCATCGCTTTCTCTCTTCCCTCCTTAATTAGAACCTCTACTGCTTCAGCAACAGTCTTACATACTTTTTTAATAACCTTCATCTCATCATCTTTAAATTTACCTAGAATAAACTTTTCTATCTTTTCATCTCCATGTGGAACCTTTGCATCACCCTTAGCAGTCTCTGGAGCTACGCCTATTCGAATACGTACAAATGCTTCAGTCTTCACGGCCTTAATAATTGATTCAACACCGTTATGTCCACCTGAGCTTCTATTGTATGAAATACGTATTTTACCCAAAGGAAAATTGAAATCATCGTATATTACAATTAGTTTTTCTGCTGCCTTAACACTTTTTACTAAAGCTCCAACAGCCTTACCAGAATTATTCATAAAAGTATCTGGTGCTACAAGCTTAACCTTCTCTTTTCCAACTTTTATCTCCCCCACAAGCGAATTTATCTTCTTATCAAACTTAAATTCATCATCAGTAAGTGATTTTAAAATAATTCTACCGGTGTTATGACGAGTATTTTCATATTCTTCACCTGGATTTCCCAAACCTGCAATTATGTATGCCATGTAAGTAGTATGCCATAAACAAAAATCTTGTGTCAAACGAATATTGGCAGTACAATTGCAGTAATGAATCCTGAAATTATGCAAAAAGGTAATGTCGAGAAGGAAAATTTCTTTAAAGAAATTATAAAGTTCATTATTATTGCATTAATTATTATAATTCCAGTTAGAAAATTCATTGCTCAACCATTTATCGTCAGTGGTCCGTCTATGGATCCAACTTTTGTTACAGGTCAGTATCTGATTGTTGATCGATTAAGCTATAGATTCCAACCACCACAAAGAAATGATGTTATCGTCTTTAAATACCCCAACAATCCAAAGATTTTTTATATAAAAAGAATAATTGGATTACCTGGAGAGACTGTTTCTGTTAATTCAGGCAAAGTTACGATAACAAACAAGGAAAATCCTGCTGGTTTTGAGCTGAACGAAGACTATATAGCAAAGACCCACAGAGTCAGTGATACTTTCACCATAACACTGACTGATAATGACTATTTTGTTATGGGTGACAATAGAGCTGAGAGTTCAGACTCTCGTCAGTGGGGTCCACTTGATAAGAAATTTATTGTTGGTAGACCTTTTTTTAGATTAATACCATTAGATATATTACCGGGTAAGGAATAATTTATGCAAAAAAACAATTCGAAACCGAATGAACAGAAATTTATACCGTACGAAAATCTCGATAAAATAGGAGAGATACCTGTATATTACGGATTTCAACCACATAAAAGTCCTGAAATTAAAAAGATAGATCTCGATCAATCAAAATCTCTTTTAGAGGGTGATTTTATTGATGACGAGGATAATTCAAAAAACAGACTTCCGCTGCACGTAGAGGAAAAAATTGCTCTTCTTAGAATGTATACAGAAAATAACATGCATACATTACCACAACCCATAATGTTCTACTTTAAAGAACCTTTTAAGGGCTCAATCAAAAAGAATGGCAATGCATTTAACAGATATTGTGACTTAGAAATTATGGGAGGTTCTAAGAGTATTGCTGAGGCACTTCTAATACAAACAACTAAAGCTATTCTAGCTGAAGAGGGTTATGAAAATATATATGTAGAAATTAATAGTATTGGAGATAGAGATTCTATAAATCGTTTTACTAGAGATCTAACCAATCACTACAGGAAAAACATAAATGACATGCATGCCGAGTGTCGACAGCTATTCAAAAAGGATGTTTTTGAGCTTTTGGGATGCCAAAATGACAAGTGTAGAAAAATAAATGAAAGTGCACCTAAATCTATGAACTTTTTAACTGAATCTAGCCGTGTACACTTCCAAGAAGTTTTAGAATACTTGGAGGCACTTAATATACCATACAAAATTAATAACAATTTAATTGGTAATAAAAAGTATTGCACAGAAACAATTTTCTCAATCAACAACCTAGACCATGAGACTGATAAGAAGAAGCAAAGGGTTCTAGCTGTTGGTGTAAGATATGACGGTCTGTCAAAAAAAATAGGATGTAAGAAAGAAATTCATGGAGTTGGAATATCGATACTCGTAAAAGGCGGAAAATCAGAACTAAGGAAGGATATTAAAAAAACCAAAAGACCTTTTGCATCTTTTGTTCAACTTGGATTTGAATCAAAACTCTTAAGTCTTTCAATCATAGAAAGTCTTCGTAAAGAGAAGATTCCGCTATATCTTTCTCTAGCCAGAGACCGTCTAGGTGCACAGGTTTCTGCCGTTGAAAAGTACCATATTCCATATGCACTAATAATGGGTAAGAAGGAGGCTTTAGATGGGACTGTTATTGTTAGAAACAATGATACACATGCACAGGAGACTGTAAATATAGGTGAATTGCCGAAATACATGAAAAAACTTGAAAAGTAATAGCTTTTATAGTACTATATCCACAATATGATAAATGTAGAAATTACAAGAAACGGAACCGAAAATAGTGTTGGTGTTATTCGTCGTTTTACAAAGAAGGTACAGGCTTCAGGTATACTACCGAGAGTACGAAGTATAAGATACAATCAGCGTGTACTATCTTCATATAAAACAAAGATGAAAACTCTAAAATCTATCAAGAGAAAAGCTGAAATCGTTGAACTTATCAAGATGGGTAAGATGCAAGAGAAAACCTCTCGTTTTTCTAAATAATGTCAGATCCTAACTTCCAAATTACAAATACAACTAAATCAAAGTTGCCTGATTTTGATTTTGAAAAAATCAAGGATGCTGTACTTGGTAAAAAATATGAATTATCTGTAATAATAGTAGGTAAAAAGGAAATTCAAAAATTAAATAAGGAGTATAGGGATATTAATAAACCCACAGACATATTAAGCTTCCCTCTTTCAGATAATTTTGGCGAAATTTATATTAATCCAGAAATGACTCGCCTCGAATCAAAGAAATTTGATCGTAATTACCAAAACTTTTTTGCTTTTTTATTTATCCACGGTTTAGTGCATTTGAAAGGATTCGATCATGGTAGTACAATGGAGAGCGTAGAGGCTCATTTCCGCAAAAAATTCGGCATTTGAGACTCTGTCTAAAATGGCACGATCAATCATTACTGGTATAGATATTGGAACCCACCATATCAAGGTGGTTATTGCTGATGCATCTGAGAAAAATGAAAAATCTAATCAACCAAAAATACTTGGTGTTGGTTTTGCAGAAGCAAAAGGATTGAGACATGGATATGTACTGAATATAACCGATGTTGTTGCTAGTATTAAACAAGCAGTATCAATGGCAGAAAAGAGAGCAGAAACTAAAGTTAAAAAAGCATTTGTTTCGATTGGAGGAATAGGTCTAGGAAGTATTACATCTACTAGTTCAATAATCATTTCAAGGGCAGATTCTGAAATAACAACTCTTGATATAAAAAGAATTCAGGAACAATGTGAAAAGGATATACCAAATACTGCATCTTTGAACAAGAAAATAATACATAGTATTCCTTTACAGTATAAAGTTGATGGTAAGGCAGTACTAGGTAAACCAGAAGGAATGAGGGGTAGTAAGTTTGAAATTAAAACACTCTATATTACATGCCTTGAACATCATTTAAATGACATCATAGAATCTGTAGAAGAAGCTGGTATAAGCGTACAAGATGTAATGGCGGCTCCAATAGCATCAAGTCTGGTTACACTAACAAAATCTCAAAAGGTTGCAGGGTGTGTATTAGCAAATATCGGTGCAGAGACAGTTTCGATTGCAGTATTTGAAAATAATATACCTGTATCACTAGAAGTATTCCCCATAGGTTCAACAGATATCACAAACGATATTGCTCTAGGTCTTAAGGTCCCACTTGAAGAAGCTGAACAAATTAAAATTGGCGCTATAACAGGTGCATCATATCCGAGGAAAAAGCTTGAGGAGATAATTTCTGCCAGACTATCAGATGTATTTGAATTAATTGAGACTCATTTAAAAAAGATCGGTAGGAACGGACTTCTACCTGCAGGTATCATTCTCACAGGAGCTGGGTCTTCCCTTTCTGGTATAGAAGATATGGCTAAAGCATCATTGAGACTTCCTGCACGTATTGGGAGCCTTAATCTTGGTCTTACAGATAGAGCTGGGCTTAAAGATTCTGCACTAGCCGTTGCCTACGGTCTATGTATACTTGGTATGCATGCTGACCAGGATCTCCCTATAGACACAAGCTCTAGGATTTTTGAAAATTCTAAGAAAACAATGATTGCTTGGTTAAAGCAGTTTTTGCCTTAAACCCTATATTTTGACTAATTTAAACCATCTGATAAGATTGGTCTATGCCGAATATTACCCCAGACATTGAAGCGTTTGCCCGTATCAAAGTAATAGGAGTTGGAGGATCCGGAAAAAATGCCGTAAACCACATGATTAACTCCAAAGTTAAAGGGGTGGATTTTATCTCAATTAATACCGATGCTCAAGATTTACATCATTCTCTAGCTAAGAAAAGAATTCATCTTGGTAAAAATCTAACTAGGGGCCTAGGTACTGGAATGAATCCAGAGATGGGTAAGCGTGCGGTTGAGGAGACAAAGGAAGAGGTGCAAGAAGCTCTAAAGGGTGCTGATATGGTCTTTGTTGCATGCGGACTAGGAGGAGGTACTGGAAGTGGTGCTAGCCCTGTCGTAGCTCGTACGGCAAAGGAGCTAGGTGCACTAACTGTGGCTGTTGTAACTAAACCATTCTTCTTTGAAGGACAAGCACGATCCAAAATTGCCGAGACTGGACTTGAAGAACTTAGAAAAGAGGTTGATGCAATAATTGTGATTCCAAACGATAGACTACTTTCAACAATAGACAAAAATACAACTGTTAAAAATGCCTTCTCGATTTGCGATGAAATACTACGCCAAGCTGTCGAGGGTATCTCTGACCTCATTACAACCCCAGGATTAATCAATATAGACTTTGCTGATATCAGAACAGTCATGGAAAGTGCTGGTTCTGCACTTATGGGTATCGGTTCAGCTACAGGTGAAAATCGTGCTGTGGAAGCAGCCAAACTAGCAATCAATTCTCCACTCCTTGATGTATCAATAAATGGAGCAAAGGGTGTTCTCTTCTCTATCGCTGGCGGTGAAGATCTAACAATGTTTGAGATACAGGATGCAGCTAAAATTATTACTGAGTCTGTAGATCCGAATGCAAAAGTAATATTTGGAACAGTTAGAGATGATAAGCTAAAGAAGGGTGAGGTGAAGGTAACAGTAATTGCTGCTGGTTTCCCTGAGGGAGTGATAGGTAGCTCTGAGCCTCAGACAAAAACTACACCTAACCCTGGTTTTGTTGCTCCTGTAATAAAAGCTAAGGAAGAACCTACAATGCGTAGTAGAATGTTTGGTAATAACTCAACCCAGGATATTATTCCAAAAACAGTAGAGAAGGTTGAAGAAAAAAAGGATTTAAAAAATGAAGTTCAAAACGATGATGATGATTGGGGTGCAGTACCTGCTTTCTTGAGGAGATCCAAGTTGAAGTAATTTATTATATATATTAAGAGCAGCCCGGCGAAGTGAATCGACGGGCTACCTACACCCAGATTACAATCCGAGTTTTTCCAATGTCTCCTTCCAGGTTCTGACCACGGTCACATGGTGCATAACACCAGTAAACCTATGGTATTCCACCTCTTCAGCGCGTGGATTGAACAGGAAGAGACTTGCCTTTCCTACGAACCCGAGTAGTACCTCGGAACGGTCATCGATCACGATCGTCGTACCGTAGTGGGTGCATGACTCTTGCTCGATGTGTGGCGTCTTGTCGCGACCTGCGATGGTGCGAAGGACTCTACTAAGCGGAATGCCGGTCCGCTCAACGAAATCATGCGTTATAAACCATCTAATAATCCTATCGTGAGTGAAATCTGTGGCATTGTAGACCACAGTCACATTCCCACCAAAACGCAGACTGAGGATCTTCAGAGCTTTGAAGGCTCCTTCGACCTCTGGAATTTTGCTGTAATCACCACTCGCTACAAGTTGTGGAGTGGTGTGCGTGTGGTCGATCAGGACATTGCCCAGATCGACGATTATTCCGCCATGTTTTTTAATTTGCATGGAAAACTATTATATACCATACACTAATAAGTATTTAGTGTCAATAGAGTTCTGTATATCCTTTAAAGTATAATAGTTAAATATGCTTTACGACTTAACAATAATTGGTGGTGGACCTGCTGGAGTTGCTGCAGGAGTATATGCTGCCAGAAAAGAATTGAAAACTTTGTTTGTAACAAAAGATTGGAACAGTCAGAGTACAGTATCTGAAGGTATTGAAAACTGGATCGGAACTATCAAAATACCTGGTGCAGAGTTTGCAAAGAGTCTAGAGAATCATCTTCGTGCATATGCAAAAGACTCTGTAGATATTCATGTCAGTGAAACAGTGGAGAAGGTTGAGAAAGTAAAAGATGGATTTAAAATAATAACAAATAAAGGGAGCTATGAATCAAAGACTGTACTCATAACCGCTGGTAGTTTCAGAAAGAAGCTTGAAGCTAGAGGTGCTGATATTTTTGAACATAAAGGACTTACGTATTGCGCCTCATGTGATGGCCCCCTCTTTGCAGGACAGGATGTAGTTGTAATAGGTGGTGGTAATGCAGCTTTTGAGAGCGCATCTCAGCTTCTAGCATATTGCAAAAGTGTAACACTAATTAATAGAGGTGAGAACTTCAGGGCAGATCCAGTAACTGTTGAAGCGGTGTCAAAAAATTCTCATTTCAAGATAGTTAAAAATGCAATTTCAAAAGAGGTTAAGGGTAACAAGTTTGTAAGTGGATACGTATATACTGATTTAAAAACTAATACTGATATTGAACTTTCAGTATCAGGTATCTTTGTAGAGATTGGATCTATTCCAACGACATACTTTGTGAAAGATTTAGTAAAACTGACTGAATACAATCAAGTGGTTGTTGATCCTCGTAATCAGAGAACTTCAGTTCACGGTGTATGGGCGGCTGGTGACTGTACAGATGGACTATACCATCAGAACAATATTGCAGCAGGTGATGCAGTGAAGGCGCTTGAGGATATATATCTATTTCTTAAGGCAAAATAGGCTCCACAAACCAAGCTTTTCTTCTTTTGCAATAGTTTCAAGGGTTTTAAATTCACCTTGCTTTTCATATTTCTTATCATAAGTATATTCTCGAGCATAACCATTTTTTAATAGATATTGATTGATAGATAAACCATCTTCCCTATCAATATATGCAAGAATTCTCCCAAACTTATCAAATATATTTTGTGTTCTATCAATTCTAATTATTACAGAATGTTTGGTTAATAACTTTTTAGTCATATCTGACGCCTCCTTACCAAAACACTGGGGCTTCTTTCTAGGATCCACAGTTTCTGGAGTATCTACACCAAGCATACGAACGGTATATGTTTCTTTACCTATTTTAACTTGGATAGTATCACCATCTAGAATCTTAGTTACTTTGTATGTAGCACTAGAATCAATATTTGGTATTTTTCTTTTATATTTCTGATCTGTTTGAGTAGACAGATACACCGTTAAAACAGATATTACTGTGATTAATATTATTTTTACTTTCATATATTAACCATACCAAAACGAAATGAAATCCAAATAAAATTTGAATAAAATTTAGTGTTTCAATACAAAATATTGAAAAAGTAAAGATATAAAAACAGAGCTCCCAAGTGCAGGCACAATGGGAGCTTCGAAAACCGTGACTCATCAGGTAACTCGTCTTTTGAGAAGCCCGAAGAAATCGTGCAGCCAGATAACCTGACCGGTGATGTCTAGTATCCTCTGACACCCTTCTCCAGACCAGGCTTTGTTTTGATCATGATGGTGATTGTTGTGAAAACCTTCACCAAGAGTTAGAAGAGCTAATATCCAACTGTTACGGCTATTATCTCCCGTATCAGTATACTTCTGTCTCCCCATCTTATGTGCAAGTGAATTGATGAACGACGTACCGTTTGACAGAAGTACAGTTGAACCGAAGAAGCCTAGGCTCAACATATACAGAGCGCTGTGGAATGGATTTGTGAATTCACCAGAGTGCATGAACCAACCAACTAGGAAGTACACCGCACCGAGGACAATTGGACCTACCAGATAGTACTTTCTTATAGTCATCGCGCCCGGTATTTCAGTCAGATCCCTGATTTTATCGAAGTCAGTATCATCATAATCTCCCGACAAAAACCATGCCCATTGAGACCATACGAAACCCAGTCTTGAGTCGTGTGGATCTCCCACCTGATCAGAGTACCTATGATGTCTTCTGTGTGTATACCCCCACCAAAGCGGGTCTTTTTGTACACAAGTGCTAAACAGGGCCATATACACAACTAGCAACCTGTCATCCTTAAAAGCAAAAGCTTTGTGTGACATGCACCTATGGCCAATCATGGTCACAAGGAGCATTCTGCAGTAGTAGCCGAGCACGATACCCCAAATTACATCTTGTGTAAATGGGTTCGGTGCATAAAACCACGCAACGTAGAGGCCAATGAGTGCAATAACATACATACTGAGGTATGCAATTGTCCCAGGAAGTCTCCATTTGATCCTTGCCAGGGCTTCCCTGTTTGTCATAAAAAATCTTTCGAAGAGGTTAGCGAAGTCCTCATTAATTTTACCATATATTGTATTATTCCTTTTTTACGATAATATATCTATATGAAAAATTTTATTGAATTTATTAGAACACAAGGTGTTGTAGGTCTAGCAGTCGGTTTTATCCTAGGCAAAGCTGTTTCTGATGTTGTGGCATCCATAGTAAACGATTTAATTAATCCGATTATCGGTATTGCATTAGGTAAATTTGGTGATCTATCTACCCTTTCATTACACATACTTTCAGCAAACATCACTTATGGTAAATTCATTAGTATTGTTATCAACTTCCTGATAATTGCTTTTGTAGTATATTTTGGAGTAAAGAAACTAGGATTAGATAAGTTGGATAAACCTAAGGTTTAATGTATTTGTATATACCTGTGTATACCTTCTCAGCTATCTTCTGATATCCCAAAT
>JACCDT011938503.1_pt1 | contig 23811 bp, 46 predicted proteins | sample 7446291 | NCBI WGS metagenome assembly JACCDT01 (sample SAMN15323446, study PRJNA562643) | freshwater metagenome | isolation source: river surface water | place: USA:Blue River Watershed | collected 2017-08-17 | reverse complement strand
TGTTGAGCCTGGATATAAATATTGCGGCAAATGTAAAAATATATTAAGTATTACCAATTTTGCTAAAAATAAAATAAAAAAAGATGGTTTACAAGAAAGATGTAAAAAATGCAGAAGTAACCATTATGCTAAATTAGATAAAAGCAAAATTAAAAAATTAACAAAAGAACAAAGAAGAAAATCTGTTATTAAATCTTATGGAATAACAATACAAGAATTTGAAAACTTATTATTAAAACAAACTAATACTTGTGCAATTTGTAAATCAGATAATTGGGGCAGACCTTCTCCAAGTATAGATCATGACCACATTACAGGTAAAGTAAGAGGTCTATTATGTAATAATTGTAATAGAGGGATAGGATTACTAGGTGATTCAATTAATATAATTGAAATGGCCTTAAATTATTTAAGGGAATTTTATGAAAGACAAAAAAATACATGACATAATTAATAAACCGAGTTGGTATAATAATCATCCTTCTGGATACGAATGTATAGATATAGTACAACATTATGATTTTTGTATTGGTAATGTAATTAAATATGTATGGCGTGCTGGATTAAAAGACCCAGATATAAAAAAAGAAATAGAAGATTTAGAAAAAGCAAGATATTATTTAGAGAAGAAAATAACTCTTTTAAAGAAATCATTAGGAGATATGAATGCTAAAAATTGATTATCTATTAACAAATAATAAAGAACATAAAATAGTAATAGAAAATGAAAGTGAAAAATTTAAGGCCGTTTTCTATAAAGAAAGCAATATAGGAAATCTAACAGTTAATCAATCTGGTGAAGACTTTTTTTGTGTTTTCAACTTAGATAAATTAGATAAATTAATAGAAATACTTACTACACTTAAACACGGAATAAAAGATAAAGAAGTCACTTATATAGAAATGATTTCTAATATCATCTACGGAGAAGATAACAATGACTAAGAAACTAACTAGCTCGATGAAGAAAGCAAATAAAGGCAAAAGACCTGTATCAACAACTCTTAATAAAACTAAGAAGAATAATGGATTCACTGAACTCCTAGGCATAGTTCAGCCAGAAGGATTAATTAATACAACTGTTTCAGAATCAGTTGTTACAGAAGATAGCAATTCTTCTGAACCTACCTTAGTTAGAGCTATCAAGAATCCAACTATAACTATTACTGTACAGAATATAAATTCAATTGCAAGTATGCTGCAGTTAAATGCGGATCAATACTTTATTGAACCAGTAAGAGAAGAACTATCTGTATCAGAATACACCACAAAATTCTTTAAGCAGACTTATGTACTTGGATCGTTGTATTATCAGCTTACAAAACCTGAATTAATTCATCCATACACAAACATTTATGTTCAGGAAATTGAAACCGGAAAAGTATTTAGAAGTTCTAATATCAAAGATACTCTTGGAATTGCAAATCAAGAATGCAAGATCACAATAGAACCAAATAATACATATAGACTATTTGTACAAAGTCATTCAACAAATAGAAAGTTAGTCCGTGGATCATTCGTATTGTTGCGTAAGTAATATATAAAATATTACATTCTTACTTTAAGGAGCAAAGAATGCCTCTAGTATCATTATGGATGGCTGTTATTGATGGTCAAGATGGATCAGCATATGTAAGATTCTTTAATACAAAGAAAGAAGCTGAAGAATATATTGCTGATGATGATCAGCAATTTAATGATAATATCAAGCCAATAGTTTTAGATTTAGATGATAATCTAAAACTTAAAAAAGTACCTTATTAATAAAAATAAATATATGAAAACATTTCTAACATTATTTCTCTCATTACTTTTGACTACAGGCTTATATGCTCATGGTGGTCAATATAGAGGGCCGAGAGATATTGTTCCTCCAGGTGGAGGAGGCAATCCAGGTGGTCCTGTAACTCCTGGGCAGCCTGGACAACCAGGCGGCCCAACTACTCCTCCTGGAACTCCAACAACGCCAGGAACAGGTCCTGTAACGCCTCCAGGCTCAACTACTCCAGGTTTCAATCCTACAACTGGTCCAGGTATTCAATTAACTATTTCAGATGAAGATTGGACATTTTGGTGGGAGTTCAATAAAGATAGGTATCTAAATATTAAGCGTCACATTCATAAGAATGCTACAACAACTGGAGAAGAAGATTTCGATCTTGATCTTGTTGGCAAGAAAGACGCTAAAATTGCTATAGATAAGAATATAGTAAAGACAAAAATATTCCCTATTCTAATAGATGTACTCGAAGATCCTACAAGATCTCCGGACGAATATTCAAGTGCATTAGTTGCTCTTGGAAAGATTGGGCACGAAAATATCAATTCAGATCTTTCTATTTCAGCAATGAAAAAGTTCTTGTCTCATAAAAATCAAGAAGTTGCTGAGACAGCTGTACTTTCATTAGGAATATTAGGTCTTAAAGACTCTTTAGAAATCTTACGCGATATTACATTAGATACAGGTATAGGAAGAAGTTTTACTCAATCTTTAGAGGTTCCTATAAGAACAAGAGCATTTGCGGCCTACGCAGTAGGCATTGTAGGTTCTAGATCGTTAGAAGATGAAAGAAATAAATGCGCAGACATTCTATTAACACTATATAATAGTGATCACACGTCATCTAATGATTGTAAGGTTGCAGCTTTACAGGGTTTAAGCATATTATCGTCTATAGTTGATAATGCTCATCTCTCTATAGAAAAGAGACTTTCTAAAGAAAAGAATGATGTAATTAGAGCTCATGCGTATACTGCATATGCAAGACTATTAAGATCTGCGGCAAATATTGCTGAGGTTTCTGGCATTATAGAATTAATGTTGCCAAACATAATGGATAAAAAAGAAGGAATCTATACAAGACTATCTAAAATACAATTACTTGGAATAGTTCCAACTGTAGATTCAGTAACTAGTTTAAAACTTGCCACCCTTAAGAAAGTGTATCTAAATGCTAAAACAACTCAAGAGAAGTATTTCGCACTTATTAGTATTGGTCAGTTAAGAAACCAAGAAGCAATTATTGAATTAAACCGTATTCTTGTAAATGAACAGAAACAATATAAGCCTTGGGCTGCATTAGGTCTTGGTATTTGTTTATACGATAATAAAGTTGCAGAAGCTGATCTTAATAGATCTATATCTATTTTAGAAAACCTAATGGATAGCGATGCAGCCGCGGAAAGAAAAGGCGCATATGTACTAGCTCTAGGTTTAATGAAATCAGAAGATTCAGCTAAACTTATTGTTACAGATCTTAGAGAATCTAATATCCAACAGTATGTAGGATATTGTGCATTAAGTCTTGGTCTAATGAATTCTAAAATATATTCAAGTACTTTATTAGATAAACTAAAGACATCTAAGAGATATCCTGAGCAACTACAAAACGTAGCGATAGGAACTGTTTTAACAGACAATAGGGACGCTTTAGCTACTCTAATAGAGATGCTTAAGACAGCTAATGTAACAAGCGTATATGCCTCAATAGCGAATGCTTTAGGCTTTATAGGAGATGCTAGAGCCATAGACCCTCTTGAAAAAATGGCTATGGATACTAAGTTATCTTCAGAAGCTAGAGCTTTCGCAATAGTAGCACTTGGTATCATTGGTGATAGATCTGAATTTAACTGGAACGTACCATACTCAGAAAACTGCAACTACAGAGCTAATACCAGTACATTTACTGGAAGTGGTAAAGGTATATTAGATATATTATAAAAATGAAAAATTTAATCTTTATTATTATTAGTTTACTTCTAATAAGTTGTAATCATAAAACATATAAACAAGAAATACCACTTGGATCAAAAGTTATTATTCAAATAAATCAACATCCTGGAATCGTCACAGATTTTATAAGCAGCTCGTTACTATTGAACCTTGTGAATTAGATCAACTTAAAAAAGGTGATATAGTATTATGTAAAGTCAAAGGCAGAATTTATCTGCATTTAATAACTGCCATAAAAAATGGATCTTTCCAGATTTCAAATAATTTCAATTATGTTAATGGATGGACCAGAACAATATTTGGTCTATGTACAAAAATAGAGGATTAATAAAAATGAATACGCATTACTGAATTACTAAAATTCTAAAAGAAGAAGTAAAGAAACGCAATAACCATGAAGAATCAACATTGTTATTTCAAACTAGCAATAGAGCATTACATACTAGCAATAGAGCATTACATATAACATACTCTTGCATTGCTAGAAGAATACCAAAAGATTCTCTATTATTAAATGTGTTAAACTCAATAACATTAGATGATAAGAAATACCTATATAATTATTATTTTTACGAGGTATTTAAATATATAGAAGATAAACTCCAATGTCCTCTTTATGATTTCATAACTACTCAAGAATGGTTTAGTGCTCAGTTAAACAAAGCTGAGAAAAAAATCAGGGATCCACATGAACGCATGTATGCTATTGGGGCAGCAATAAAATTATATATAAAATACTATTTATATATAAAGAATTTTCTCAAGCTTTACATTATAGTAGATAAAGATCTCTCTCCTGCACAAAAAGCTATACAGGCTGTACATGCTGTATGTGAACTAAATAAGGGTTTATATATAGACATGCATAGTCTATATAAAGATATACACGCATATTGGGCTGATTTTGTAAAAACATTAGTAATTCTAGAAATAGATAATCTAGAATATAATGCAAAACAATTTGGAGAAGATAATAAAGATTACTTCTCTTTTAGAGAACCAGATTTAGATAATAAGTTAACAGCAATCTCGCTCATAGATTTGTATGGGAAAAATCCCGTTTTAAAAACATTAACTCTAGCTAAATTTTCATAGCCCCTAACGGGGCTTTTTAGTTTCTATGATTAAACCTATATTACAATATCCTGATCCAATATTATTAACTCCATCAAAACCTTTGGAAAAAACAGATAGTATAGATACTATTAATGTACTATTAACCGATTTGTATGATACAGCTAATTCAATAGAATGTGTCGGGCTTGCTGCACCACAAATAGGAATAAACTTACAAGTCTTCTATATAAAAAAAGGATTTTTACGTAAAAATTCTGATATCTTTATTATAAATCCAATAATAATAAATGAATCAAGAGAACATTCTATAATCCAAGAAGGATGCCAATCTCTTGATGAAGTATATATAAAAGAAAGACCTACAAATATTAATGTAAAATATTATACAGATTTTTATGACATTAGAGCTTCTTTTAAGCCATTTAATATTACTTTAACTGGCTTCCCGGCAAGAGTATTTCTTCACGAATTTGATCACCTACAAGGAGTATTAATAAATGGCCAGTAATACATTTATGGTTTTTGAGAAACCTGATAGTAATCTAGTATATGTAAATAATGAATTAATAAATGCTATTAGTCCTAAAAAAGATAAAACAAAAAATATTTATATTAGCAACTATGGTTATATAAATATAAAAAAATTCATAAAATCTATAGAATTGCCAGATTATCTAGTAATAGATTTTCCTTGTGATTATTTTTTATCAGAAATATTTGAGCAAACATCATATATTAATACATCTTATATTTATATAATAGAAGATTGTATTATAGAAAAAAAGATCAAAGGATGGTTCTCGCCAAAAAAATATGTTCCTATGACTAAAATATATGGACATTTATTTGGCACTTCAAATTTTATGATAAATCTAGATAGATTATCAGAAGAAGATATTATAGTTAATCCTAATATAACCACTTCAATTCAATCATTATTGAATCAATAACATGAAACTTAAAGTTTATTATTACGAGACATTTTCTACTCCGGTGTATGACTATATACCACCAAAGCCAATACTAGCTGCTTTTACAATACCTGGGTTTCTATATACTGAAGGTGAATCAATAGAAGATGTCCAGTATAGACTGCGGCGACAATGGAGAGAAGAAATGACACAATATAAAAAAGAAAAAGAGCTTATTAAAGATCTTTTTGATGAGCGTGCTCATTTGTACAAAGATTACAATTTAGATTTACATAAATCATTTGAGATGGACACATGAACCTAAAAGAATTTCTTAAACAAAATGGTCTTACAATATCTATACATTCATATGTTAATATAGAGACAGAGGATATTAGATGGTCGGCGGAATTTTATAATTGTCAAATTAAAATGAAAGAAGACCATATGTTAACAAAACCAGCTACAGGATTTGGCAATACACCAGATGAAGCAATACGCCAACTATTAAGTAAATTAGAAGGACATTATTTAGAAATAAATGCTCATTCTTCTTTCTCAAGAGTTATAAAACCAGATACAATAATTTATTAAATAATATGAAAACAACAATCGCAACTCTATTTCTATTGACATCCACTTCACTTATTTTTCTATTTATATTCACTTCTTGTATAATACAAATAAAGAAGAAAAAATACATCAAAGTAATAAACTTAATTTAATTAAGAGTATAAAAGATAAACAAAATAATAATTAAAATTTAGCTGGTCTTAAAACAAGGAATAATTAAATGAAAAAATATAATTCACTATTGGTCACAGCTATAGCCTTAGCTACAGAAAAACATGGAGACCAAGTAGACGAGAGTGGTATTCCAATGCTGGCTCACGTTTTAAGAGTAATGGCGAACCTTAATTCTACTGATGAAGAATTACAATGTATAGCAGTTCTTCATGATATTGTAGAAGATACAGACGTTACACTTGAACATTTAACTGAACTGGGTTTTAGTAAACGAATTACAGATGCAGTTAAGCTTTTAACTCATATTAAAGATCCGCATAAGGATTACATAGAAGATTATATGCATTATATTAAAAGAATGCAGCATAACTTAGATGCTCTTATTGTTAAGAGAGCTGATATTAGAGACAATACTGACATTAGAAGATCTGTAAAAACTACCAAAAACTATATTAAACGTACAGAAAAATACGCTACAGCGTATTCAATTGTCGATCGTTTTATTAATGAACATCATAATCATGCTTTAAGAGAACAAATACAATGAAACTAATAAACTATGTAGCTGATCTTAAAATAACATCTGTAATGTATCTTTTAATCTCAGCAATAGCAATTGGCGTTTCGCTATATAATATATATATAGGTTTGGGCATATTAATAGGCATAGCATGTATATTTGCCTTATGTTTATCTTATGTACATTTAGATAGACTCAATACAGCTAAACTAGTTGAATTAGAATTACAAAAGGCAGCTAATAAAAAAAGTATAATTGAAAAAGCTTTGCCTCCAAACTTAATAGCATTCCCAAAAGGAACTACTAGAATTGTTTCTTGTAAATCAAATGAAGATTTACAAAATGGTAAAGTAATAATTAATTTAAGATTAGTAATGTCAATTAGTGAAATTGACAGGATAGAAGAATATCAAAATTACATTAAAGATGGCTTAACGGATGTTTTAACATCATCTCCAATATACTTCCAACTTACAGACAACCAACGTAATAAATATAATATATATAATTTCCAAAATTAAATGAAAGAATTAACAATATTAGCAGATAATCCAGTAAGAACAAATAATTATACTCCTGGGCAAATTGGCGGAGCAGAGCACGAATTAGATGCTCTAATCTCTTATTTAGAGAGAGATGGTTATAAAATAACTTTATTGCCATCAACAACTCCAGTCAACCAATTGCCCAGGAATAATATTTTATTCTCTAATTTTATTAGATGTTCTGAAATACAATTAAACCAAATAATTGATGAAGGATTTACATATTCAATAATAGAGAATGACTTTAAATGTTTTCCTGGACGAATTGTAGAAAATCCATATATGGACAATGGTATATGTAGATCACTAAGATTTACTAACTTTTATAAACATGCGAAGAATGTTTTTACTGTAAGCACTAAGCAATTTGAAATTCTAAAAAAGAATTTGCCACAAGAAACCAATTTAGTTAATCTTGGCATATCTATATGGTCTGGTGAAGATATGGCTTATATAGCCAAAGTTGCATATAATATACAACCATATAAAAAACTATTTGAAGATGTATATCTATTACATGGTACATCAATAGCTACTAAAGGATTAAACGCCGGAATTAACTATTGCTCTGGAAAGAATAAAATAATATCAATACTACCAAATACAGATAAAAAGACTTTTATTAATAATTTAGCTAAAGGTGAAACATTTGTATTTCTACCAGAAATAACAGAATCATACTCTAGAGTTACAGTAGAAGCTAAGATATTACATAATAACATTATTACCAATGATAAAGTTCCTTCTGCTCAAGAAGACTATGTAAAGAATTTTGCCGGATTAGAATTAATAAAAGAAGTTTCTAATAAACTAGAATTAACAATTAAATTATTAAAGGAATTAATTTAATGAATATACGATTAGATAAATTAAATATAGCATATCTTACTTCTACTAAATATCCAGATAGAGACAGAGATACTAAACAGATGTTAGATTCTCTTGGATTAAAATACCATAGATTTGACGGAGGAGTTACTAAGCCATATACTATTGGCGTATGCACAGGCCATTTAATGGCTTTAGAAGCCCTTGGCACTAATTCTCTATTGATAGAAGATGATGGTAGATTAACTAATAAATCAATGACTAGCAGCTTTTCAGTAGAGGTGCCTGACGATGCCGATGCTGTTTATTTTGGCACATCTCTGTATGGTAGAATTAAAAATACAACTATTTATGGTAGCACTATAGGCTTAAAAGTTCTTGGTTATAACGATATCTTTAAAACAGTTAATATGTTAAGCATGCATGGAATTGTCTATATTTCTGAAAGATATCTAAATCATACTAAAGATTTATTAAAAACATTTTTAGCTAACCCAATTGGTGCTGTAGATGATAGAATAGCAGAACTGCAGGATCAATATAATATATATGCGCTAAAAAATCCTATACTATACCAAAATGATGGTCATAGTGATACAGCTACGCTTACACCAGTACAACTATTAAATACATAATGACTACTTTATCTATATTAATACCAACATTAGAAAATAGAAAAAGATATCTTGATAGACTTTTAAATTGTCTTGAAAAACAAATAGATACTAACGAAGTAGAGTATTGTTTTGAAACAGATAATGGAGAGAGAAGTATCGGCGAAAAGCGAAACCTCTTGCTGCAAGAGGCTAAGGGTAAATATATCGCATTCGTAGATGATGACGACCTAGTTTCTAGTGATTATATAGAAAAAGTGCTGGACGCTATACACGACCCAATAGAACCAGATTGTATAGGTATGCATTTATTGCATTACGAAGATAATGCTTTGCGAGGATTTACATACCATAGTTTAAGATATAAATCTTGGTATGATAAATTAGATACAACAACTGGTATGAAAAGATACTATAGAAATCCAAATCATTTAAATCCTGTTAAGCGTGAATTAGCTCTTGCTACAAAATTCCCAAATATATCTATGGGCGAAGACAGAGATTACTCAACAAGATTACTTCCTTTATTAAAAACTGAAGTATATATATATGAACCAATTTATTATTATTTATATAGATCTATAAAATGAAACCTTATGTAATTAGACAGCCTGCTGGATTAGGCGATATATTTATGTGCTTAAAAATTGCAAAAGTTTTGCAAGAAAAAGGACATGATATTATTTGGCCAATATTGCCAAATTATTTATATTTAAACGATTATCTTAATATAGATTTTAAATTTATTTCTATAAATGACAATTTTTTAGGTAAAATAGATTTTATACACACAAAAAATATTAGAGAAACTGATGAATATATTTATCTCCCATTAGAAATAGCCTCGCATATTGTAGGCGAACCAGTAATGAATGCTAAATATAGACTTATAAATATATCTATGGATAATTATTTAGATTATTTTTCTTTTAAGCGTAATCTTGAAAGAGAAGAAAATTTATATAAAAATACACTTAGACTAATGGATATATCTAAATATAAAGTTACTAATCGTAACTATGTATCATTGCCATATGTAAGAACCTTTCAAAAACCATTTATTGAAACAGAGGAAATTACATATGAAATTCCTATGTTTATAGATAACTATAATCATGTATTTGATTGGTGTCTAACAATAGAAAATGCAACTGAATTTCATACAGTTGGAACATCTATAACATTTATAGCTGAAAAATTAGATTTAAAAGCAAAGAAATTATTTATGTATAAAAGACCAGAAGCTCAAGTACATAGTTTTAGAATAGAAAAATCATTATTTAAAAAACCTTGGATATTTGTAGAATAATATGAATTACAAAGAAGAAATACAAAAAGCCATGACAGCTCTTTCCTCTAATCCAAAAGTTATCCATATTGGATACGGAGTTGGAGTTGGAGGAAATGCAGGAGGAAGCTTAAAATATGTGCATCAGTCTCAAAAATTTGAGACTCCTGTAGCAGAAAATTTAATGCTTGGATTAGCTATTGGCATGGCATTGGAAGGATATATACCAATTGTATATTATGAAAGATTTGATTTTATACTTAACGCTATGGATGCGTTAATAAATCATCTCGATAAAATTAAAGCTTTGTCAAAAAATGAATTTGATCCAAAAGTAATTATTAGATGTTTAGTCGGTGGTAAAAAAACACCATTTTTTACTGGCATAACTCATACACAAGATCATACAGAAGCTATCAAGTTAATGGCTACAAATATTGATGTAATAAAGCTAAACAAAATAGAAGATATATCTTCAGTATATCAATACGCGTTAAACAATAATAAATCTACATTAATCGTAGAAGAGAAGGATCGCTTTGGAGAAAATATCTAAAGAAAATTTAATTAAATTCGAAAATGAAATTTACGAATTATTTGAAAATGGAGACTTGCCTTTTTTAATACATTTATGTGGTGGCAATGAAGATCAATTAATTGAAATCTTTAAGAAGATAAAAGATCAAGATAGAGTCTTTTCTTCTCATAGAACTCATTATCATTACCTATTAAAAGGTGGAGACCCAAATACTCTAAAAAACAAAATACTATCAGGAGACAGTATGTTTGTCTTCGACAAAGAACTGAAGTTTTTTAGTTCTTCAGTATTAGCTGGAACTGCTTGTATAGCAGCTGGAACAGCTTTAGCAATTAAGAAATCTGGAGAAGATGCACATGTATGGTGTTTCATTGGAGATGGTGCTGAGGACGAGGGCCATTTTTATGAAGCTGTACGTTTAGTACAAGGATTAGATCTGCCATGTACTTTTATTATAGAAGACAATGATAGAAGTGTTGAAACAAATAAACAAGAACGTCGTGGTAACGATAATTTTACATGGCCATCATGTGTTATAAAATATACATATATTCCTACATATCCACATGCATCAACTGGTTCTGGGAAAATAGTTAAATTTAAAAAAGAAGCAATAGAAAGATATTTAAATGAAATTTAAAGCACTAGTTCTAAGAGAAATAGATAAAAATCCAGAAGTTGAATTATTGCAGCTAACAAAAAAATTAAGCCCAACTCAATCATTAATTAAGATTGAAAAAAGCGGACTTTGTGGCGCTCAACTCCAAGAAATATCTGGAGAGAAAGGTAATAAGAGATTTTTGCCCCATTGTATGGGACATGAAGGATATGGAACCATAGTAGAAACATCTAATCCAAATTTCGTAATAAATCAAAAAGTTGTTTTACATTGGAGAAATAATTTCCTAAAAGAAAATGAATTTTATTCATATTCTTCAGAAAATGGTCCTGTTGGAGCGGGACCTATTACTACTTTATCTGAATACGCAGTTATTGATAATTCAAGAATTACTGTTGTTTCAGATATAAATCCAAATATTGGAGCATTGCTTGGGTGTGCTTTAACAACTGCTTATGGAATAGTAAATCACGAAAACAATATCAAAGATAACGATGAAGTATTAATTACAGGAGCTGGTGGCTTAGGATTATCTATTCTAGCAATGCTTAATAGAAATAATACTTATGTATTAGAAAAAAACATTTCTATGCTTAAAAAACAAGTAATTAATACTTATAATGGTATATTAATCAATACTGATGATTTAAATAGTAAAAAGAAGTATAATTATATTATAGATACAACAGGTGCTGATTCTCTAATAACAAATCTATTAGAAAAACTAATTCCTGGAGGCAAGTTGATATTAGTATCAAAGCCAAAAAATCCCATATATATTAATCCTAATATACTATATTCAGGCAGTAGTGGGATTACAATTCAATCAACACAAGGTGGATCTTCGGTCCCGTATATTGATATACCAAATATCTTAAATATAAATTCTAATAGATCTCTTGAACCTTTAGTAACTCATGATTTTGATATAGAATATATAAATATAGCTATAGAATATCTAAAAACAGGAAAAGCAGGAAGAATAGTATTTACTTTATGATTGATTTAAAATTAATAAAACCAGAAATTCTTGGAAAATCCCAAAAAGGACAAGATGCTTTTATTAAAGCAATCGCAGAAAATATACCAAATATAAATAAATTCTATGTAGAGTTCGGCGCATACAATGGAATAGATTTATCAAATACTTTTTATTTAAAACATGCATTAGGTTGGAATGGTTTATTATTAGATCATGAATATGAAAATCCAAATTTAAATTTACATAAACATTTTTTAACAACAGATAATATTTTATCTATTTTTGAAAAATATAATGTTCCTAAAGATCTAGGTTTCTTATGTATTGATATTGATGGTAATGATTATTGGCTACTTTCTAAAATTTTAGAAAAGTATAAACCATCATTTCTAATGGTAGAAGCATGTGTAAGATTCCCCTCAGATGTTTCTATTGTGCAAAAATACAATCCAAATAATTTATGGGATGGTAAAAGCTGGTATGGAGCTAGTCCATTAGCATTAAAAAAACTATTAAATTCATATAATTATGATCTTGCTTATATACATTTAGATGATATGATTGCTATATCATCTGATATAAAACATAATATACTTATAGATGATTATGATATAATTTATAATTCACCAAATGAAGAATTGTATAAATCACACAATAGTCCTAATATAAATATGGAGAATTGGATTAATGTTTAAAGAATTATGTAATAAAGCAATCGCAGAAGGTAAAAATCCTATTCATTACATATTTGAATCTTTTAAAAAAGATTGTTGCTACTTTATAGAAACTGGTAGTCACTATGGTAATAGTATAAATACTTCATTAGAGCTGGGCTTTGAGAAAGTTTTTTCTTGTGATATAAATAATGAAAGAATAAAACATTGCTTAGAAAGATTTAAAAATAAAAATGTATCATTATTTAATCTAAACTCAATTGACTTCTTAAAACATATATCTAAAGATATAGATAAAAAAGCCTTATTTTGGCTTGATGCCCATGCAGAGGGCGGCGGCGTTCCTACTTTAGAAGAACTAAAAATAATTAAACATTATTATATAAAAAATCATTGTATTTTAATTGACGATATACCTTCTTATTTTCCTACATTAAAATCAATTAATGAATTAAAAGATGCAATATTAGACATTAATCCTAATTATAAATTTATCAATATACAAACTAATCATAATACTGAGTTAGATGTTCTAGGCGCTTATATTGAATAAAATTCAACATTAATATAAAATAAAAATTATTTATGGCACATAAATTACAAATAGGAATTTACAATAATAAACATGTTATATAATTATTATAAAGAAATAATAAATTTAGGATTCTGGTGTGACAAAGGATCTACACATTCATATATTCCTATATATGAATCAATTTTTGCTCCATTAAAAAATTTACAACTAACCATAGTTGAAGCTGGAGTTTTTGACGGAGGTTCATTATTATTATGGAACAACTACTTTAGTAATGCAAATATTATTGGATTAGACATAAGAAAATGGAAAAACTTTGAACAAGCTAATTTTGAAAAGATTCTTTCTCAAAATAAAAGAATTTCATTTATACAAGCTGATGCAACAAGCCCAGAAATACTAAACTATATTCCAAAAAATATTGATATATTTATAGATGATGCAAGTCACATATATGAAGATCAAATAAAAACATATGATATTATATATCCATTAATAAATAAAAATGGTTTATATATAATTGAAGATATTAAACCTGAAGCAATTTCTAATTTATTTCTAAATCTAAACAAAAATCAAAATGCTCATTTAATAGATCTTAGACTACTAAAAAATAGATATGACGATGTAATATTAATATGCAAAAAATTATAATATATGATTTAAATAGTCCATTTAATTCTGAAAGAACTATTCCCCTTTTTGAAGCAGCAAGTAATATTTTATTTGAAAGAAGACATCCAGAAAATAAAATTAAATCTGATATTGCACTTGTTCATTCACAAACTAATTTTGATATGTCAGATTTAGAAGCTGATATAATAATTCCATTTGATTGCGAAGATCAATTTGATATACCAGACAATGTTGGGAAATCACTTTTTTCTATATTAGATAGAGTATCTTATTATGCTAAATCTCATTATAGAACTGATTTTAATACATGTAATATCAATAATAAAACACTAAAATATATAAATATACCTCATCCATTTGAATTACAAAAATCTAAATTATTACAATTTAATAGAATTGCTAATAATCCAATGCCTCTATTTATAGGCTCTGGAACTTTTATTGGTAGATATCTTGAAAAATATCCTCAATATAAAAATAAAGAATTTTATAATAAAGATGATATTAATACATTTGGTTTAACAGGAGAATACTCTCAAAGAATAGAATGGTTAGCTAATATAGGTTTAGATAATTTTGTTGGCGGAATAACGGAACATAAAAATACATCTTCTAATCTATGCTTAGATTGGCAAAAAAAATATTTTGGTAATGGTATAGAAAAATTCTTTATCCCACTTGTTAACTATTATGATATATTACATATGATGTATAGTTATAATATACATCTTTGTCCTGCTGGTATGGGAAGATGGACAACAAGATTATGGGATTCTGCAGCTACTGGTGCTATACCTATATGCACAGATATGCATGATTATAATATGCTACCAAAATATCCTTTGCATATAAAATGCAAAGATACAGATAATATAAACGATATTATTAATACAACTAAAAATACTAATTTATCTTCTCTTATTAAAGAAAATATATATTTATTTGCTAAAACAAATGCAAACAATACAATTAATGATTTTTTAAAACAACTTAATTAAGAATTACAATGAAAAATAAAACAATATTAATATGCGGTGGCGGTGGTTTTATAGGACATCATCTAGCGAGATCATTTTTAAATGATTCTTATGTTATAGCAGTTGATCTGCATGAAAATGAATTCTGTAAAGAAAACACCTACTGTGATAAATTCTTAAAACTAGATCTAAGGTCAGAATCTAGTTGGAAATTTATATTCAATAAGTTCCCCGATATAACTGAAATATACCAATTGGCAGCTGATATGGGTGGAGCAGGATATGTATTCTCTGGAGAGAATGATTTTAATATTATGCATAATTCCGCTTTAATAAACATCTACTGCGCTGAATATGCAATATTAAATAAATGTAAAGTATTTTATACAAGTTCTGCTTGTGCTTATCCAGCATATAATCAAAAAGACCCGTTAAATCCAAATTTAGCTGAATCATCTATGTATCCAGCAGAGCCAGATTCTGAATATGGATGGGAGAAGTTATTTTCTGAACGCTTATATTTAAGCGCCCAAAAGAATTATAATCTCAACGTTAAGATAGCAAGAATACATAATTGCTATGGTCCTGAATCTGTATACTCCGGAGGAAGAGAGAAATTCCCATGTGCATTATCTAGGAAACTTTCTTTGGCTGAAGATAATGGTTCAATAGAAATATGGGGCACTGGTGAACAAACAAGATCCTTTACATATATTGATGATACGGTAGATGGCATAAAAAGAATTATGAATTCGTCTTTAGATGAACCAATTAATTTAGGATCAGACGAAATGATATCTATTAAAGATATGACTTTAATGGGAATTAAATTATCTAACAAAAATCTATCTATTAAATATATTCCTGGATTCGTAGGAGTTATGGGTAGAAATTCCGATAATACTTTAATTAAACAAAAACTTGGTTGGACACCAACTACTAAATTAATTGATGGTTTAACAAAAACTTATAATTGGGCAAACGAACATATAAAACAAAATTAAATATGCAAACATTTCTTCCGTTCCCAGACTTCCAAAAATCATTAGAATGTTTAGATAATAAACGACTCAATAAACAAAAAGTAGAGAATCTTCAAATCCTCAATATTCTATTGAACAGAACAACGGGTAAAGGATGGCGTAACCATCCTGCTACTAAAATGTGGAGAGGATATGAAAATGCACTTAAACATTATCAAAATCTAACCATAGACGAGTGCATTAAAAGAGGAATGAAAAATTCACTCTTGAAGGAAAATTTGGATGGTGATATAATATATCCACCATGGTTTGGGAAAGATGACTTCCATAAAGCTCATCGTTCTAATTTACTTAGAAAAGATAGTAATTACTACTCAAAATTCTTTTCAGAACCAACGGATCTACCATATATTTGGCCAACATGAAAGATTATCAAAACATAATTATCAATACTAAGAAATGCGATTGTGACGACTATGGAAATCGTCGTAAATTGCATAACAAAAATTCAGAAGAATACTGGGAAACTACTCATGAATCCATGAGAGCTTATACCACTAAGCATCAAACAGACCGTTTACGTCCATTAGAAAGATTCCTAGATAGTCAAGTTGGAAAGAGCTGGGATAATGTCTATTCCCAGCTTTGTTCTATTGCTGATAAAAGATCTATCAGAGGATTCCATCTAGATCTACACATAAAATATTATGTGTCACAAGATACATCTCTTGGCAGATATAAATTACTGCCTACATATTATGTAGATGAAAATCATTTATTACAAAAACGTTCTAACAAAGAACGCGGACTAAGATGGGAATCAAAAAAAGAAGAATTTGATTTAAAACCAATCAAACCTATAACTAGAATAAAAGTAAATGAAAATCTCGTGCTGGTTAAAATGAATGGTTTTTGGTTTCAGCTTATAAAAAAGGAACATTTAAATAAAGATCGTTATATGGATACATTTAAAAAAGAATGTAAGTACGATCGATATAAAGAAAAAATGAAAAAATTCGGTAAAGAATCCGAAATGCTTTCATATGAAGAACTATTTAACTGGACTTCAAAACAGTTAAATAAAAGAGAACTTAAAAAGTTCAATTTAAAAAACGACGTATAATATACGTTAATCATTTTTTTAGCAATTGTGCTAATAGATAATCATAGGAGATTTGAATAAAATGACAACACAATCTAATCCATTAATTAAACTACTTGTTAACAACAAGCCAATTCAGACATTCTTCCATAATGGAGAATGGTACATAGTAGGCAAACCAGATACTGAATACACAATTAGAATTAAGAATCCTAGTATGTTTGCTAGAGCAGAAGCTATTGTTTCAGTAGATGGAAACGATGTTATAACTGGGAAACCTGCTGGATCTGAATCTACTGGATATATAATTAATCCTGATTCACATATAGATATTAAAGGCTTCAGAATTAACGAGTCTTCTGTTAGAAGATTTAAGTTTGCGGATGCGGCGTCTTCTTACGCTGCGAAGAAGGCAGCAGCAGAGGGTGATACTTCTCCTTTAAATACTGGAGTAATTGGGTGTATGATGTATAATGAATACATTCCATTGTATTATGGAGTTTCAAGAACAATAAATAAGATATTTCCTAATAAATCAGTACCTTTGTCATATGATCATGATTCAACTGCAGGAAATCCCCAGATATTTGGGACTACCTTTAGCTGTTCTAGAGCATCGCAATCTATTGAATCGTTAGGTACTCAGATGGGAGCAAAAGAAGAATCTAATATTAGATATACAGAATTTAAGAGAGATATTAATAGTAAGACTATTTCTGTACTCTATTACAATACTTTAGAAAATTTAGTTGCAAAAGGAGTTATTCCAAAAGATAATCCTATAACAGCATGCAAACCAATTGCATTTCCTTCTGATGTAAACTACTTTTGTCCAGAATACTAATCGCTGCCTTTATCGGGGGCAGAGTGCAAAAAAGTAATTTCGCTACCACTTTCCAGCCAAGTCTAAAAACCTTGGCTGGTTTTTTATTTAAAGACAATGAAAATAAAAAAACCAACATTCTACAAAGAAACTGAATTTCATTTATATTATGTATTAGAGGTTTGTATATTAAATTTCGAAATCTTTCATAGTATACCACTACCAAAAGGAAATCCTGCTGTGAAATTTTCTATAAAAGAAATTGCTCCATTTTATGCATCAACTTTATATAAACATAAAGTTGTTAAATTCACTCAACATATATAGATATGCTTTACTTCATATGAAACTAAAATTTATTTCACTATATGAGAATTTCGAAGAAGACGATGGGCTTTATTCTTTAAGCGTAGAAAATACTAATATACAATTAGATGTTTATCTTATTAATAAGAAAATTATATGTAGTGGATATTGTGATTTATTAGAATGTAACCACGACATAGAAAGATATTGTAATCCAATAAAAGAGCTACCCTTATAATGAAACTAAAAAATATACAATTGTATCAATACGATTATGCTAGTTACTATGCTTTTGTTGTTAATCAAAACTCATTTGAAATAGATATACATATAAATCTTACAAAAAAAATACATCATATTGATTATTGTTCAGGATGTGACTCTCCTCATTCAGTACAAACTAAGGCTCGTAAATTAAATAAACTTCCATTATGAAATTAATAGCTCCAAAATATTATAAAGAGCTCAGTTATTTTAATTATTATCTATTATCTATCTCAAATTTTAATTATGAATTTATAGCTTATAAAAAAACATCTGGTTCTATTCATATAGAAATTTCATTTACTGGAATTGGATATGATAATACACAATTAAAAGCTATTAAAACAATAGTAGAACAAAAATAATATGAAATTATGTAAAATAGAAACCTATTATCGTAATCTAGATAATTTATATTGCATTATGATTAATAAGGATATTGATAATATAAAAATTGTATATACTGAATTCATATTTCATACTAATGTAGATTTTCAAATGTATAAAAGAAACACTTACGATGCAATATATCAGATAAGTACATATAGAGAATCAGTAACTTATACAAAAATTTCTGAGAAATATTGGAATAGGAGAAGGAATACTATCACAAAGGTGACTAAATGAAATTAGACATACCTGAAATATATACTAGAAAATTCGACAAATTAAATTGCATTGTCATATCTAAACAATTTGCAGAATTAAATGGATTCAAACAATTATATCTAGAATGTATATTAACTACTTTTAAGAATAAAGATTATTCATTTAAATTTCCTATATATAATATTACTACTTATGATATGAAAAACTTTACTACTATAAACGATCTTAAAAAACTTAGCAAAAAAAAGCCAGAAAATCAATTTATAGATAGACAATTAATAAAATATAATTGGAGATAAAATGGAAATTAAAGTACTTGATAAAGGTTTTATTCGTCTTATTGACTCAATGGGCTCTGATAAGAGAATAGTAGATTCCGCACGAATTTCTTATGGTGGAGAATCTAAAGGAGAAGAACAAGATAAGAAGTTATTATTTTATTTATATAAGAATAAACATTGTTTCTTGCCTCATATGCAAGTTTTAACAACGGAAGGTTGGAAGACATGGAAAGAATGTAAACAAGAAGAAACATTTTTAGTGCCAGATATAGCAACAAAAGAATTAAAACCAGAAAAACTTTCTGTAATTCAAAAAGAAGTAACAAATGAAACTATTTATTCATTCAAAAATAAAAGATTTAATTATTCAGTTACAGAAGATCATGATTTAATTTTTATAAATAAAGAAAATACTTTATCTAAAATAAAAGCTTATGCAGCTCATGAGCAATGGAATTTACATTTTGAATTAGGCAAGGATTATACAATATATGATACAGATCTATTAAAAAAGGATCCACTCGGTAAATTAATTGGCCTTTATTTATCCGATGGTTTTGCTTCTTCTGGCAAAAGAATTAATTTTAGATTAGTAAAACAAAGAAAAATAAAATATCTTGAAGATATACTTGATGAATTAGACATTGAATATAAAAAGAAAAAAAGTAGTTTTTTAACATCATCTAAAAATACTATTTATGAATATTCTATACTAATTAATAATATTTCTAATTTTACTAAATACATAGATATAACAAAAAAAGCTGCTTTTAAAAGATTAGAAATTATTGAATATTTAAATGAAGATAAAAACTTTTTATATGGTTTATTAGATGGTCTTATAAATGGAGACGGATCTATAAAAAAAGATAGAGATCAAATAGAATTTTCATCAACATCTTTAGAACTTGCTAAATTATTTGATTCTCTTGCAAATACTTTTGGATTAGAAGCTCATTTTGTTAAGAAGCAATATTCTTACCATGTAAAAATCTACTATGGAAATAGAATTTCTGGAGAAACAAGAAAAGAATATTTTAAAAAAGATATATACACTGGTACAGTTTATTGTACAACTACAAGTACTGGATATTTATTAGTACGAGGTTCTCAAAATAGTTATTCATTTATATCCGGAAACTGTTCCCCATTTGAAATGTGCAAAGTTACTGTTCATATTAAAATGCCGATCTTTGTAATGAGACAATATGTAAGACATAGAGTTCAAAATCTAAATGAAATTAGTTTTAGATATACAGAACCAGATGATGATTTTTATATTCCAGAAACTTGGCGTAAACAAGATACTAAAAATAAGCAAGGATCTTTTACAGATGATGCTTGGGAGCCTGGATTATGCAGAGAGATCCCAATCCCATTATTTAATGACTCCTCTGAACATATGAAAACAATGAAGCATCCAGTTATCGCAAAAGGTAATTCTGAAGTTTCTGCTGAGTTTGAGAGAGTTTGCGAAGAGCTTTATAGTACATATAAGTCTATGGTTGCTAGTGGCATTGCACGCGAAATGGCGCGAATGATTCTTCCAGTTAATCTATATACTGAAGTATATGCCACTTGGGACTTGCGTAATCTTCTTCACTTTATAAGTTTAAGAAGTGATCCGCATGCTCAATACGAAATTAGAGAATATTCTAAAGCATTAGAAAAGATAGTCGCGAAATTATTCCCATGGACATGGGAAGCCTATAACAAATATAAATTTGTATTAACAGACACTTCTAATGAAACTAAATAGATTACAAAATGAGGAAAGTGGTCTTTCATTAAAGGGAGGAAAATGGAATTATATTCTATATACACAAACAGTTAATATAGTTGCTATACAACATTTATCTAATGGATCTATTTATAGAACAAATTGGATATATTTAATATGAAATTAAATAATCTAATAGGAAATGGTTTCTTTAAAAATAATAAAATTACTGTTATAATTTATAATAATCCTGTTTCTGTAAGATTTATAGCTATGACTAGTGAAAGAAATCACTTTATATTTGGGATGAATTATAAATATGCGACTAGATTTATTTAAAACAAATATGTGTTTTGAGAAAGAATTTCAAGCAGTAACTTTTATAGAAGATAAAATACAAGATTTTATAATAACTTCTTATATTAAGATAAAAATATTTAATTTTAGTAATCAACTTACAGTATCTATTATCATGTATAAAACTAATGAAACTAAATAAAATACAAAATACTGATCCTGATATTATGTTAGTAACAGATCGAATTCTTTATTTTAATTTAAATTATAGTATTATGATACAACATGCATGTGATGGATTTGTTTATAAATCAATCTGGATTCCTTTAAGAAAAAAATTAACATGAAATTACTAACTATTTCAAAATTTGGCAACATGCTTCTTACTAAGAAACTCCCAATAAAAAAAGTTAAATTAGAATCTGGCTTTTCAGATTATATTTTTTTTGAGTTTACTAATAATGACGATATATTAATAACATTAATTTTATGAAATTAATAAAAACTATTACATCTATAGATCAATATGGATCTGATAGATTTAGGACAGCCCCATTAAATGTTATGATAATAAATCATGTTAATTTAACTTATCTTGATAATAAACATAAAAATTCACCATATATAGCTACTTATAATAAATATTCTTGTACTATGATATCTATCTATTTAAATTATAAATAAATAAAAATGAAGCTATCTAAATATAAAACAATGAAAATCTATAAATATTTTAAAGATGTACGTTGTACTAATGTTTGGATTTCCAACAAATATATAACTTTGATATATGATGATATAGTACATCATGTTCTTTTTAATATGCACTTAAAATGAAAGTTAAACGATTAATTGGATTTTGCCTTGATCAAGGATATTCCTATACAAATAAAATAACAAATTATCAAACATTTATTTATAGAGAAAATTGGAATATTACATTAAACATTCATCAAAGAATTGTTTTTACTGTACGTCTATTTCATAGACCCATTGCTAATGAAACTTTTAAAAATTAATGTTAACAACACTTCTGATCAACATAAGCAAAATATACTTTTTTCATAGAGTAACTTCTATTGTTGACCTTGCTTCTTATGCAAGAAATACAATATTAAATATAGATATTTATCAAATAGTAGACAAAAAAATTATTGGATTTACATATTGGTCACCAAAAATAAGATAATAATAATAAAATGAAACTATATAAACCAGCAAGAAACAGTATGCATATAAGAAATTTGTTAATGAAAACAGATGTTGTTAGAATACAAACTAATAATTATGATTCAATTGTCCAAATTGGATCATATAAATCATATAATATTAATTATTATCATTTACTTGGAACAGTAGCTGTTTCTTTAGATGATGTAGTTTATACAAATGAACTTAAAACATCAGGTGATAGAGTAATATTAGAAAGCAATAATATGTTTAACTGTTTCTATGTTAAATTCGTATTTAAAAAGAGTTAAATTTGTTAGGTGTATTTAATATAAAACTTAAAAAAGGGAGATAAACCATGAGGTTTAAATATAGTGTGGAGGAAGGGTGTCGGGTGTTTTTCACATCCGACACTCATTAACTTTAAGCATAAAAACATTATAAAATACTGCAATAGAGCAGATAATTGGGAAGAGAGATTCATTAAAAGATGGCGAGCAAAGGTTCCGGATACTGGAATAGTCTTCCACCTTGGTGATTTTTCTTTTAGATCATGTCCTGATGTTCTCGATCAGCTTACTGGAAAGATTATTCTTATCCAGGGAAATCATGACAAAATTGAGAAATCTGTCAGAAATAAATTCCATATGATAATTGATTACGCAGAGATTTCATTTAAAGACGGCGATATAAATGATTTCTTTTGTTGTTCTCATTATCCTATGATGAGATGGAACAAGTCTCATTATGGCTCATACATGCTTCATGGTCATGAACATGGTAATATAAACCATCTAAATAAAGATATGAATAGACTTGATGTTAGTTATGACTCAAGAAGAATGCTCGCCGAGAATAATCCCAACTTTATTAATGACTTTGGCGATCCAGAATCCATATGGTCTTACAAAGAAATCATTAATTGGTTTATTAAAAATCCAGGACATATAACAAAACATCACGAAATAGATTTATGAGCAAATTAATTTTATACGCAGATATGGACGGAGTTCTATGTGACTTTGACAAGGC
>JACCDT011470504.1_pt1 | contig 23816 bp, 16 predicted proteins | sample 7446291 | NCBI WGS metagenome assembly JACCDT01 (sample SAMN15323446, study PRJNA562643) | freshwater metagenome | isolation source: river surface water | place: USA:Blue River Watershed | collected 2017-08-17 | reverse complement strand
GCCCGCCGCTCCGGCGCCCGCCGCCGCTCCCGCACCCGCGGCGCCCGCGGCACCGACTGCCGCACCCGCCACCACGGTCGTGGCCGCCGATCGCGCCGCGATGGCTAACACCGCCGTCGCCACCGCCTCGGGCCAGGGACTGCAATGGACCGCACCGGCGAACTGGACGGCCAAGGCCGGCAGCGCGATGCGCAAAGGCACCTATGCGATCAAGGGAGCCGGCGGCGAAGCCGAGCTCGCGATCACCGCATTCCCAGGCGATGTCGGCGGCGACTTGGCCAACGTGAATCGCTGGCGTGGTCAGGTCGGCCTCGGACCAATCGGTTCCGCCGAACTCGCGTCATCGATCAACCGCTTCCGGGCCAACTCCCTCGACATCGCCGTCATCGACATTCTCGGGTCGAACGGCCAACGCATCCTCGGCGGCATCGTGCCCTTCGCGGGTTCAACCTGGTTCTTCAAGCTGACCGGCCCCGATGCCGTCGTGGCGGCGGAGAAGCCGGCATTCGTGGAGTACATGAAGACCGTTCGCACCCCCTGATCATGTCCGACCTTCGCCGCTCATTTCTCGATTTCTTCGTCTCCCTGAAGCTGACGATCGCGCTGCTCGCGCTTTCGATCATCCTCGTCTTCTGGGCCACCCTGGCGCAAGTGCGCCTCGGCGTCTGGGGAGTCCAAGAGGAATTCTTCCGCACCTTCTTCGTGCTGGGTCGCCTTCCCGGCACCGACATCCCAGTCCCCATCTTCCCGGGCGGCTACTTTCTCGGCGGACTCCTGCTCATCAACCTTCTCGCCGCCCACACGCAGCGATTCCGCTTCACGTGGCGAAAGTCCGGTATCTTCCTGACGCACGCCGGCCTCATTCTGCTGCTCATCGGCGAACTCCTCGCCGGGCTGCTGCAGCAGGACTTCCAGATGCGCCTCGATGAAGGCCAGACGAAAGACTATTCGGAGAGCTTCCGCTCGAACGAACTGGTCATCGTAGACGCTTCCAATCCGGAGTGGGACGATGTCGTCGCCGTCCCCGAGGCGCTGCTGGCCCGGCAGAAGGAACTGCAGCACCCTCGCCTGCCCTTCCGCGTGGTCCCCAGGGCCTATTACCCGAACGCGAACCTCACCATGAAGGACCCGGCGAAGCCGGCGGGCGCCACCGCGGCCCCGGCACTGGCTTCCCGCGACATCGGTGAGCGCGTGGACGTGACGCCGCTGCCGATCACGTATCGTGACAACGAGCGCAACCTGCCGAGCGCCTTCGTCGAGCTGATCGGCCCCGAGGGCTCCCTCGGCACGTGGCTCGTCTCGACCATGATGGTCCAGCCCCAGTCCTTCGATTACGCCGGCAAGACGTGGCGCCTGCAGATGCGCTTCGCGCGCGAGCACAAGCCGTTCGCGCTGACCCTGCTCGACTTCAGCCACGACCGCTACGCCGGCACGGAGATCCCGAAGAACTTTTCCAGCCGGGTCCGCATCCAGGCGGAGGACGGCAGCGAAGACCGCGAGGTCCTGATCTACATGAACAATCCGCTGCGGTACCAAGGACTCACGTTCTACCAAGCGGGCTTCGACAACAACGACCGCACGACGGTGTTCCAGGTCGTGCGCAACCCCAGCTGGGTGCTGCCCTACGTGGCGTGCACGCTCATGACCCTGGGGCTGCTGATTCAATTCAGCATTCACCTCGTCGGCTTCGTGCGCCGGCGTAGCGCCGGCGGCACCGCCACCCCGTCGGCGACGGCCGCCTGAGCCACGTTCCCGTCCTGGAGATCCGAGCATGAAACGATTCCTTCCCCTTCTCGCCCTGGCCCTCGCGGTGGCCTACGTCGCCACTCCGTTCTTCCGTGGCAAGCCCCGCTCCGAGTTCGACATCGAGGGCTTCGGCAAGCTTCCCGTGCTGGTCAACGGCCGCCTCAAGCCGATGGATACCGTGGCGCGCACCTCCCTGCTGATGTTCCAAGGTCGGCAGAACATCACCACGCCCTCGGGAGAACGGCTGCACCCCACCGCGTGGCTCCTTGATGTCCTGTTCCGTGCGGAACTCGCTGACCGCTATCAGCATTTCGAGGTGGTCCACCCGGACGTGCTCGCCCTGTTCCAAATCAAGGAAGAGGACGGCGCAGGAAAGAAGCGCTTCTCCTACGCTCAGCTCTCGCCGCGCCTCGCCGAACTGGACCGCCAGGCTCAGCTCGCGGCCCAGATCGAGGCGCAGCTCCGCAATCCGTTCCAGAAGGCAGTCGTCGACCTGCGCGAGCACTTGGTCCTCTACAATCGCCTGAAGCAGTCGTTGATCCCACCCGACAGCAAGGACGTGCTGGCGGACTATCAGGCTTGGGTACAAGGCATCGACGCCGGTGTAGCAGCGGTCCGGGCCCGCGAGCAGAAGCAGCCCTTCGACGAAGCGGCGGCCAACGCGATCCTCTCCACCGGCCAGAAGTTCGAATTCATGGCCAACATGGGCTACCTGCTCACCGTCGCCCCGCCCGCCTCCGCGGCCGATGCGAACGCCTGGAAACCAGTCGGCGCGGTCCTGCTCGAGACCATCCAGACCCGCCAGCTCCACCCCACCGCGATGGCCTACGCCGGACTCGCCGTCTCGTGGCGCATGGGGCAACCCGAGCAGTTCAACACCATCGTCAAGCTGTACCGCGCCACCCTCGAGCCGCGCTACACGGAGCGACTGGTGAAGTCGGACTTCGAGACGCGCTTCAACACCGCCGCCCCGTTCTATCATGCGACCGTGTTGTACGTGATCGTCTTCCTTCTGGCCGTCTTCTCGTGGCTGCTCTTCCCGCAGGCGCTGGGTCGCAGCGCGCTCTACCTGATGGCGCTGGCGTGGCTCCTGACCACGGCCGGCATCGCGACCCGCATGTGGTTGGAGGGACGTCCTCCGGTGACTAATCTCTACTCGTCGGCCCTCTTCGTCGGCTGGGGCACGGTGGGGCTCTGCGTCATCCTTGAGATCCTCTACCGCAACGCCCTCGGCAGCGCGGCGGGCGGGGTGGTCGGCTTCTGCACGCTGATCATCGCCCACTACCTCTCGCTCAGCGGAGACACACTGGAGATGATGCGCGCCGTGCTCGACTCGAACTTCTGGCTCGCGACCCACGTCGTCATCGTGACGATCGGCTACTCCGCAACCTACCTCGCGGGCTTCCTCGGCCTGATTTACGTGTTCCGCGGCCTGTTCACGCGATCGCTGGACGCCCGCACGGCGGACACGTTGAACCGGATGGTCTACGGCATCATTTGCTTCGCGACGCTCTTCAGCTTCGCTGGTACCGTGCTCGGCGGCATCTGGGCGGACCAGTCGTGGGGACGCTTCTGGGGCTGGGATCCCAAGGAAAACGGCGCCTTGATCATCGTACTCTGGAACGCGCTCATCCTGCACGCCCGCTGGGGCGGCCTCGTGCGCACGCGCGGGCTGATGGCCTTGGCGATCTTCGGCAACATCGTGACGAGCTGGAGCTGGTTCGGCACCAACATGCTCGGGATCGGTTTACACAGCTACGGCTTCATGGACGCTGCCTTCTACGCCCTGCTCGGCTTCGCCCTCACGCAGCTCGCCACGATCGGCTTGGCGAACCTGCCGCAGCGTTTCTGGCGCTCCCGCGCTGCGCTCGCCGGAGCACGCTGAGCCCTGGCCCCGCCGGTCCGCGGATGCGCCGGACCGGCGCCCTTCTCCCATCTCCCGCGCGCCTCGGGCCGGACGGAGGGGCGATCCGGTGAAGTCGGCAGCCTAGCTCGCCGACTTGAGCAACTCCTCCGCGTGGGCCAAAGCCGACTTCGCGGTGCGATCGCCCAGCATCCGAGCGAGCTCGCCGACCCGCGCCTTACGGTCGAGATGCAAGGGCTCGATGGTGACCACCGCCCGGTCCTTCGTTTGGTCCTTCACCACCACGAGGTGGCTGTTTCCTTGCGCGGCCACCTGCGGAAGATGCGTGACGCAAAGCACCTGATGCGTCCGTGCGATCAGGGCCATCTTTTCGCCGACGACGCGGCCAATCTCGCCGCCGACGTTGGCATCAACCTCGTCGAAGACCAGAACCGGGACGTCGTCGAGATCGGCGAGGACCGTCTTGAGCGCGAGCATCACCCGAGCCAACTCCCCGCTGGACGCGATGCGGTTCAACGGCAAGGGCGCCTCCCCGACGTTAGGGGAAAAGAGGAACTCCGCGCGACAATCGCCCTCCGGCCCGAGCTCCTCAAGCGGAGCGAGACGAATGCGGAAATCAGCCTTGCGGAAGCCGAGCTGGGCGATGCCCTTGGCGGCGATCGTCGCCAGCTCACGGGCGGCGCGCTCACGAATGGTCCGAAGCGCCGCCGCCTCGCGCACCGCCTGGCGATGCACCTCCTTGGCCTCGGCTTCGAGACGGGCGAGCGTACCTTCCACATCGCCCTGCGACTCGAGGCGGCTCCGCAACTCCTCGCGCGCCGCCGCGACCGAGGCGACAGCGGGGCCGTGACGCCGACGGGCCTCGAGCCAACTGTTCATCCGCGCCGTCAGCGACTCCGCCTGCTCCGCGTCAAAATTGAGGGACTGCCCGAGGCTCTCGAACTCTGCCCCGAGGTCCGCGAGTTCGAACGAGGCGCTCGCCAACCGATCCGCCAACGCCGCACTGGCGGGGTCGATCGCCTCCAGCGCCCGCGCCTCACGGACCAAGGCCGCCACTCGGGCGGTGACGCCCTCCTCGCCCGTCAGTGACGCCGAAAGCGACGCCGCCAGACCGGTCAGCTCCTGCGCACGATTCATACGCTGGAAATCGCGTTCGAGCGCCTCGATGGATTCCGCCGTGAGGTCGAGCAGGTCCAGACGCGCCAGCTCGTTCTGCAGAAACGTGAGTTGGTCCGGGGAAAGTCGCCCTTGGGCCCGGACGCGCTCGGCGTCCCCGAGCAGCCCGCGCCAGCGTTGGTAGTGACCGCGATAGCGCTGGCGTGCATCCGCCGCGCGACCGAACAGATCGAGAAGTTCGAGCTGGCACCCCTCGCGCAACAGCCGCCGGGGCTCGCTCGGGCCATGGAAGTCGATCCATACCTCACCCAAGCGATGCAGCGCGGCAAGCGTCGCGAGACTACCGTTGACCGTGATCTTGGGGGCCTTCTCTCGGGGAACCGTCCGGCGCAGCAGCAGGACGCCGTCCTCCGTCGCAGGAAGTTCCAATTCCGCAAGGACCGCGTCGATCCGGGTGGGATCCGAGAACAGGAGTGACGCCTCAACCTCGCACGCGGCCGCCCCCTGTCGGATGATCGTCTTCTCCGCCCGCTCTCCCGCCAAAAGGCTCAACGCGCCGAGCAGGATGCTCTTTCCCGCGCCCGTCTCCCCGGTGACCACCGTGAAACCCGCCTCAAAATCCAGCGACACCTCCTCAAGGAGAGCGAGGTTGCGGATCCGCAGCGACTGGAGCATCCCCCTACCCCACAAAATTCCCGGGAGATTTCAAGCGAACGGTTCGCCCCGAGTGCGGGGCAGCCTCAGCGCACAAACCATCTCAAGGCATGCCGGGAGTGGCTGCGCCGGTACTTCAACGTGTAAGGATCGATCAGCCAGCGTGCAACCTGGCCATCCGTGCGCGGCAGCAACCAACCAAAGTCCCACCCGCCGCTGGCGTAGCGCAGGGGCACTCCGGGCGCGACCCGGACCACCGGCTGCGCAGCGGCCATGAACTGCTTCCGCTCCGTGTAATGGAAGCTCGAGCCGCAGTGAACGAACACCTCGTGCGCCAGCTTGGAGCCGGGCGAAAGATCATCGCAAAGCCCGGAGAGCGCGACCTTGACCTCGCAACCAGCAGCAACGGCAGCAGCGAGCCGCTCGACCGAGCCCGATCGTACCGCACCCTTAGCATCGTGCGCCAAGACCTCGGTCCAATCATCGCGCACCCAGAATCGATAGACGTCGAAGGCGTAGACGAAGTTGCGACTCGGCGCATTGGTTCGCTCGTCCCACGCATCAACCAGATGGTACTTCGGCATTCCCCACGTCGCCACGCGGCGCGCGGCTCCCTTGCGCCCGGTCACCCCGCGTCCGTCCAGGTACGGGCGCGCGACCGCTTGCGAACCATCCTGATTGTACAGAAAGAAGGACAGCGAGGGCCGCGGTCCGAATCCCTCGGGCGGAACGATCGGATGGCGAAGATTCATGATCCCCGCCACCCAGCGTTTCCGCAACAGGTAGGTGATCCGGAAATCGGACATCTCTTGGACGAGCTCGTCACAGTCCGAGTGCGGATCCACGTGTTCGTCGTGGCGGAACTCCGTGTAGACCCGCAAATCCGCCCCAGCTGCGATCGCGGACGCGAGAGCAGACGCACTTCCGCGCACGGGCCGGCGCGCCCCGTCGAGCTCAAGGACGCAGCGCCAGCCGCGGGGGGTAGGATGCTTCTTCGGGGCCGCAGTCTTCACGCAGTGGGGAGCTTCGCGCACGACCCTACGAGCACGGCAAACGCGCCGCCAGCCTCCATTCGCACTCTCCGCATCGCCCCGAGATCGCCGCCAAACCGATCGCGCCGGCCTCGCCGGTGCCTCCAGCCGTGGGCGACCGGCAGCCACACTGCCGACGGTGGCGATCCCAAGCCGCCGCCGCCACTCGTGATCAAGGCCGTTCTGCGACGGAGGAAGAAGACGTCGCCGGCACTCTTTTCAGGCAAGGGATTGGAGGCCGCCACGGAGGTAGCCCATGGCGAAGGCCATGCCCGCATGCCACGGCGCGGCACAACTCATCTGCGGGGCATGGTCGGGGATGATCACTCCCTCAAACCGGTTCCTCTTCAGGATCGCGAGTACGCGCAAGACATCGACCTCGCCATCGTCGATGAAGGTCTCCTTGTAGTGCGGCACCTTGTCGCGAACGTTGCGAAGATGGACGTATCCGAGACGATGCTGCCGCGCGTACTGATCCACGACGTCGTAGATGTCGCCCTCGGTCATCTCCGCCAGCGAGCCGACACAGAATTCCAGCTGGTTCGACGGGCTCGGATTCAGGTCGATGACCCTCTGGTACATCGAAGGCTGATAAACGAGCCGCGCTTGCCCACGGATCGTCGGCATCGGCGGATCATCGGGGTGCAACGCCAGACGCACCCCGGCAGCCTCGGCGACCGGCAATACCTCCGCGAGGAAGCGCTCCAAGCGCGACCAGAGCTGGGCGTTCGTCACGGGGGGAATCAGGCCGGCATCGCGGGACGGAGCAGAGGAATCCACCACCATGTTCCAGACCAGTCCGTTGGGCATAGGCAGGTCGTATGGCCCCTCCATGCCGACGGACGACGCGCCACCCCGAGCGTAGCTGCCCTTCGTGCGACCCGCCACACCGGCAATCGAGAAGTTGTAGCCCATGATCGGAATCCCGACCTCACCCATGCGGCGGAGAATGGTCTTAACATTCTCGATCTGCTGCGGACGTTTTGGCCCATCCAGCAAGATATCGCCCCAATGTGCTGGATCGAAGTTCTCGATCGCCTCCAGCGTCAGTCCGGCGTCCTCCGTCGCCGCACGCAGCTCGCGCAGCTCGGACACCGTCCAGAGCCGCTCCGGATCACCCGCCAGCCCCCACCCCCAGTCGCTGCCCAGCGGTTGGTCATCCCCGGGCGAGTGCCCGACGCCACCACGGAAATAGTCCACCAGATGGGCGACGATGTGGGTCGCGCCAGCCTGCTTGGCAAAGGCGAAGTTCTCTGCCGTCAGCATGTGGCGATACAGGCCGAGTCCGAGCTTCATGGGAGGAGAGGAGGATTGACGAGATTCGAGGGAAATCGAAACGCCGGCCCGAGACCCGAGACCGCTCGACGATCGTTTCGCGCATCGGCGTCGCCGCAAGCTCCCGAAGGGTCCACGTCCGAGGTACGCAGGGTGATTGGGGCTGACCTCATCGACTAGACGCCCGGCCTCGGCGGGACCGACTTGTGGCGGGAGGGAGCCCCGATCGCGGGAAGCGGGCCACCCGATCGGCGGAACGCGCGCGGAGACATGCCGACCGTGCGCTTGAACAGTTTCGAGAAGCGGTAGGGATCCAGCACGCCGCTCCGCTGCCCCACCTCCGCGATCGAAAGCGTGGTGCCGTGCAGAAGTTCCCGCGCCTCACGCATCTGGCGCTGCAGAATGTAAGCCTTCGCCGACACCCCGAGATGACGGCGGAAGAGCTTCAGGACATGGGAGCGACTGCGGCCGATGATGTGCGCCAATTGCTCCACTGTCGGCGATTCCGTGATGCACCGGTCGATGTACACGAGGAGACGCTGCAATTCCTCCGGACGCCGCTCGGTCGATTGCCCGCCACTGCCGACAAAACGCCCCAGCTCCCGCACGATCAGTAGGCCGAGCGCTCGTGCTTCATCCTCCTGACGGGGCGACTCACGGAACCAGCGTGTCACGTAGTTCAGCAGTCGACCGAGTGATGAATCCGATTCCAAGTGGAGCCGAACCACTCGGTCCAAACCAGGCCACACCGCATCCCGCCGGTCCGGCGAATCGTGCAGCAACTCAGTCTCTTCATGCGGTACATTCGCAACCCAGGGTGCGCCCTCGCGCAGCCACGGCACCACATGCACGTGCGCGGTGAACATCGGCTCACGCTCCCCCGCGAGATACGAGATATGCCTCCCCCAGGGCAGAATATAGAGATCGTGCGGCTCGAGCGAAAAACGTTCGCCGTTCACCTTGAATGATCCGTATCCACTTTTGCACCAGAAGAGACCACGGCTCTGAACACATCCGTTGACGTGCGACTGTCGCGGCGCGAACTGGAACTCTCCCGCCCGGCACACCGCCGGAGTCCCAGACTCGCCCAAGGACCTCGTGCGGCCACTCGGGAGGACGTCCGACTTCAGACTCTTCGCCATGCGGCCGACAGAGTTCGATAAGTCCGCTTTTGTCCATGAGATTCCATGCCGCTGCGCTCCGCCCAGTGGAGGCGAGCGTGGGTCTTCGGCCGCAGCGTCCGCAATTGAACAAGAGTATCCGCCCCCGTCCATTCCGTCCGGGGCCCCGCTTTCGGTATGGTGGACGAAGCCGCAACGCCATCGCCCCGCTTCCGGCGCACGGCCTCCCCCCACCATGAACGCACCCTGCCATCACGTCCGCCGCGCGTCGCGAATCGCGCTTCTCTTCGCCGCCACGTTCTCCTCGCTCCTCGGGCAAGTCGCCCCGCGCACCAATGAATCCACCTCCGAGGTCGTACGACTGGATCCGTTCAGCGTAAGCGCGGGAGCGGACGAAGGGTACAGCGCCAAGTCCAGCGCGTCCGGCCTGGGCTTTGTCGTCGATGTCGCGAAGTTGCCGATCACCGTAAACACCCTCACCCCTGCCTTGCTCGACGATCTGGGCGTGGTCAAAGTGGAGGATGCTCTCCGCTACGTGAGCGGTGTCAGCAACGAGGGCCGCACCTCGAAGACGGAGTCCTACATCCTCCGGGGATTCGTCACCGGCGCCAACCTCCGCAACGGTGAGATCTTCAGCGTTCCGACCGACATCGCCGTCATCGATCGTGTCGAGGTCCTGAAGGGCCCGGCGTCGATTGTCTACGGCGTCGCCGATCCAGCGGGTGTCGTGAACTCCGTGACCAAGAAGGCGTCGATGCGTCGCGCCGCCTCCTCATCGTTGCTGTGGGATGAGTACGGTTCGGCCCGCGCGATCGTGGACGTGAACCAGCCGTTGGTGTCGAACCGCGATGTCCGTCTTGCCGGCCGGTTCGTCTTTGCCCACGGGCGGGAAGGTTTCGCACGCCCGAACGAGTTCCGCGACCGGACAATTTTCGCGCCCAACTTTCGCCTCGAACTCGGCCGCAACACGGTGGTCGACCTCGACCTCCACCACACGAAGGAGAACGGCCGGATCAATCGCATCCAGATTCCGTGGGATCGCGGCAATCCTCCCTACGACGCGAGCATCTTTGCGATCGGCCTCGTACCGGTGACGCGTGACTTCACCTGGGTGACCCCGAACGACGACTGGGACTTCCGCTCCGAGGGGCTCGATCTCCGGGTGACGCAGCACCTCAGCGATCGCCTCACCTTGCAGGTCGCCTTCGTTCGATCCCAGATCGACCGCGAGCACTACTTCAACCTCGGCAATGGTCGCCTCGCGCCCAACGCACAGGGCGAGTACCTCGCAGGCAATACGCAGATGGTCGTTGAGCCGTCCAACATCGACCATCGCGGGCTCTCCGCGAAGCTGTTGTGGGATACCATGATCGCGCGGACCAACCACAAGTTCACGCTGGGCTTCCGCGACAACTGGGACGTGAACTACGAGTACGCGTACTACGACAACGCGGTTCGCGCTGACCCCACGCTGCGCGTGATTGCCGATAGGGCCGGTGGGCGCACGGTGCGTTTCCAAGGAGCGCCGCGCACGGTGTTCCGGCTGACGGATCCGAATGTACTCACGCTCTCGGGCACCACCGCGGCGACCAATCCGAATCCCGTGACCGTGCGCAGCGCCTACGCCTCCGACTACATCACGATGCCAGGCGAGAAGCTGAACCTCCTGCTCGGCGTCTCCTACGTCGACATCGTGACGCAAAAAAAGAGCAAGGTCGTCCCGCAAGCCGGCTTCGTCTACGACCTGGGCCGCGGCGTGGGAGCCTACGGCCTCTACTCGCAGTCGGCCAAGGCCAATGGCCCCGCCAGTACGCTGAACCCAGCGCTCGGCTTCCTCCCGCCGGAGGAAGGCGAAGGCAAGGAGATCGGGCTGCGCTTCGATCCCGCCGCAAGCAAGCTGACGGGAACGCTCGCCCTCTTTGAGATCAAGCGATCCAACATCGTGCAGTTCCTCGGAGGCGGCCTCTTCACGCAGAACAACAACATTCCCAGCGGCGAAGAAATCTCCCGCGGCGTGGAACTCGATCTGATCTATTCCCCGACCCCTGAGTGGACCCTGCTCTTCGCCTACGCCAACACCCGCGCCTACATCAGCCAGCAAGAGATCAGCGTGACCCCGGACTACAATGGGGACGGCGTCTCGGATGCCGTCGGCCTCGATAAGGAGGGCGTCGCCCGGAACGACGTTCGCGTGTGGACTAGCTACCGCCTCGACCAGGTCCCCGCGCTGCGCGGGCTGACGATCGGCGGCGGGCTGACCTGGCGCGAGGGCCCCATCAAGCAGTTCGCGGGCTACATCCAGCGCAAGATCGAGGAGAAGGGCGATCCCACGCGAGTCGATCTCTTCATCGCCAAGCGGATGAAGGTCGCCGGGCGAGAGTTCAAGGCGCAGGCCAACTGGTACAACGCGACGGACGCAAACTACCTCGACCGGCGCGGGTACATCGTGCAACCCTCCACGCTCACGTTCACCCTCGACACCAAGTGGTGAGAAAAACCCCACCGTGACCGACGGCCAATCTCTCGATCCACCGACCGACGGCGGGGGCCCACGCGCCTCCGGAGGCCGCACGCGTGCCGCACGGGCGGCGGTGGGCCGTACACCCGCTGACCGCGATTCCTCGGAAAACCGGCAACTCGCATCACGCTCCAGAGTCAGCCCCCCGCCCACCCCATAGGCCTCATGCCCCGTCCCGCTTCCGCGCCCTCAATCGGGGAACGTCCGAACATCCTGTTCGTGATGACCGACCAGCAGCGCTTTGACACGATCGCCGCGCTCGGTCACCAGCCCGCGCACACCCCCAATCTCGATCGCCTGGTGCATCGTGGCTTCGCTCTGACCAAGGCGTACTCCACGTGTCCGGTGTGCGTACCGGCGCGGTATGGACTCATGACGGGCTACGAACCTTCCCAAACGGGCTGGTTCAGCAACTGGCAGACTGTACCGAACGTTCCGGCAGCGTGCGGCGACTACCTCCCCAAGACGCTCGCGAAGGCCGGCTACCGGACCTTCGGCCTCGGCAAGTTCCACACGGAGCCCAGAAACGAAGACCTCGGATTCGAGGTCCACGAGTATTCAGAGGAGCTCTGGCCGTCTGAGGCCGACTTTCTCGCCGATGACTACGTGCAGTGGCTCCGCTCCCGGTCGACCGACTTCCGCCATCTCGAGCAGGTGCACGGGGAACGCACCGACATGTACTACGCCGCGCAGTGCCGCGCCCAGCCGGCGGAGCTTTGCGTGGAGTCTTGGCTGACGGAGCGCACGCTGGCCCAGTTGGAGACCGGTGATGACCAACGGCCTTTCTTCGGCTTCGTTTCATTCGTCCAACCGCATCCTCCGTTCGCGCCGCCCACCCCCTACAATCGGCTCTTCAACCCCGACGAGATGCCCTCGCCGATTCCCGGCGACGCGCAGATCGATACGGCGGACGACTACCTCGGCTGGATGAACCACGCTGTCTGGGCGGACGACATCAGCGCGGGGCAAGCCCGCCAACTCCGCGCACGTTACTTCGCCTCCATCACGTTCATCGACGACTGCGTCGGACGTATCCTCGATGCCGTCGAACGGCGGAGTGACGCGGACAATACGTTGATCTGCTTCTTCTCCGACCACGGCGACCTGCTCGGCGACCACCGCGCATGGCAGAAAGAAAGCTTCTTCGAGGCCTCGTGCCGGGTTCCCTTCCTCGTCAGCTGGCCTCGCCGCTGGCCAGGTGCGCGGCGCTTTGACGGGCTGACTTCGCTGACCGATCTGTTCAGTCTAGCGACCTCGGCAGCCGGGAACGCTCAGCCGCGCGACGGACAGGATCTCCTCGCCGCGCTGGACGGCAGCACCACGCCACGGACCCATGTGTGCGGCGTGTTCGGATCCCCAGGCACCCCCAAGTTCAAAGCGATGATTCGCGAGGGCGACTGGAAGTACATCTGGCTGGCGAACGGGGGTCGCGAGCTGCTTTTCCACGTTGCCTCCAACCCGCGCGAGGACGTGAACCGCATCGCGACCGATCCGTCGATCGCCACCGCCCTGCGCAGCCGGTTGATCACGACGCTTTCCGATCGCGAGTCCACCCGGGCGGCGCTCGACGGCTTGGCGCTGCGGGCCTTCCCCTTCGCGCCTTTCCCGCGTCAACGCATCAAGCAGTTTGCGCGTGGAATCACCGATTTCGGACAGCGCGGCCCCCTCGGATGACCGCCCCTTCTGCGACGCAGGGTCCCGCATCCTCCGAGCCGCCACTCCCGCTGCGGGTGCGGACGGCCTACGGAGCATCGGCCTTCGGCGAGAACCTCGCGATCAACTCGATCAACCAGCTCGCGAACGCGGTCTTCAACCTCACGCTCGGCGTTCCTCTCCTCTTGGTGGGACTCGCCCTGTCACTTCCCCGGCTGATCGACGTCTTTCTCGATCCCTTCATCGGTAGCTGGAGCGATCGGCTAGTCTCGCGTTGGGGCCGCCGCCGCCCCTTCATCCTCGTTGGCGCCCTGCTCTGTGCCGCGGTTGCCACGCTGATCTGGTATTTTCCCACCGGTCGCTCGGTGACGTTCTACTTCTTCTGGCTGCTCGGCGGCTGCGCGTTGATGTCTGTCGCGTACAGCGTGCTGATCGTGCCGTACGGGGCGCTCGGACTCGAGCTCGTGACCAGCTACCACGAACGCACCGCACTGATGGGCACGAAGTCCATCCTGCATAAGGTCTCCGGGGTCGTGAACCAGTGGCTGCTGAAATGGGTGCGCGAGGCGGGCGAGGGTAACTTGATCGCGGGCGGACGCATCTGCGCTCCGATCATCGGCGCGACGATCGCGCTGCTGGGCGTGATCACCGTGTGGAAGGTGCCGGAACGCCCGAGCACCGCCCCCTCGAAACCCGCCCCGCGCGTCTCCTTGCGAGACAGTTGGACCCTCACGCTGGGTCAGCCGAATTTTCGACGACTCGTCCTCGCTCAGGTCTTCATCTACATGAGTTTCCTCGTGATCGATACGACGGGATTCTACCTGAACGTCTTCTACGTCCACGGGGGCGATATGAGCGCCGGAGCCGCAATGAAGGGCTGGTACGGGATGGCTTTCCAGAGCTGCGGCATCCTTGCCGTCCCATTCATCGTCCGCCTCTCCCGCCGCATTGGCAAACGCACGACGTTTCTCTGGTGCGCGCTCAGCATCGCGGTCGGCGGCGCGGCGAAGTGGTTCTGCTACGTCCCCGGCGCCGGGTGGTGGATCGTGCTGCCGTCGGCGCTGATGGGCCCGGGACTAGTCTCAGCCATGGTGCTGGCACCATCCATGACAGCGGATCTCTGCGACCTGGACGCCGCGACCTGCGGGCGCCGCCGCGAGGGCATGTTCAACTCCGTCTTGGCGTGGGCGGTGAAGGTTTCTGTAACCGGCTCCATCCTCCTTGCCAACGTGGTGCTTCACTTGGTCGGGTGGAAAACCGAGCTGCTCGCGAATCAAGCCGAGTCCACGTTCCTCGCGATGCGCGTGTGCTTCGTTGGCGGCACGGTCGTACTCGCCGTGCTCGCCGCCGCATGCATCTGGCGGTACACCGTAACGCCCCAGGACGTGGAGGATGCCCAACGACGGGCCACCGGCCTTGCCTGAGCGTCCTTCCTCACCCGGCGCCGCCGCCACCCGACCCCCACCCCTCACGGAATCATGAATCACCGGAAGCCTCCACCCTGGCCGTTTCGTGAGGTGATGCGTCGCACGGTTGGAGCTTGCCCCGCACTCCCGCGCCCTTCTTACCCAAGCCCATGATCCGTCAAGCGTTCGTGATGTCAGTCAATCCCGGACAGGAGGCGGAGTACGCGCACCGCCATCAGCCGATCTGGCCCGAGTTGGAGCGCACGCTCAAGGAGCACGGCGTGCACAACTATTCGATCTTTCTCTGTGCCTCATCCCGCCAGCTCTTCGCCTACGCGGAAATCGAAAGCCCCGAGCGCTGGAAGAAGATCGCGCAAACCGAGGTCTGCCAGCGGTGGTGGCGCTCCATGAGTCCATTGATGCCCAGCGGCCCCGACCACCGACCGATCTCCGAACCGCTGCGCGAGGTCTTCCACCTCGACTGAGGTCAACCGCCCTCCGCCGCCGCGCGCACCGAGGAGCCCTCGGTTAACGCTTTCACCGAACTGCCCCCTGGACCGCGACCCCGAACCGACCCCTCCATGAACCCCTCCCCGACCTCCTTGACCAGCCGGTTCACGCAACGCGCAGCTGCGACTTCCACGGTCGGCCTCGGTCCCCGGCGCGGCGAGGTCTCTCCGCTGATCCGCCTGCCTGCGGCGGGCTGGCTCCTCTGCGCCATCGCTCTCCTCCTGCAGGCAAACATCGCCCTCGCCGCACCCGTCAAGCTGCACGACGAGCCGCCCATCCGCATCACAAAGGTCGCACCCGGGGTGCTGCTGGTCGACTTCGGTCGCGTCGCCTTCGGCAATCTCCGGTTCTCCCCGCCGGCGGGAGCGGGCGGCGCGCTCACCTTTCACTTCGGAGAAGCCTTGCGGGGCGGTCGCATCGACCGCAAACCGCCCGGATCGGTGCGCTATGCTTCAGTGAGCATCCCCACCATGCCATCCGTCCCGTTCGTCGTCGCACCCGCCGCCGACGCGCGCAATACGCGCCAGGTCGCACCCGACGAGAAACCGGACAAGTTCGGTCACATCGCCCCATCGGCGGTCCTGACCCCGGCGTCCTGGGGAGTGGTACTGCCCTTCCGCTGGGTGGAGATCGAGGGCTGGACCGGAGACCTTCCGCCCGAGAGCCTGTGCCGCCAGTCCGCCTTTGCCGCGAACTGGGACGACACGGCTGCTGCGTTCCACTCTTCCGACCCGCTCTACAATCGAATCTGGGACCTTTGCCGCTACTCGATCAAGGCGACCACCTTCGCGGGCGTGTATGTCGATGGCGACCGAGAACGCATCCCGTACGAGGCAGACGCCTACCTCAACCAGCTCTCGCATTATGCCACCGACAACGACGCTCAGTTTGCACGCGACACCTACGATCACCTGATGGCGAATCCGACGTGGCCGACCGAGTGGGCCACGCACATGATTTTCATGGCCCACGCGGATTGGATGCAATGGGGCGACCCCCAGTGGCTCAGGCCGCGCTATGAAGCGCTGAAGTCAAAGCTGCTGCTCGAGCGCGCTCGGGCTGATGGATTGATCACCAGCACGCCAGCGCACATCCGCAAGGGCGACCTCGTCGACTGGCCCATGACCGAGCGCGATGGCTTCGAATTCACGCCGGTGAACACGGTCGCAAACGCGTTCTACCTCCGCGGGCTGACGCTTATGGCGGAGCTCGCGCGGGCGCTCGGGCACGAGACCGATGCAGTCGAATTCGCCCGCCGCGAGCACGTGGCCCGCGCCGCATTTCAGGAAAAACTCTTCGATGCCAACCGCGGCGTCTACCGCGACGGCGAGGGCACCGAGCACGCGGCCCTTCACTCCAGTCTTTTCCCACTCGCCTTCGGCCTCGTTCCGGAGTCCGAGCGCCCCCGGGTGACGGCGTTCGTGGTCTCGCGGGGCATGGCTTGCTCCGTCTACGCCGCACAGTACCTGCTCGAGGCCCTCTTCGAGAACGGCGCCGCGGACGCCGCGCATGCGCTCATCACCGCCCCGGGTGACCGCAGCTGGCGCCACATGGTCGAGAGCGGAACCACGATCACCTGGGAAGCCTGGGATCAGCGCTACAAGCCCAATCAGGATTGGAACCACGCCTGGGGCGCGGCACCCGCGAACCTTTTTCCGTACTTCGTCGTGGGTGCCCGCCCCCTCGCCCCGCGCTGGGCACGCGTCCGCGTCTGCCCCCATCCCGGGCCGCTCACCGAGGCAAGCGGCACGATCCCGACTCCCCACGGTCCGCTGCTCGTCCGCTGGACCAAGACGAACTCGTTCCAACTCTCGATCACAGTGCCGGCAGGAATGACGGCAGAGATCGCCCTTCCGGTGAGTCCAAATTCGAGCGGTGTTCGGCGCGGCAACCAAATCATCCCGGCACGCCGCGTGGCGGATCGTTGGGTCGTTGCCGATGTACCGCCGGGAACGCACGCCTTCGAAGTCCACTGAGACTCCCTGGACCATGAGACGTCTTCCAATCGCCACTCTCTTCCTCGCACTGGTCGCCTTGCCCGTCTGGTCCGCGGTCGCGGATCAGCCCCCGCTCAACATCCTGGTGCTGTATGCGGACGACTGGCGAGCCGACACACTGGGCGTCGCCGGCAACCCCATCGTCAAGACCCCCCACCTCGATCGCCTCGCGGCCGACGGGCTGCGCTTCCGCCACAACTACGTCACGACATCAATCTGCGGCGTGAGCCGGGCGTCGCTCCTGACCGGTCAATGGATGTCGCGACATGGCAATCCCGCCTTCGCCATGTTCAAGACCCCGTGGTCCGAGACCTACCCCGGCGTGCTTCGATCGCACGGCTACCGGGTCGGACACATCGGGAAGTGGCACAACGGCAAGTTCCCCGCCCAAGCCTATGATTTCGGCCGTTCGTACCAGACGACGCACTGGCAGACGCAGCCGGATGGGTCGCAGATCCACGTCACCCAGAAGAACGAACAAGATGCCCTCGAGTTTCTCCGCACGCAGCCGTCCGGCCAGCCCTTCTGCCTGACGGTCGCCTTCTTCGCGCCGCATGCCGAAGACGCGAATCCACGCCAGTACCTGCCGCAACCGACGAGCAGGGCACTCTACGAAAATACCACCATCCCAGTCCCAGCCACGGCATCCGCGGATGCGCTGCGCCGACTCCCCCCATTCATCCAGGACGAGAAGAACGAGGGACGGGTCCGTTACCACCTCCGCTTTGATACCCCGGAGAAGTACCAGGAGATGATGAAGAACTACTACCGCCTGTGCACCGAAGTGGATGCTGCGGTCGGCCGCATCTTGGAGGACCTCCGCGCGCGCGGCCTGCTGGACCGCACGCTCGTCGTCTTCACGAGCGACAACGGCTACTTCCACGGTGAGCGCGGGCTCGCGGACAAGTGGTACCCCTACGAGGAGAGCATCCGCACGCCCCTGATCGTGCGCGATCCGCGCCTGCCCGCCGACCACCGGGGACGCTCCGTCGACGCAATGACGCTCAATGTCGACCTTGCTCCGACCTTCATCGCCGCAGCCAAACTGGCTCCCCCGAGCGGGATGCAGGGCAAGGACCTCTCTCCGCTCTATCTTTCCGCAGGTCCGCCCGACTGGCGCACCGAGTTCTTCTACGAGCACGCGACCATCCGAAACATCGCCTCCATCCCGTCGTCAGAGGCGCTCGTTCGACGTGAGGTCAAATACATCTACTGGCCGGACTTCGGGTACGAGGAGTTGTTCGACCTGACCACCGATCCGGCGGAGACGCACAACCTCGCCGATCATCCCGACCGAGCCAAAGTGCTCTCGGAGTTACGCGCCCGCTTCAGAGAACTCAAACGACAGGCCCCCTAGCGCGGCCACAAAAGGCAGTCGACCCGTGCCAACCGGTGCCCTCTGAGGCCGCCGCGCAGCCAAGATGATCCGTGAGACCTTGGACACGCAGCCGAATGATTCCCAGTTGACGAAAAACCGAGCGTCGGCAGCGTCCGCTGAAACCGAACTTTGGAGTCAGGCCTCTCGGAATCTAAGTTCCTTTTAGAGAAGCACTTCCTCAGATGGTGGACCTTACTGGACTCGAACCAGTGACCTTTTCCATGTCAAGGAAACGCTCTAACCAACTGAGCTAAAGGTCCGCGAAAACTGAGCTGCAAAGTAAGCAGGAACAGGGGCGGGGCGCGCAAGGAAAAAGCTCAGCCAAGCGCGATGCGGAAGAAGGCGGCCGCCCGCTCCCGATCACGCCCGATCTGCGCCCGCAATTCGCCGAGGTCCGCGAATCGCTGCTCTGCCCGCAGGAAGTACAGCCACTCCACCTCCAACGTCTCTCCCGAGTCGAAGGGACAGGATCCGAGGAGGTGGACTTCGAGACGAGGTGCCGTGGACTGCTCCACGGTCGGCCGGAGTCCGTAATTTGCGACTCCGGGAAGTCCCGGCTCCATCGCCAACGCATCCGCCCGGCGCACCCGTACCGCGTACACGCCGAGGCGCGGCCGCAGTTCCGGATCCCAGGGAAGATTCAACGTGGGAAAGCCGATTGTCCGGCCGAGTTGTTTGCCTGGGGTCACCACGCCCTCGCTTCGGTAGGGCGAGCCCAGCAGCTCGTTCACGCGCTCGATCTCCCCCGTCTCCAGCAGTCCGCGGATCCGCGTGCTGCTCACCCGCTCCCCACCGGATACGACACTGGGCGCCACCGCGACTTCGATACCGAGACGACGTCCCTGATCGACGAGAAACGCCGCATCCCCTCGACGGTTCCGCCCGAAACGCCAGTTCTCGCCGATCGCCACCGCTCCGAGTCCCGGCAGCAGGCGCTGCAACCGTGGAAGAAAGTCTTCCGCCTCCAGCGCAGCAAACTCCGTCGTGAAGGGCTCAACAATCACGTGATCCACGCCCAATCCCAGCAAAGCCCGCGCGCGTGAGGCCAGTGGGAGCAGCAGACGTACCGGATCCGCTGGACGAAAAAGGCGACTGGGATGCGGATCGAACGTGAGCGCCAGCGCGCGCCCACCGCTGCGGCGGGCCCACTCCACGGCCGCCCCGACGACGGCACGATGGCCACGATGGACGCCGTCAAAGACGCCGATCGCCACCGCCCGCGGCCCCGGAGGCAGCGACGCAGCGGCCGCCAGTCCGTACAGCACACGCTCCACGTTCACAGGGCAAAACCGGGCGGAACCGCGTCCCGCACTGAAATCAAACGCTCCGCGATCTCCGTACGCGACATCGCTTCAAACTGCTCGATGGTCACCGCCTTCTCCACCCGGAAGGTGTGCGTCGCCGTGCGGCGCAGGGCGGATAGGTGACCGCCGCAGCCCAATTTGTTGCCGAGGTCATGCGCGAGCGTGCGCACGTAGGTGCCCTTGCTGCAGCGCAGACGAAAATCCAGCTCCGGCGGTGCAAATCGGGTCAGTTCCCAGCTCATCACCCGGATGAAGCGCGGCTCCCGCTCGATCTCCTCGCCTTTGCGCGCCGACTTGTAGAGGGGCACACCGTCGATCTTGATCGCGGAGAACATCGGCGGCGTCTGGTACTGGTCGCCAAGGAAGGTGGCGATCGCCGCATTGACCTGCGCTTCCGTCAGCGGGGGCACCGGGCGGGTCTCCACCACTTCTCCCTCCGCATCCTGGGAATTCGTCGACACGCCGAGACGGATCGTGCCCGTGTACTCCTTGTCGAGGCTGATCAGGAACTGCGACGCGCTCGTGGCCTTGCCCACCAGCATGATCAGCAGCCCCGTCGCCATCGGATCCAACGTTCCGGCATGTCCGATGCGCTTCATCGCCAGCTTGCGCCGTACCCGTGCGACGACGTCGTGCGAGGTGTGATCGCTCGGCTTGTCGATCAGGAGGATGCCTTCAAGTTCCTTGGCGGGGGCAAGCATGGTCAGAGAGAACGGCGGGCCGCATCACGAAGGGCGAGGCGCTCCGCCAGCGCGCTTTCCAGACGGGCTCGAAATCCGGCGGACGTCTCGCCGCGCAGGCTCAGGCCCGCGGCGCAGGCATGACCCCCGCCGCCGAACAAGCCAGCTACCTGATCCAGCCGCAGCGACGGATCCTTGGCCCGCAGACTCGCCTTCACGCCGTCGGGTCGCTCCTCAATGAGCACGCCCACGTCGACGCCCTCGATGCCGCGGGCGTAATCCACCAAGCCTTCCGTATCTTCGGCGCTCGTGCCCGTCTCCTGGAACACTCCGAGCGGCAGCGTGCCGATGCAGACGCGTCCGTCGCAGCGACGCTCAAAACTGCCGAGGAAGCGGCGGAGCAATTCCACGCGTCCGGGACTCTCCTGCTCAAAAAGCTCCTGCCCAATGTCCGCTGGCCGCGCACCGCGCGCCACCAATTCGGCGGCGAGCAGGAAGGTTTCGCGCGTCGTCGATTGGAAGCGGAACTGGCCGGTGTCGGTCACGATACCGACGTAGAGGGCCTGAGCCGTGAGCGCGTCGATCGGGAGTCCCGCATCGAGGAACAGGCGGGCCAGAATCTCACACGTCGCCGAGGCGCGCGTCTCGATCAGGTTGTACTGGGCGAAGCCTTCGTTCGAGAGGTGGTGATCGATGTTGCCCAGCGGGCCCGGCAGCCGTGCCCGCAGCTTCTCGCCGGCCCGGAGGTGGTCGGCGCAATCGACGAAGATCGCCGCCGGATCACCGGAAAGACCGGCTGCCGGCGTGAAGGTCAGGTCCCCCACAAGAAAAGCGAGACGGCGCGGCACCGGATCGGCGTTCGCGCAGACCACGGGATGACCCAGCGTGCGCAGCACGCGGGCCAGCGCGACCTGCGAACCGATGCAGTCGCCGTCCGGACGCGCGTGCCCCACGACCGCCACGGGGCGCGTGCCAAGGTCAGCGAGCAGGCGCTGGAACCGCTCGGAGAGCGAAGGGGAGACAGCGGCGGGAGCGTCCATGAGCGTGACCCGGATCCGTGGGCCGGGCTCTCAGGCGGACGGACCACCCTCGGGCGTCGGCCGCGCGCGACGACGCTCGTCGTCCTCGATCGCATCGAGGAGTTGTTGAATGCGCGCGCCCCGCTCGCCGGACTCGTCCAGCACGTACACCCAGCGCGGGTTCCACTTCAGGATGACCCTGCGACCCAACTCGCGGCGGATCTCTTCGGAGTGGCGGCGCAGCCAGCGCAGACGGTCAACCGCGAACTCCGGGGTGCCAATCACGCCGATGTGGATGCGCCCTGTGCGCAGATCGTCGTCGACGTCCACCGCGGTGACGGTGATCGTCACGGCCTCCTCCCGGTACTGCCGGTGCAGGTAGTCGCTGAGCTCGCGTTGGACGAGTTCGTTGATGCGGAGGCTGCGGTTCGACACGGGAGGAAAGGCGTTGAGGAGTGCGAAAGAAGGCGGACGCCCCACCCCACCGCGCCAGGAAAGAACCCGGAGCGGCGGCGAAGGCGGCGACGCGGATTAGAGGGAGGCGCGGACCTTCTGGACCTCGAAGACCTCGATGGCGTCGCCGATCTCGTAGCCGTTGAAGTCGCCCAGCTTGATACCGCACTCGAGCCCGGCGCGGACCTCGTTGGCGTCGTCCTTGAAGCGCTTGAGCGTGTCGACCTTGCCCTCGAACACGATCTCCTTCTTGCGACGGAGACGGGCGCGCGAGTTGCGGGTGATCTTGCCCTCGGTGACGAGGCAGCCGGCGACAAACCCCTTGGCCAGCGGGAACGTCGCGCGCACTTCGGCGGCGCCGGTGCGGACCTCCTTGATGTCGGGATCGAGCAAGTCGGCCATCATCTCGCGCACCTTGTCGGCGAGCTCGTAGATGATCCCGTAGGTCTCGACGCGCACCCCGTGGTGCTTGGCGAGCGGGGTGACGCCGTTCTCGAGTTTCGTGTTGAAGCCGATCACGATCGCGCCGGCGGCGCTGGCCATGAGCACGTCGTTCTTCGTGACCAAGCCGACGTCCGTGGAGACGATTTCGAGCGAGACCTTGTTGCTCTTGATCGCCTCGAGCACGGTGCGGACGGCCTCGGAAGAGCCGAACACGTCGGTCTTGATGATGAGCTTGAGCGTCTTGGCCTGCGTGGCGGCGATGTCGGCGAACAGCTGCTCGACGGAGACATTCTTCGGCTGCGCGGCGACGGTCGAAGCCTGCTTGCGCTGCTGCTGCTCGACTTCCTCGGCGAGCTTCTCCGCCTCGCGGGGATTCTTGACGGCGCGGAACTGCGTGCCGCTCTCCGGAGCACCCGACCAGCCGATGATGCGCACGGGCGTGGAGGGAGGAGCCTCCTTCAGTGTGTTCCCCTGATCGTCGAACATCGCGCGGATCTTGGCCCAGTGGGCGCCGCAGATCAGGGAATCACCGACGCGGAGCGTGCCGCGCTGTACGATCACGGTCGCAAGCGGGCCGCGACCGACGTCGATCTGCGACTCGATGATGATGCCCGATGCCTCACCCTTCGGGTTGGCCTTGAGCTCAAGCACGTCCGCTTGGAGGAGAATGTAATCGAGCAGTTCCGGGATGCCGTTGCCCTTGATCGCGGAGACCGGGACGGTGATGGTCTCACCACCCCAATCCTCGGGAGCGATCCCGCGTTCCTGCATCTGCGACTTCACGCGGTCGAGATTGGCGCCCTTCACGTCCATCTTGTTGACGGCGACCATGAGCGCGACCTTGGCGTTCTGCGCATGCTTGAGCGCCTCGTCGGTCTGCGGCATGAAGCCGTCATCGGCGGCGACCACGAGGATCGCGACGTCGGTGACATTGGCGCCGCGAGCGCGCATCTTGGAAAACGCGGCGTGGCCCGGCGTATCGAGGAAAGTGATGCGGCGGTTGGAGTGCTCGACCTGGTACGCGCCGATGTGCTGCGTGATGCCACCGGCCTCGCCGGCGGCGACGTTGGCCTTGCGGATCGCGTCAAGCAGGGACGTCTTGCCGTGGTCGACATGGCCAAGGATGCACACCACGGGCGGCCGCGGCACGAGATTGGCGGTTTCGTCGACGGTCGGCTTCTGCTGCTTCGCCTTCTCCTTCTCCTTCGCGGCGTGCTGGGAGGCGACGTCACCGCGGTGCTTCACCTCGAGCACGAAGCCATGCTTCTCGGCCACCCGGATGGCGACCTGCTCGTCGAGACTCTGCGTCATCGACGCGAAGATCCCCATCTCCATCAGCTCGGAGATGAGCTTGAACGGCTTGAGTCCGAGGGCCGTGGCGAAGTCGCGCACGAGCACCGGGGGCTTCATGTGAATGATCTTGATGTCGCCCTGCTGGGAGAACGTCGCCACCGGCACGGCCGGAGCGGCGGGTGAGGCTAGCGGCACCGGACCGGAACCGGCCGGACGCGCGGTGGCGAGCGGCAGCGGAGGCGTCGCGACCGGGCGGGACGGCGTCGGCGCGGACGGCGGAGCCAGCGGCGGCGGCGCGCTCACGGGGGCGGGAGCCGAGACGACTGGCGGGCGGATCGGCGGCGGGGCCACCGG
>JACCDT010586295.1_pt1 | contig 23827 bp, 42 predicted proteins | sample 7446291 | NCBI WGS metagenome assembly JACCDT01 (sample SAMN15323446, study PRJNA562643) | freshwater metagenome | isolation source: river surface water | place: USA:Blue River Watershed | collected 2017-08-17 | reverse complement strand
GCACAGGAGAAAATTGTTTGGCGAACAACCCACTCTCGCCAATCAAATTTCCTCGGGTCACCTGACTAGTCAGGGTCGGAATTCCTTTAACGAAGTTTTAACGTTTCAAATTTGGTATTACAATATAATGGGTTTATCTTTGTATCCTAAATGAAACATATATGAAAATGATTATTGATTTTGTCTTCGGAGTTCGTAAACATGGTGAACCTATCAACATTGTGAATTGTGTTGTTACTCGTGAAATGAATTTCCAAGATTTTGAAAATTGGTGTAAGGAATTTAATGTCGGTTGTAGAACTGATAGGTCTAAATTTTCTTTCATCCATTAACAAAACTTTAACAAGGATAATTTGGAATAAAGTTATCCTTGTTTTACCTTCACATTCTAAATCAAACAATATATGACAAAGAAAATTTTCAGAAACAAGTATTTTGAGTTTAATTTCATCCCTTATCTTAACGTAGGTATCGGTTATGAGGATAAGGAACTTTACATTGGGTTTTTGTGTTTTATGGTGGAAATCCATCTTTGGATGATTATCCCGAATAAAAGACTGAAAATGGGAAGTCCACAAAAATTTTAAATCATGGTGTTTCATAGGTTATACTCCCCGATGTTTCTACATTGGGGATTTTTTATTTTACAACTTCCCGTATGAGAAGTCAAAAGTCGATTCGATCCATCAGTTTTTGTTTGGCGAACATGGTATCCATTCAAGGTCGGGTCGCCAATCAAATTCCCTCGGGTCACCTGACTCAAGTTGACGGGAATTCCTTTAACGAAGTTTTAACAAAAAATATTTGTCATCATAATATAATTGTATTACCTTTGTACTCTAAATCAAACTATATGAATCAATCTTTTTGTTTTTTTATGATGGTCACACAAATGGTTTTGTTCTCCGTATTTGTAATGGGTATCGTTTATCTTATCGGACATCAAATTTTCCATTCAATTAAAAGTAAAACGAGTTAGTCTGTCTGTTCTATTTTTCATATTTAAAATTTTCCCCCGACGTTTCTACGTTGGGGGTTTTTATTTTGTAGTACACACGAGGAGTCTGTGAATTCCAGCCCTGATCATGGAAGAATTTGTTTGGCGAAGTCTATCGTATTGGTATGTTTATCAATGTCTTACATCGGCCAAACAAAAATCGACGCTGTCTTCCGGAAGATCAGGGGTGAATTCCTTTAACGAAGTTTTAACAATTAATATTTGGTGGAATGAAATAAGGGATATATCTTTGTATCCTAAATCAAACAATTATGAATCACTACGGAAAAAAAATTCAGGACTTGAACGAAAAGGAAACCGAACTCTTGTTGATTGACGTTATGTTGGTCAAAACATTCGAAAGGATGGTGGTTGATGACGTTCCTTTCAAGGAACAACTTTCTTCAATCAGAATGGGTGGACACCTCTCCGAGATGAGGATGGAAAAGTGTAAGGAACTTATGGGTGAAGTTACCCAAGAAGAAGTTGAGGATAGTGTTTACTCCTTTATGGGATTTTTGAAGGACAAAAGGTCTAACACAAAAATCTTCAAAGATGAGGAAGTGGAAAAAGAAGAGTACAATTTTAATTGGAATTAAGTAGGTGTTTTTCAAAGGTTAGTCACCCCGACGTTTCTACGTTGGGGTTTTTTTATTTTACACCCGAACCTACTGTGGGACAGAAGACGAATTCGGAAAATTGTTTGGCAAATATGGTCGAGACGGCCAAACAAAAAATCCACGGGGACGTACAGTAAATCAGGGTTAACAAAGGTTTAACGTTTCAAATTTGGTATTACAATATAAAGGTATTACCTTTGTAGTCTAAATAAAATATATGAATAACATTGTCGGTAAAAGAATTAAATTGATTCAGATGAATGACCCTTACCCCGTTGAACCCAACACTACGGGAACTATATCATGGGTGGATGACCTCGGACAAATCCATGTCATATGGGATAATGGTAGAAGGTTGTCCGTAATACCCGAAGAAGATGAATTTGAGATATTTGAAAATTAGTTTGTATATTTGTAACCAATTAAAATTTGATATATTATGTTGATTAAATTGACTTATTACGGAACGAATCGGGCGACACTCGTAAATTTGGACAACGTTGAAAGTGTTTATCAAGTGTTTGACAAACATCAAAAGAGATTCTCAACCAAGATTTGTTTTAGAGGGAACGATTCCTTTATCAATGTTGAAGAAGATTTGAAAACGATTATGGAAATTCAGAAGGATGTTTCTATTGGGAACTTCCAAGATGTTGACGATATTGGTACTCCGACTATTGAGGAAAGATTTGAGGATTCCTATTATAGGAATGAAAAACAATATCAACCTCGTAATAGAGAACGGAATTACAACTCCCAAAACTCGTACAACAATAATATGTGGTAGTTTTTTTTGAAATATATATGTCTACTCCCCGATGTTTCTACATTGGGGATTTTTTTTTGTCTGTACCACCCGACGGTGCGGATCTGATCAGATCCCTGTATTTTGTTTGGCGAACGTATGACACCAGCCAAACAAGTTGTGTTCAGGGACGACAGGTGGATCCCTGAAAAAATCCTTAACGAAGTTTTAAGAAAAAACATTTGGTATTACAATATAATTGTATTACCTTTGTATTCTAAATAAAACAAACCTGGGGACAGAGACATCTGAACACAACTTATCATGAACTACTACGGAAAAAAATCAAATGAATTGACAGACCTTGAAAAAGATTTAGTACACGTAGATACTCGTCTATGTCTTTCAATGTCAATGTATCTAAGGGGTGAAAGTTTAATTAGTGGAAATCCTCAATATGATATGACAAGTGGAACCCAAGAAGACATTAGAGAAAAATTTTACACAAGAGCAAGTATTATTTCTGAAATCTTAGGTATTGAAAATCCAAATGAGGAAACAATCTTTGGAATTATTGAAAAAACACCATATAGTATTCAAAACTTTTGTGTTGAATATACAACACGTATGGGTCAACCGAACGATATCTATTATCACTTTTGTGTGAAATGTAATGAAGAGAGAGAACTTGAATTGGTTTAAAAACGAACCCTCACCGAAAGGTGGGGGTTTTTTATTTGTATTCAATCTTGAGTCTGCGACCGTGATCAAATCATCGGATTTTGTTTGGCGTGTGTGTAGGTTGCCAAACAAATTCCAAACCGGGTGATCCCTGATCCTGACTTTAACAAAACTTTAACAACTTATATTTGGTAGTCTCACTTTAACATGATTTTAACAAAATAAATTTGGTGGTCTCAAATGTTAAAATAATCTTAAAGTCCAAAAATATGTTTGTCCGATTCATATAAAGATATTATCTTTGTATCCTAAATCATTTACACCATGAGTACACAAGTTATCGTCCCCCACGTTGATTGGGTTTCCGTTCTGAAAAATGAATTGGAGAATATCAACACCCCGACCTTTGTATCTTTGATTTCCAAAGTTCCCGTTGAGATGAACAAGTACGAGGACTATTGGATTTTTAACCACGAGGGTAAAAGGAAAAAGAATCCTAACCCAAATCCAAATCCTTATTACCACGAGGGGGTTTACAATCTTTCCCGTAAATACAAAATCGTTACGGGTTTTGACTATGTCAAATCCGTTAATCGTAGGAGGGAAAATGAGGGGGTTGAGGAAACTTTTGAGGGTAAGGAAAATTGGTTCAATGTAATTTCCAAAGGTTTGGTTACTGACAAATCTACGGGTAGTAAGTTTTATTTCCGTTATCAGTACCAACTTGATAGTACATTGGAACAAGAGTTCTTCTATCAAAATGACCGAATCGGTAGGGGGATGTTTGAGAAATTTGAGAAAGATAGGGGTAATTATGAGAATCAAGGGGTGGATGACCCATGTAGGTTTCAAGTTTGTAACCTTGACCATATCCTTGAACTGACAATCAACGGAACGAAATATGTGAGGGGTTAACCCTCACTTTTCCCGAAAGTAACCCTCACCGAAAGGTGGGGGTTTTTTATTTGTAGTACATATTGGGAACATAGGGAACCACAGGGACGAGTCAGGCTCGGATGTTGTTTGGCGAAAGGGAAACCAAACATTCGTATGACACTCGCCAAACAATATTATAAACCCGTCTTCCTGATCCTCGTTTTAACGAAGTTTTAACTAAAAATATTTGGTAGTCTCAAATGTTAAAGGAATATTAAAATAGGTAAAAAAATAAAAATAAATTTCCTATTTTAAATATAAATGTATTACCTTTGTACCCTAAATCAATCACACATGATGACACTCGAACAAGTTAAGGACGAAATCTACAACCACATTACCCAAGAGTACAACATGGGGTTACCACCCCATGAAAGTTGGGAATCCATTGATGAGGACTTTGAGGGTTACACCGATAGTCAATTCTCACTCGAGGACATCCAAGGTTGGATTTTTGACCAAGTTATGGAGGAATGGTGGAAAGACCACCCTGAAGTATCTGATGAGGAAGAGGACGAATAGTCCTCTACTTTTTCTAATACTTACCCCCGACGTTTCTACGTTGGGGTTTTTTATTCCCAATGGAGTCCCGTGACCCTGGTGCTCGTGAAAATTGTTTGGCGAAAATGACACACACGCCAAACAAAAATCGACGCTGTCGTCCAGGATGATCAGGGGTGAATTCCTTTAACGAAGTTTTAACAAAATAAATTTGGTAGTTTGATATAAACGTATTATCTTTGTATTCTAAATAAAATAATTTTTATGAAACGATTTTCATTTCCGTTCAGTGATTTGATGAACCATTATGAACAAATGGGATTATTCAAGTATGTGATGGAGTCTTTTGGAGAGTATTATTATGATGTTGAGGACAAGTCTAAGTTCCCTTCAGAAAGTGAATACAAAACATTCATCAAACACTTGAAGGATGACCAAAGATTTTACAAGGGTAAGTTCGAAGATGATGGGTGTAAGTATAGTTATTTTGTAACCAAAAGAAATTACAAAAATAATTTTGGTGATACAATATAATTGTATTACCTTTACATTCTAAATTAAACAACATGAAAAAAGATTATGTTTCAGAAAAAGTTATCGGTGACCACAAAGTAAGGGTATTTTATGATGAAAGTCCTGATAGTCCTCGCGAATGGGATAACATAGGTACAATGATTTGTTTCCATGGAAGGTACAATTTGGGTGATAAACATAGTTATGACCACAATTCGTATTCAGGTTGGGAAGAAATGAAGAAGGATATTATTGATACTGAAAATGTTCATACTATTCTCCCGTTGTATTTGTATGACCATAGTGGAATTACAATTAACACTACGGGATTCAGTTGTAGTTGGGATAGTGGACAAGTTGGTTGGATTTTCGTATCAAAAGAAACGGTAATGAAACAAGGTATTGACGAAACAAGGATTGAGGAATATTTGAAAGGTGAAGTTAAAATTTATGACCAATATCTTCGGGGTGACGTTTATGGATATGAAATTGTTAAGGTGACCATTTGTGACCTCGGACATGAACATGAAGAAGTTATTGATAGTTCGTATGGGTATTACGATGAAAATGATTGTATGGAAAATGGGGTTGATTATCTTGTCAGTTGTGTTGTTTGAAATAGAAACTCCCTCACCGAAAGGTGGGGGATTTTTTTTTCGTATTACGTCCTGAACCGTCGAGTCCTGATTCTGTCGGATGTTGTTTGGCGAAATGGACACCAAACATTCGTATGACACCAGCCAAACAAATTGTATCCTGTGGATCCACGGTGGAACCCCAGAATTCCTTTAACAAAGTTTTAACGATTAATATTTGGTGGGTATATATAAAAGTTTTATCTTTGTATCCTAAATCAAACATTATGGTAAAAGAAATTCAGTTCTACATTGATGACGTTTCAGATGACGTTACACTCGAAACACTTAACGGGGATAGTGTTGAAAATTCCCAATTTTATGAAGAATTGGTAAATAAGATTAGGGGTCAGAAGTGGTTCATTGAGGGTAATAAGACTGAAGGTGTTATTACTTTTCATTCCGATTTCGATATTTCGATTGATTGGAAGTCAATCCAAATGGGAGATGATTGGGATTCAGACATTGAAGAAAATCACTCTCAAGATTGTATCATTAACCCCGATACGACCACATTCAAAACGATTGAATTCTAATCAAACTTTAATCCCCTCAAATATTTTGGGGGGATTTTTTTTGGTAGTTTAATATAAATCATTTACCTTTACATTCTAAATCAAACAATATGAACAACATTTTTTCGGGTTTCAACAAGGCATTTTTCAAATCAAGTAATGACATTACATGGTATGACCAATCGGGTATTATGGAATTGGGTGACCATAAAGTTGTTATCTTTGAAATTGATGATGTTGGTACTCGTGACCATTACAATGGTTATCGGGTTAAGGTACTCAATAAAAACGAGGGTGTAATCGAACAAAAGTTTTTCAAGTTTCAACACCACTTGGAGTTTAACCATAGGAGTGAAAGAGATAAGTATTACCACGTTTGGTTAAACAATGGTAACTTTGAATGGTATATCAGTAGACCTAAAAATACGATGGTGATGGTTAACACGATGATGGATTGGGTTAATAAGTTCAAGTAATTTGGTTAGTTAACATGGATAGTCCACCCTGACGTTTCTACGTCGGGGTTTTTTATTTGTAGTACACATTAAAAAAATCAGGAACCTCAGGGACGAGTCAGGCTCGGATGTTGTTTGGCAAACACGTATGACACGCCAAACAAAAATCGACGCTGTCGTCCAGGTGATCAGGGTGGAAAACCCTTAACAAAGTTTTAACAAAAAATATTTGGTGGGTATATATAAAAGTTATATCTTTGTATCCTAAATCAATCACGTATGACAACAAAAGAAAATGTCCTCCTCGTCCTTGACCTTCAGAAGTCCCAAGTTCGTGAATCCTTTCCTTCAATCTTTAGTAGGGAAGATGTCCTCACCATTCTTGATGGTATTGAAGACCAAGTGAAGTCAATCGAAAGTAATGAATCGGTTGGTGGTAATGTTGAATTTAAACTCAACGAACTTGTGAAACAAATCAAAGAGAATGTCCAAGACACTATTGAAAATTATGATTTTGATGGTGAAATTGAAATTGAACTGAACCACAGACGTGAAATCACAACAGAGTTTGATTCGAGTAATTTGTGGAGTGAAGTTAAGTACTCTATTGAAAACACAATGGATGAATTCATTGAGGAATTGACGGAAGTACCCGATGAAGTTGAAAATCCCGAATAAATCCGTAGGTACGGATTTTGACCCTCACCGAAAGGTGGGGGTTTTTTATTTGTACCCGTATCTTGAGTCTGTGCCCGGATCAGATCCCTGTGTTTTTGTTTGGCAAACCTACACACACGCCAAACAATTTCGGTTCAGGGACGACAGGTGGATCCCCTGATAAAAATAATTTGAAATAAAATAAAAATAAATTTGGTTTATACCTGAATTGGTTTTATCTTTGTGTTCTAAATTAATTATTATGAACGAACGTATTACAGACCTTCTTAATCAGACAAACCTGAATTGGACCGTTAGAAAAGAAAACCTTCAAACGGAGTCAGGTATCCTTTTGAGTAATACATCGGCTATTGTACGTGAGGACATTAATGTTCCTTTGTCGGTGTGTTCAGAATCTTATCATCCGTTTCAGAATCACGAACTTCTTGAACTTCTTGACAAGGTGTCAAGACAAACTGGACTTCCAATTCACAAAGGTGGTTATTTTGGGGACGGAGAAAAAGTTTACATTCAGTTGAAATCGGACAACCTGAAATTGGGTACCGATAGAATCGAAGGGTTCATCACAGGTATCAATTCATTTGATGGTTCTACTTCTTTGGCTTTTGGAAACTCTAATGTCACAATCAGTTGTCAGAATAGTTTCTTCAGGGCGAATAAGGAATTGTCAACCAAAGTTCGTCACACCAAAAATATGATGATTAAGGTTGATGAAATCTCTCGTAGAATTTTGGGTTCAGTTGAGGAGGAAAAAGAAATGTTCGATAACATCATCAAACTTTCTGAAACTCGTATCGGAACCAATGACATTGATAATGTGATTCGTAATCTTTTCAAAATCGAAAAGAGTGTTGATTTGAAGGATGAAAAACAAGTGTCTACGGTTACACGTAACAAATTGTCACGTTTTTATATTGACTTGAATGGTGAAATCAATCAGAAGGGTGATAACCTTTGGGGATTGTTTAGTGGTGTAACAAAGTACACCACACATTCACTTACCAAGAATGACAATACCCAAGCCAAGTTGTTTGGAACGTATGGTGAACGTGAACGTGAAATCTTTACCAATCTTGTTGAATTGGTTTAGTTCTGAATATAGAGTTGATAATCACTTCCCCCTGACATTTCTATGTCGGGGGTTTTTGTTTGTAGTACATTCATCCTGACGGTGCGCCTGAGTCTCGAGCTTGGATTTTGTTTGGCAACTACGTATGACAGGCCAAACAATTTTCACTCGTGATCAGGACTGTCACCACAGATTCAAAAAAAATAAAATTAAATTTGGGTTATATTACAAATTGTATTACTTTTGTGTCATGAAAACAAAAATAAAGAAAATTGAATCTCAGTACGAGGTTGTAATCAACGGAGAATCAGTTAAAGTAGATTCATTGAAAGATGCCGAAAATAAAATGAAATCGGCTAGTATGTGTGAAATATCCATATCGTACATAACTAGAAAAGATTTTGATGAAAAAGGAAAATTAATTGAAGAATATTTTGTTGGTTAAAAATAATTGTTATATCTTTGTATTCACAATAACCAAAAAATCGGGGACAGGATAAAATCTGAACAAAGAATTTTATGAGTAAGAATAAATCCATTCTTTGGACAACAAATCTCAACTTGTTTGAATTGGTTAACGTAAATCGTGAGATTACCGATTCACAATCAGTCAATCAAATTAAGGAGATTTCCATTGACATGAAAGAAAATGGTTATCGTTATACCGAACCAATGGTTGTAACGAGGAAAGACCGAAACGGAAAACACAAAGTGGTTGACGGACAACATAGGTACTCTGCGGCAGTATCTGCGGGTGTAGGTGTTTATTATGTGATTGATGAGGAAATTCCATTGACCAAGAAAGGTATCTTTGAAGCCTTCATTATGTATAATAAGGTGAAGAAGAAAGTTAGAAAGAGTGATTACATTCACGGATTTTCTGAAATGGGTAATGAGAACTTCCAAGTCCTTCAAGAGTTTGGTAAGAAGTACCCAATGTTTTCACTCACCGAAAGGATGATGTTACTTCAAAATTCTGGTACCAAACATCCAAGTACTGAACAATTCCAAGAGGGTAAGTTCAACATCGCCAATATTGTTACCGCAGAGAAGTGGGCTAATTACCTTATTCAAATCGGTGAGTACTTTCCAAAGGGATATAATAAGTCCAACTTTGTGAGGTCTATCCTGACAATAGCTGAGAAGAAAGAGGGTTTCAAGTTTGAGGAGTTCATCCATAAACTTAAACTTCGTCCAGGTTCAATTCATCTTTGTGGTGATAAGAGGAGTTATTCAGAGATGATTGAGGACATATACAATTATCGTAGGAGAGAGAACGAAAAACTTAATCTGAGGATTCAATAAGGGTTTTGGTTATATGTGAGTTCTATAAGGGGTGTCGTATGACATCCCTTTTTTTATGTTATAACATTGCGCTAGTTTGCTCATGAGCTGCGCTGAGGTATCCAATTTTGTTTGGCAACCTTTTGTTTAATATAAATTGTATGACATTAAACATTTTTTATAATATTTTTTGTATTGTTAAAATATATCACATACATTTGCGTTACAACAAAAACAAACATATGGTTAGTAAAAACAATGAAGGTGGTCCCATCAATTTGTTTGATAGAACTGAAAAAATCTACGTGAAGTTTAAACTTTCGGAGAATAAAGATAAATGGGAAAGATGGATATCAAAAACAAAGAAGGATTGGGTTAAGACTCATCAAGCTTTAACATTGGAGGAAGTTATAAAATTTCAAGAAGAAGTTGTGAATGATAACTTTAGGAATTTTTTCAAGTTTATCACGAAGAAATAATTTAGTTGTGGTTAGTTTGTGTTCAACCCCGTCATTATGATGGGGTTTTTTATTTCCTGCAGATCATCGACATGCTGCTGTCGTAATTTGTTTGGCCACCATTGCCAAACAAAATTGACCTGATGTGCCCTGATCAGATCCATAAAAAAAAATAAATGAAAAATAAATTTGGTGAATTCATATAAAGGTTTTATCTTTGTATTCTAAAACAAATACACATGGGTTACACAACAGATTTCGAAGGGTCATTCAAATTGAGTAGACCGACAACAGTAAAAGAGTTCAACTACATTAACACGTTTTCCGAAACTCGGAGAATGAAACGTGATGTAAACAAACTGATGGAACTTCACAAAGGTGAGTTCGGTCATCCTACACGACCTGACAATCCTTATGGAAAGGATGGTGAATTTTTTGTAGGTGGTAAAGGTTGGGCGGGTCAAGATGGTGATGAATCCATTATTGACTACAACGCGGCACCTGGTCAAGCTGAATTTGACGGAGTTACCGAATTTATGGACCGTTGGAATGAAAATCAAAGAAGAATCAAAGATGGTGAATGTCAACCAGGTCTTTGGTGTCAATGGATTTTAACTGACAAAGAGGAACTTCAATGGGATGGTAATGAGAAATTCTACAATTACATTGAGTGGTTGAAGTACCTTATCAACAATTTCTTTGAGGAGTGGGGAATCAAATTGAATGGTGAAGTTACTTGGGTTGGTGAGGATTCCGATGATAGAGGTAAAATTGTTGTTGAAGATAACAAAGTCAGAATCTTTGAAGCGGAAATGACATATAAAGAAATATAGGTTTTGGTTTTTTTTGGATTTCGGATTAACCCCTTCGTTTCTACGAGGGGGTTTTTTGTGCTGTTTACAGACGGGGAACCCTGAACAAAACTGAATTTTGTTTGGCAGACATTCGTATTACGCCAAACAAATTCTGATTAGAGCTGGGGGTCGTCACAGACTCAAGAAAATAAATTTGGTAAAATAAAATAAATGTATTACCTTTGTATTCTAAATCAAACAATATGGAGTACAAAGTAATTGTCTCACATTCGGGACATGATCTCACCACAAAAATCAATGACTTAATTAATGAGGGTTGGAAACCAATTGGTTCACACCAATCATCTGTAAGACATCAACAAAATCGTTTCAGAGGTCAACAACACGTTGATACCTTGAATGATATTGAGTATTCACAAACAATGGTGAAGGAAGTTGAGAAAGACATCATTGAAGTTGGTGTTTATTATTACAAGGATGAAAATGGAAACAATGTATATGACATTGAAGAAATGGAAAGAGAATTCTATGACAAAATAAAAATATTCCAAAATAAATTTGGTGGAATGATATAAAGATATTATCTTTGTATCCTAAATCTAAACAACATGAAAAAGTACGATGTCTTATCTCCAGATGGGTTTTCGATTCATCCGACTGAAACCTACAAGACCAAAGCTGAAGCCACCTACGCATTCAAACAATGGTTGAAGCGGTATGAGAATCAAGGTTATTATTCCTCCGTTAATTATGGAAGAATTCCTTTGAATGAAGTTATCCGTTATTGTCAAATCACCGAAATAAAATAAATCACATGAACACGAAAGAAGTTGTCCAAACAATGTCTAACTTTGTAAATTCCTATTCAAGGACTCACGAAGAATTTTGTAATGAAATGTCAAGAGAACACCGAACTTTACAACAATCATTTACCCGATTGTGTCTTGAATGGATTGAACACGTTGCAAATGATGAGTACCGAACTGATGGTAGAAATGAGGGTTCAAAGGCAGTGGCAAAAGAATTGTTGGACGGATTTAGAGATAAAAAAATATTAGAGGGTTATACGGGTAACACATTGGAACTGATGTCGAAACCGAGTAAGCATGTTGGAATGATTTAATGTTCATGTGTGTTTATTTAGACTAAGGGGTGTCGAAAGACATCCCTTTTTTTATGCCACAGCTTTGCGCTAGACTGATCATGCGCGCTGCGCTGTTCGATTTTGTTTGGCAGACATCCGTATTACGCCAAACAACATTCACCTGTGTGATCTGCAGCTGATCTGTAAAAAAAAAATAAACCAAAAATAAATTTGGTGGATTCATATAAAGGTTTTATCTTTGTATTCTAAAACAAACATATATGAAACCTCCAAGTGGTTACTATCGTCAACTTTTGAAAGAGTCTTGTCCTGAAGTAAGAATCGCATTTACACACACTCCTATTATTGGGTGTAAGATTGTCAATTCAGAACCAATCCTGAATGTATTGGACAATTCATCAGACCCTTATGCGAAATTCTATTCAGATGGTTTGAGGAATGGTACATTGGTTACCATTGTCGAAAACTATGTTGATAGAGTTTACAAAAACAATGGGGAACTTTTTTTCACAACATAGAAAATAAATTTGGTGGGGGAATATAATTCCCCTACCTTTATATTCTAAAACAAACACAATGGAAAATTTTAATTTTTATTTAGACCAAAAAGTTACCACTTGGATGAGGACAAACTTTGAAGTGGAAGCTGAATCGTTTGAAGAAGCCGTAAAAAAAGCAAACGAAATGTATGAAAGTGGAAAACTTTATGACATTAGTTGGGATGAAGTTGAAGGTGTTAAAGAAATAATGGATACCAAAGAAAACGATGGTTACTCAACCGAAGAACTTTATCACGAAGATGGAAACCTTATTTATCAAAACGGAAAATAAAATCACATGAGAATCCTTAATGTAGTAGAAATGTTGAACGGGAAAATTTCACAAATTTTGAGTTTCCCCGTAATCGAAGAACAACTTTCACAAGATGTAATCGAAGAAGCCGAATCAACCTTCGGGGCAATCATCAATGAAGTAACTGGTTTGGAAGAATTGGATGAAATCATTAGTGAATGGTATTATAACGATGACAATGGATGGGAACTTTCAATCGTTTGGTCAGAAACAAACTAAACGTATTACAAATAATAGAAACCCGATGTTAATTCATCGGGTTTTTTTATGCCATAGCTTTGCGCTAGACTGATCATGCGCGCTGCGCTGTTCGATTTTGTTTGGCAGACATTCGTATTACGCCAAACAAATTTGTTACTGTCGGGACAGCATGATCAGTAAAAAAAAATAAATGAAAAATAAATTTGGTGAAATGATATAAAGATATTATCTTTGTATTCTAAATCAAACACGTATGGTATACAAAAACATGACACAGGCTAGAAAAGAAACGGGATTGTCCTATATTGGGGCGGTCAACAATTCAACCAAACATGAAAAGGCGTACACGTTCAACGAACTTGTATACACTATCTATTTTGCTCCCGCAAAAATGAGTGGGTACGAGGTTTGTCCGAAACGTACCGAAGAATGTACATTGTTGTGTTTGAATGAATCGGGTCATAATAGAATGGACGTTCGTGAGAACAATATTAATAAATCACGTATTAAAAAAACACAATTGTTTTTTGAAGAACGTGAATTTTTGGTTCGTTGGATTATTGACGAAATCAAGTCCGCAAAAAGAAAAGCTGAAAAACTTGGTTATAGTTTTTCGGTACGTCTGAATAATACCTCCGACATCTCTCCTGAAATGTTTTATATTAATGACAATGGAACAAAAAAGAATCTTCTCCAGATTTTTTCCAATACTCAATTTTACGATTATAGTAAAGTTGCGAACCGTTACGAACTTGTAAAGAAATATAAAAACTACGATATCACTTTTTCATATAGTGGACACAATATGACTGAATGTCTTAATATGTTGTCGAATAATGTGAGGGTGGCGATGGTATTTAATAAAGTACCCAAAAAGTATATGAACTTCAAGGTCGTCGACGGCGATAAGTATGACATGAGATATCGAGATAAAAAGAATGTTATTATCGGATTGAAGTTTAAAAAAGTCCGAAATAAATTGACAGAAAATAAATTCGTAATTAATATCCCCGAATAATCGGGGATTTTTTTTGCTCTTACTTTGCTCGACGGTTGCGCTGATCTGTTCGATTTTGTTTGGCAGATATTCGTATTACGCCAAACAATATTCACCCTGTGATCTGCTGTTAATCCTGTCAAAAAAAAAAATAAAAATAAATTTGTTGGAATGATATAAATGTATTACCTTTGTATTCTAAATCAAATCACATGACAAAGATTAAAGACATCACAGTTAACGTGGAATCCTACAACAATCGAGATGGTGAACCACACAGAAGGAAAAACAAAATGTATATCTGGCCTAGCGAAACTCTTTTGGAAAATTTGGAGAATCGTAGAAATCGTCCTCACACTATTTGGAAAAAAGAAATCATTCCTTTGGTTATGAATTGGTTGAAAACAAACAATCCCAATCACTACAATGAGTTGAAAGAATCTAAATGGGGCTGGAGACAAAATTGTGGATGTTCAATGTGTCCATGTTCTCCTGGTTTTGTTTCCAACAATGAGGGGTATATCACAATTCATGTAAACTTCTAAATCAAATAATATGAGACAAGTTCCAATGATATCTCTTGAACAGAGAATTGAAACACACGACTTCGAGATGTTCAGTACAAAAGGCAATGACGCTTGTCGAGCGTTGGTTAAGAAGGTATTCCGTAAACTGAAAGGGAAGTACAGGATTACTAAATCCGACATCGTTGAATTCTGTTCATCCGAAATGAAAAAGATTGAAAAGAATCATCCAGAAGTGTATGACACAGAACCTTCATATCATATCGCCGACCTCATCAATCAAATGTGTTTCAAGATGGATTATACCCATGAAATAAAAAGATGGGATTTCTAAAAATAAATTTGGTGAAACAATATAAATGTATTACCTTTACATTCTAAATCAAACGTATGGAAAATTTTAAAACTTTCAGGGTAGTTATTGAGTTCGATTCGATTGTTGCAGATTCACATCACGACGCAGCACAAATTGCTTCAGAGTATTTGTCAAATCCTCTTGACTTGTTGTATGAGGTTTCCGATGAGGAAGATGAGGTTGGTGAATATCACCTTATTGATTTGAAAAAGGAAAATAAATTTGGTGAACCAATATAAATGTATTACCTTTACATTCTAAACACACAAAATCGGGGACAGGACAAAATCTGAACACTAATCACAATGGGTCTGGATATGTATCTCTACAAAAAAACTTATGTTAAGAATTGGAATCACACACCTGATGAACAAAAACATTCTATTAGTGTGATGATTGGTGGTGAAGTTCGTAAGGACATTAAACCTGAACGTATCTCCTACATCACCGAACAAGTTGCTTATTGGAGAAAGTTCAACGCACTTCATGGGTGGTTTGTTAATGAATGTGGTAATGGTGAAGATAATTGTCAGGAGATTTATGTTGATAGGGAGAAAATGAGGGAACTTTTGGATATCCTGAATCAGGTTCAAAATCTTCTCAATAATTCAATACTTTCCGTTAAGGTATTGAAGGATTGGAACGGAAAGGATTATGAGGTTGAAGTGTATGAGTGTGAAGATGAGGTTAAGGAGTTGTTTTGTCCAACCGAAGGTTTTTTCTTTGGTTCAACAGAGGTGGACAAATACTTCAAACAGGATGTTGAAGAAACTATCGAAACCATTGATGGGTTGTTGAAAGAATTGGAAGGTGAGGATGTAGTTAAAGGTTTCTACACTGGTGACTTCTACTATCAGGCTTCTTGGTAATTTATGTGGGGGATGTATTACACATCCCCCATTCATTCTAAAAAATCAATTCTTATGTACACAATAGAAAAACTTAAACCCTACAAATACGAGGGTGACAAAAAATGGACAGTAACCGCAGATCTGAGAGGTCTTGAAACATTCGACAACTGCGAATCCAACTATGACGTTGTTGAAAGATTGCAGGATAACAAGGTTCTTGGGAAGACCACCGATGAAGATAGTGAGTATTCTCAATTCTTTGCTTACTTCAGCACAAAGAAATCTGCCGAGAACTTTATTAAACGTCTCGGTCAGTATGTTGAGAAAAGAAAGATTCTCATTCAATCACTTTGATATAATAAAATAATGGGGATATTATTTGGTAAAATGATATCCCCTTATTATCTTTGTATGACTAAACCAAACCACAATGAAAAGTATTAAAGTCAGATTCAATTTATCTCGAGGTGTAAATTATCTCAAATGGAAGGTGGAATATCCTGATGGTAATGTTATGTATTACTATCCTACAGGAGTCCAACTTGTTATGGGTGATTGTACTCTCAAGAATTACAAAAAGGTTGCAGAGAAGATTCACAATGGTGCAAATAAATCCGTATGTGCTTGGGTTCTATGTAAGACATTGGAATTGAAATTCGACAACTTCATTACGGACAATACCACACAGGTTAAATATAACCCGAGAGTCCAACCCAATTGGATTATCAATGGTGAAGTATCTGATGGGAAGAAGTTGGATAGTATTCATTCAATAGGTCATTCATTATTCACTAAATAAATCACACAACATGCCGAATTGGTGTACAAATTGGATTGAGATTTCAGGAGATGAGGAATCCATCCAAAAAATCAAAGAGAAAATGGAATCCATTGAGAATTCCCAAGATGCAAATTTGTTTATGACATTGGTGGGTATCCCTGATGAAGTTACGGACTATGATACCAATTGGTATGATACGAATGTCAACTCTTGGGGAACGAAGTGGGATGTATCCCTGAATGAATCCAATGTAGAGTTTAGTCCTGACTTTATCACTATGAGTCCTGAAACAGCTTGGGCTCCTCCCATTAACTTTTGTAAATCATTGTCATCGAAGTATGGTGTGGATGTGGTAATCCAATACGAAGAGCCTGGCTGTGACTTCTGTGGTAAAACTATCATCAAGAAAGATGGGACATACGTAGAGGAGGATTATTCATTCCTTGAAGGTAAATACCAATTTGATGAGGAATCATTCTGGTATGAAGTGGATTCCAATTTGGAATACTATGTTGATGATGAGAATCCTTCTTTCGAGAAATTCATTGAGGAATACGATTTCGTAAGTGACGAGGATAAAGAACAAATCAAAAGGATGTACGACGAGGCATTCTCAAATAAATAAAACTAATCCCCTGGGTTTTAGAGCTCAGGGGAAATTTTTAACCTCAGGCAATCAAATTTGTCTGGCAAAACAAAAAAACATGGGTAGAGTTAACAAGTTAGTAAACGGGGTATTCGTAGATATTGTGGGTACCGACAATGAACGAAGTTCTTATGACATCTTTATGGATTTGGAATCCAAGAACAAGTCAAAAGGTTTAAATGGATTCCTCAAGGAGTACAAGAAAATTATTACCGAGAACAAGACAATGTTCGAACAATTAGCACGTTTAGAAGAAATAATCATGCAGATGAGGTCAGTAGAAAACGTTGATGATATCAAACTATCTTTGGTCAGGGAATACATTTACGCAAGGTGTTCATTCTTCAGGACGGGGAAGACATCGAAGGACATCAGGGTAATTGTAGACAACATTGAATTCTGGGATAATGACGTGGACAAATTGTTTGGCAACGAGAAGTTCATGGAGAAGGCTAAGAACAAATTGATTACCGCAATGACAGCAGAAATCGAATCCAATATCGAAACTTACAAATCACTTTACAATGAGGAAACCAATTAATATCGTATCTCTGTTTGATGGAATGTCCTGTGGACAGATTGCAATAAGGGAACTATTTCAAGGACCGTATACATGGCACGCTAGTGAGATTCACAAACCATCGATTAATGTGACCCAATACAATTACCCAAAGACAATTCAACTCGGGGATGTAAGGACCATTGACAAGAAGATGATTAAACGTTTCTTTAATGAGGTATTCATTCTCATGGCAGGATCCCCATGTACAGACTTCTCCATATCAGGAACGAAGAAAGGTATGGTGACGAAGGATAACATAGAGATTACTTCATACAAACAATATTTGAAGTTGAAGAATTCGAACTATGAATTTCAGGGACAATCATATTTGTTTTGGGAATTCATTCGACTCCTGAAGGAAATCAAACCGAAGTACTTCTTCTTGGAGAATGTGGTGATGAAAGGGAAGTCAAAGAAGTGGGAGAGGATTATTTCCAAAGAACTTGGTGTGGAACCAATCAGGATTAATTCAAGTCTTCTTACCGCACAGAACAGGGATAGATTATATTGGACAAACATTCCGAATGTAACCATTCCTGAAGATGAGAACATTTTGGTTTCCGATGTAATACCCGATGCCGTATCAGGATTTGGATACAGAGGTCAGAAGTTGGGTAACGATGATTTCTACACCAGAATTGGTAGAACCAGAAAAGATTACAAAGCAAACTGTTTGACCAAGACTTCTTCAACCAGAATGATTACCACGTATGACGGGAACCATAGGAGTTTGACCATTGAGGAATGTGAAATGTTGCAAGGTGTTCCTGAAGGTTATACCCAAGTTCTCGGGGTCAATAGGGAGGATAGATACAATATGTTAGGTAATGGATGGACCATTCCTGTAATACAACATATATTCAGTTTCATTCCTGAATTCAAAAGAAGAAAAATATATTCTAGATAAATTTTGAATATTCGAGTATACGTATTACCTTTACTTAAACACAAACAACATGAGTTACACAAAGTCTATTCAACATCTCAAAGATGATATCCAAAAGGATATTATGAGGGAAGCCACGATTACGAACATTATGGATGGAAATGATTCTGATGGCGTATTACGTCTTAAGAATCATATTCTTTTTACAATTGAACTTTACAGACCACATGAAAAGAATCTATTTCAGGAGGTACGTGTCACCGGTATCGATTGTGAATCAGGTGAAATCAACTGTATCGATAACGACGGGATTCCAATCTATTTGAGATATTCTGATTTCCTCATTGAGTACTTGAACTGTATCCACGAGGTCGTCTGTATCAAGAAAGAATATCATTTCGTTTCAAATCATCTTTTACCACATTTCTAAAAACAAACACATATGTCAAACGTTATCACACTCGAAGAAAATGTTATTATCTCGGATCCATGTTATGAAGTACCCACATGGTGTCAATCGACTTTGTCCAATGTATTACCTGGTGACTACAGAGTCTTCTGTAAGAAAGTAGATTCAGGTGATTGGGGTAACAGGGTATCCATGTTGTTGGCTGTACACGGGGACCATGAGTTCGATACTCTCGAATGGAACACACATAGTGATATTGGAGTAGACTCAGGTCAGGCAGGAATCTTCAATATGAAACAGTATCGTCAGGATAATGAATACGTACCACTAGGTGATGGAGATATCTCTTTCTTCTCTGAGTCGTTCTATCAGAAAGACGGTGACAGGTGGTATTCCAAAATCTGTTCACACACACTCGGGAATAATCATTGGGGATCCTATAGAGATGGTGTAGTATCGTCTTCAGGTTATGGTGACGGAAGTTATACTGTATTCACTGCAGAGAACGAAAACGGTCAGATAATTGGAATTGCAATCGACTACTTCGTCGAGGAAACCGAAGACTTCAACTTCGAATTTTACAAAGACACATTGCAAAATTAATTCCTACAATAAAACCTCAGGGACCTCGTAGAGATACGGGGTCCCAAATTTGTTTGGCAAAAACAATATACCATGAAGAGACTTGAATGGATTTTCGACTACTACATTGCATACTTCTTATACAACGGTATGAAGAGGGATGTATACAACCAGTACATGATAAATAAATGGGGAGATAAATTTAAAAACAAATCAAATGGGTAATTTACGTTTCACACTACAACCGTCCCAGTGGATCAATACAGGATGGATTTTGTCTGGCCTACTCGGTGGATTCCTAATGGTGACCACTCATCCTTTCTTAGGTATCTTTTCACTCTTCGCTCTGTACAAGATATATGAGGTCTCCTGTTGGAGGTACGACTTCTATGACGATATGATTATCGAACGTAAGGGAGTATTCTTGGTGACCCACAGGGAAATAAACTACTACAGGATAAAGTCCGTCTTCGTGGAAGAACCTCTTCTCCATCGTATGGTCGACATGGGTAACATACATGTGGTGTCCTCAGACAAGTACGCCAATGACTTCACTTTAGTAGGGATATCCATGGTAAATGATGTTGCACGTTCACTAAGGGGTAACATAGTAACGGGTAGGAAGAAGAACAATGTAAGGGAGTTCGACATGTACTCCATGTGAATAACTTGTTAATACATAAATCCGGCAAATTTCTTTTTCGGTAATATGATGTTTATATTTTATAAACAATTAAAATATATTATATGAAAAAGAAAACAACAACCCGTCGTACCAAGACAAACTATGAAGCGGTCTCCAACAACATCTACCACGACGGAACCTCTTACAGAGTAAGGGTTAGTATCGATGGTACAAAGTACAGCAAGAACTTCACTTCGAAGAAACAAGCGGTACAATACAGAAACCAGTTGTTAAAGACACAACAAGCGTAATCTTACGTATTACACATTTCTTCTTAAACCCCACGGATCCCCGTGGGGTTTTTTTGCGTCCATAGGTTTCGATGTTACAACATTAACATGGTAACCGAATTTGTTTGGCGGAGACCCTCCTACGTATTACGCCAAACAATATTCATGGACGTATATAAAATTCCTTAATAAGTTCCGTGGGGACCCACATGTATGACAATGGATTCCATTAGAATATAACCCATATATACGTATATAACATAAGGAAACCCCTTATGTATGACACTATTATGGTTATACATTTCCGAAAAAAATAAAATAGTACGTCTCGATTGGGACGAGGGACAATCCCCGTGTGTATGACACAAATTCCCACTTTTCCACACTTTTTCCCCAAATGTGGGTTCTGCGTATTACAATCGGGAATTTTATGGAAACCAACTCAATATGTCATACAAATATAGATCCCGACAAAATGTCTATATATGGATACCTATATATAAAGGTTTATATGTATGACTTATGGAATCCTCTTATATATGATGGGGGTAGTGGAACGAGTCCTGGGACTCCACAGTTTTCTCCCCATGGCGGATGGGGTTTTCATATAGTTCTCGTATGTCATACAACCTAATACATTCATTACATTAGGTGAATTGTTTATACTATATATGAAATCATATTGTCTTTTATGTATTACGAGACAGTAGTCACCCTTATAAATGAAGGAGTCTCCAATACCTAATCTACATCTTTTTTTATATATGGATTCCATGTTGTATTACAGGTGAATTATTTAACCAAATATCTCTCTTCAAACTTATTGAAGGACCATTTATCTTTTTTAGGATAATAATTTCTTTTGTCATATTTTCTTAAAAAATTACAAGATGAATTATGACCATTAATATTATTCTGATAATCTATAAGTTTTGTTACTATATCCAATTCATCAATAAGTGGTTTCATTTCAGGTAGACATACGATATCCTTTTTTTGTTTAAACTTATTCACAACAATTTTAAAACCTCCGAAACCTATGTAATCCAAATAGGTGAGAGATTCATTCGTATATATAGGGGTCAATAAAATTGGTCTTTTTTCGTTAAAACGGTAATTATCGTGGTCATAATCTGGTGCGTCATGTATTAGTAATAAATTACCATACCTCCTTATATTATATCTACATAAATGATCACAGAAATCGTAGAAATCAATATTATATTCTACACAATATGATTCTGTATTATCTATGGTAGTTTCATATCTATCAGGAAATCTTCTATAATAATCAATTTGATTATCAATATAACTAAAATCATCTTTTTTTAACTCAGTCTTATATCTTAATATTTTTATTCTATAATCATTTCCAATATGTTTCATTATCTCATCGAGTTCTCTCATTGCTATCTGAATCCATAATTTGGAATATACGTTAGAATATTTTACCCTAATGAAGTAATCTCGTCCTCCCTGGTTTTCGGATATAACCTTGCAGTTCTTATGGTCCCAATATTCTTTATAATCTATTTCCCCACTATCATTATATATTATCTTCATCATATCCCCCCGATTACTATCACATGTCTGAGGTCTTTCCAATCCAAATAAATTTCTACACATATCCTCATAATCGGTGTTGTTCTTTAAATCAGAAAATTTATATCCCAAATGGTTATATAAATTTATAGTTTTAAATGGTATTAAAGTTAGTTGTTCCATGTTGTGTGTTTATACAAAGATATGTATAATTTGGAATATACTTAATATATTTTTTATTCTTCCCACGGATTTTTTTATATGGATATTATTGTTTAATTTTGTCCCACATTAAATTAAACAAGATGATAGGAATGATGTATAGACCATTGTCAGACATGGAATCCAACGGAGTTTATTTCGATAGGGAAGAGGAGACCCAAATGGAAGAATCGTTGTGTCATTATAGTGGATTACCTTCCGTACAGAGTTACGAAGAAGAGGATAACTATGTATTGGGACATTCATAACAACTTCCGAGTTTGGACGTATTTTAGTTCCGAGTTTGTCCGTGGTGTAATATCTTTAGGAAGTCCGTCATAGGGGATAGATGTTTGCAGGATTCCCTATATACTGTATAACCATCCATTACATATCCTTGTTGTAGAACATTACCACTTTCATCACGTCTGTTATTGAATATGGTTATCCCTCTATCAAACAGATACTTCGGTAGTGAGTTCTCATAGGTACGGACATATTGTTCACCCTTTATATATTCCTTTATAAATCTATAGTACATGGACATTATATCCATATTCTCAGAGGTTCCAATAAAAAATATATCATCCACCCATAGTGTATTCTTTGTGAACCTTCTTGGTGGATTCTCAATCCATATTCCATTCTGTTCTTTATATGGGAATTCATTTATATCCATTGATAATCTTCTATGACTGTTGAATATTAAATCCATCCTCAGTTTTATAACATAATCATATTGGAATCCATTCTTTATCTCATATTCCCTTTTAAGATCCACACTCCTCATGAATGTATAATATAGAACATATCCCCTGTCGAAGTTTTCAATTGAATTTATCTTATTATAATCATCTATAACAATCTCTTTTGGATTATATATCTCCTTTAACTTTGTGATTCTATCTTTATCCACCATTGTTTGTTCACCGGTTATTTTATCATCATCCATATTCCATGTATGAATAAAGAAATCACAGTTGGGATATTCCTCCCCGAAATATCTTATTAGATTCTCCGATGACTCTATTGCTGTTCTTATCTGACCACTAAAACATATTGCAATTCTCATAATATCATTCCTCGGGCGCCGGAACCGGGGTTGTTTTGTGACATAAAAAAGGGACCATAATAGTCCCCCTTTTATATTGCATTATCTATCTTAACAGTGTTTTTATAGTTTTTTTTCACCTGTTGGGTTAACTGAACCCATAAATGTAGAAACATTTTTAACAGGAACCCAATAACAAACTTTTACATATGTTATATTATCTTCTACTTTAGTTTCTTCTTTTGATACACCTTTCATTGGTCTATAAACTTGTTGGGTGTTGTCAACCGCTGGCATTTGTTTTCCTGATTTCATGGAACCAGCAAAAAATAGTTTAACAAATTGTTCCTTGTTGGCTTCAGGTGAATTTTTTTTGTCTGATTTACCAACCACCGGACTTTTCAAATTAAATTTAACATTAGGAATTAAAGATTGAACTGACTTAATGAAATTTTGAGCTCTTCT